>OMJG01000291.1_pt1 | contig 38652 bp, 34 predicted proteins | sample 1646431 | NCBI WGS metagenome assembly OMJG01 (sample SAMN03771674, study PRJEB25209) | food metagenome | isolation source: Cotija cheese | place: Mexico:Jalisco,Michoacan | collected 2011-12-12
CTGCGGCATGGATCCTCATCGGCTCGGGGTCTTCCACTCTACTGGGATGATCACCGGACCAGGTGGCGAACCGCAGCGGCTAGGCTGGATCGGACCAGGATCAGTCCAAGTCGCGACGAGCAGGAAGGAGAGGCAGGCAATGACGCGAACTCCCGAGGTCTTCGGCAAGACCGTCGATGAGCACACTCGGTGCGTGCACTATGCGACCGAACTCGACATCATCGCCATCCGATTCGTCTGCTGCGACCGCTACTATCCCTGCCACCTCTGCCACTCGGAGACCGCCGACCACCCGGCCCAACAGTGGCCACCAGAGAAGTTCGATCAGCCCGCCATTCTGTGCGGGAACTGCTGGACCGAACTGACGATCGAGACGTACAAATCAGTCGACGACTGCCCCGAATGCGCCGCCCCCTTCAACCCCCGCTGCGCGGCCCACTCGGACTACTACTTCGGTTCCTGATCTCACACCGAGGACCCCTTCGGTCGGCGGCCGAAATGTGAGACTCTGAAACCACTATGACTGAGTCGAACGCCTCCGCAGATCCCAACACCGCCTCTCTTCCCCTCAGCTCGCCGACTTCGACGAACCAGATCCCCACCAGCGAGAACCTCCCCACCCGCACCGAGACCGACTCGATCGGCAGCCTCGAGATCCCCGACACCGCGTATTGGGGAGTGCACACGGCTCGTGCGAACGAGAACTTCCCCATCGCCCGCCGGCCCATCTCCGTCTACCCCGACTTCGTCCGCGCCTTCGCCTGCGTCAAACAGGCCGCAGCCCGGGCCAATGCCGAGATCGGGGCGCTCGACGACCAGCGCGCGAACCTCATCGACGCCGCCTGCGAAGAGATCAAGTCCGGCAAGCTCCACGACCAGTTCGCCGTCGGCGTCGTCCAGGGCGGAGCCGGCACCTCGACGAACATGAACGCCAACGAGGTCATCACCAACCGTGCCCTCGAGATCGCCGGCCGCTCCAAGGGCGACTACGCGTTCATCCACCCCAACGACCACACGAACCACAGCCAGTCGACGAACGACACCTACCCGACCGCGATCAAGATCGCGCTGGCGTTCTCACTGCAGAACCTCCTCGGCGAACTCACGCTCCTTGCCGATGCCTTTGCCGCGAAGGGCCGCGAGTTCGCCCATATCGTCAAGGTCGGGCGCACCCAGTTGCAGGATGCGGTGCCGATGACGCTCGGTCAGGAGTTCAACGCCTTCGCCACGACCCTGCGCGAGGACGTCGAACGTCTCGAGGAAGCGGTCGCCCTCCTCGGCGAGGTGAACATGGGCGCAACCGCGATCGGCACCTCGATCAACGCCCCGGTCGGGTACAAGGAAGCGGTCATCAAGCACCTGCGGCAGATCACCGGGCTCGACCTGAAAACGGCCGGCGACCTCGTCGAATCCACCTCCGACACCGGCGTCTTCATCACCTTCTCCGGGGCGCTCAAGCGCAGCGCGCTGAAGATGTCGAAGATCGCCAACGACCTGCGCCTGCTGTCCTCGGGGCCGCAGGCCGGCATCGGTGAGATCAAGCTGCCCGCCCGCCAGGCGGGATCGTCGATCATGCCCGGCAAGGTCAATCCCGTCATCCCCGAGGCGGTCTCCCAGGTCGCGTACTCCGTGGCCGGCGCCGACGTCACCGTGTCCATGGCCGTCGAAGGCGGACAGCTGCAGCTCAACGCCTTCGAACCGATCATCGCCCACTCGCTGTTCCAGTCGATCACGTGGCTCGAACGCGCCGCCCAGACCTTCCGCATCAACTGCGTCAACGGCATCACCGCCAACGAGGCGCATATCGAGGACACCGTCGACCGCTCGGTCACCGTCATCACCGCGTTGGCCCCGGTCATCGGCTATGTCGCCGCAGCAAAACTGGCGAAGGAAGCACTGGCGAAGAACGAACCGATCGCCGATCTCGTCGTTGAGCACGGGCTACTTGAACGGGACGAGCTCGGCGAGATCCTCCACCCCGAACGGCTGACCGGCATGCCCGCCGACGATTCCGTCGGCAACATCGCCACCGGCACCGAGGCGGTTCCCCGGGATGAGGTGACCACCGAGCTGCCGATCATCCCCGCCCCGGAGGGGTAAGCGGCTCGCGCAGGGCCGGCAGCTCCCTGTCCCGGATCAGGACTCGAGCGACCGCCAGGCGTCGTAGGAGCCGGCGAGCTCGGCGACCCGGTATCCGGCACGGCGCAGGGCGCTGGCGGTGATGCTGCTGCGGGTGCCGCTCTGGCAGTAGGTGACGATCCGGCCGTCGCTCGGCAGGCGGTCGAGTTCCCACAGGGCGCGGCCGCCGCTGAGTTGGGTCGCACCGGGGATGTGGCCGCCGGGGTGCTCGTTCTTCGAGCGGACATCGACGAGGCGGATGTCGGCTGCGTCTGCGAGGCTCGCCGGGTCGACCAGGTCGACCGGGTGCAGCTCCATTCCGGCCAGCGAGGTCACGTAGCCGGTGACCGTGTCGATGCCGACCCGGATGAGATGATTGCGGAATTCCGCCGCCTGCTCGGCATCATCGGCGAGGACGACGATCGGCGTCGACTCCGCGGCCGGGTCGAAGACCCAGGCGCCGAAGCTCGCGGCCTTTCCGGGCCCCGGGATGTGCAGAGCCCCGGCCGGGGTGCCGGCATGGACGTCCGCGGTCGGACGGGTGTCGATGAAAGCCGCCGAGCCGTCCTCGATCCGCTCCTGCACGCGACCGGCGTCGAATTCCTCGAGCTCTGCGAACTCGCCGAGGAGTGACGGGCCCTCCCGGTTCTCGGTCTTCATCCTGGCGAAGTAGGCGTGGGCGTCGGGCTGCCCGGACAGCAGTTCGTCGACGAAGCCCTGCTCATCGCCGCTCTCGAGGAACGGCGACCACCAGGCGAAGGCGCGCTCGTAGCCGACGGTGGTCGTCGGAACGGAGCCCAGGGCTTTGCCGCAGGCGCTTCCCGCGCCGTGGGCAGGCAGGATCTGCACGTAGTCGGGGAGGGTGAGCAGGCGGTCGCGGAGGCTGGCGAAGAGGTCGCGGGCACCGGCGAAGCGGGTATCGGAGCCGCCGGCCGCCTCGTCGAGGAGGTCCGGGCGTCCGATGTCTCCGACGAAGACGAAGTCGCCGGTGAGCATGAACCCCGGTGCGTCGGCCTGGGCACCGTCGGTGACGAGGAACGACAGGTGCTCGGGAGTGTGGCCGGGGGTGTGCGAGGCGCGCAGGGTGATGTTGCCGAGGGCTATCTCGTCACCGTCGTGCAGGCGCACCGCGTCGTCGAAGCCCGCCCCGTATGACCAGTCGGGTCCGCCTTCGTCGGAGACGTACATCGTCGCGCCGGTGGCGGCGGCGAGTTCGCGGGTGCCGGAGAGGTAGTCGGCGTGGATGTGGGTCTCGGTGACGGCGGTGATCGTCAGTCCATGGCGGTCGGCGAAGCCGCGGTAGACCGCGATGTCCCGGCGGGGATCGACGACGATCGCCTCCCCGCTGGCCTGGCAGGCTATGACGTAGCTGGCATGGGCGAGGTCGGTGTCGAAGATGCGTTCGAGGAGCATGGGAGTCTTCTTTCCGTGGTCGACGGGTGTTTGGTCTGCCGCCGGGTCAGCGGCCGAAGAGGCGGGATAAGAACCCGGGCTTGGCCGCTCGGGCCGCATCCTCTTCGGCCTGGGTGTGCTTGCCGTTGCACCACTGGCCGGCCGGGACCGTGCTCTTCACCGACTGGATGTGCTGTCCGCATCCTGCCCACGTGGTCTTTCCGCACACTCGGCACGTCGCTGCTCGACACATAGCTGTCTCCTTCTTCGGCCATCGCTGGCCAGTTCATCATTGGTTTCATATACCCTCGGGGGTATGCATTCAATATACCCTTAGGGGTATAGTTGATGTCAACATCGAGAACGTGAAAGGACGACGATGAGCGAACGCGACACAGCTCTGACCGAACCGACAGGGGCAGAGGGAGACCCGGGGGAGCGGATGCTCGCCGACCCCGCTGCGCAGAAGAAGATCCTCAACCGACTGCGTCGAGCACAGGGGCAGCTCGGTGCGGTGATCACCGCGGTCGAGGACGGAAGTCACTGCCGCGACGTCATCCATCAGCTCTCGGCGGTGTCGAAGGCCCTCGACCGGGCCGGTTTCCTCATCATCTCGACGGCACTGCGGGAGTGCCTCGAGGATGACGAGGACGATGTGCGCACCGACGAGCTCGAGAAGCTCTTCCTCTCCATGGCCTGACGGAGTGGGCCGGACGGGCATCCCCGCGAAAGGGTCAACGCCGCCGTTGGCGAGATTCGACGAGTTCCACGTAGGCGAGGTGCTGATCGGCCGAATAGCAGACGATCTTCCCCTTGTGGTTCTTGGTCTTCCGCAGAATTCCAGCATCGGCGAGTTCGACGAGTGCTCGATGAGCCGCCGCACGAGTCACCCCATGCCCAGCAGATACCGAATCGATGGTCACGACCGGTTCCTGGGCGAGCCTTTCGAGGACTTTGAGGATGACGGAGCCGGCACGCGGTTGGGCAGGCGTTTTTCCGATCGAGCGTCGATACTCGACGAGGTCCGACCGGATCGTCTGGTCCAATGCGTCGATGTCCTCGCCGAGTAGGACGGCGGACGATGCGGCTTGCTCGACCGCCTCGGCGAAAGAGGCTGTCCACCCATCGAGGTCAGGGGGGTCGCGGCGGAACGCAGTCAGCCCTCCGATGTAGGCCTTGGTCTCCGCGGCGAATACGGTGCTGATGGGGACCAGCACACTGCGCAGCACTCCCGCTCTCTTGAGGACTGTGTGCACAAGGGCTCGGCCGGTGCGGCCGTTGCCGTCGATGAATGGATGAATCGTCTCGAACTGGGCGTGGGCGATCGCGGCTCGGATGACGGGATTCCCATCGGTGCGAGAAATGAATTCGGCGAGATTCGCGATCAGACGAGGCACTTCGGTCGGCGGGGGAGGGATGAAGTCTGCGCGCAGCGGACTATTTCCGGGACCTCCGACCCAATTCTGTTCTGTCCTCAGCCCGGCTTCGAGTCGAGGTTCGATCGAATGCTGCAGATCCTCGATGTCGGAGGTCGTGACGGGCCTGTCGGGTTCTGAGAGCTCATCGACGGACTTCTCCGTGGCCCGGACATTGGCGATGACATCGAGCGCAACACGATCGCCGTGCCTGAGATGTTCAGCGATTGCCAGCTTCTTCGGGCTGAGTCTGTTTCCCTCGATCCATGACGAGGAGATGCTTTCGGAACGGATGAGCAGATGGTTGAGATAGAGGCTGTCGGATGCACGTACGCGTTCGTCCAGCCGGGCGAGAGCGACTGTGGCATCCTCTGCGATTGATGTCGTTGCCTCGCTCAGACGGGGCAGCGTGAGGTCGAGTTCGTCGGGGACAAAGGCTGAGTAGGTTCCGGATGCTCGATCTTTCCTGCTCAGCCCGGCCGGATTGGGCGGAGTCCAGTGCTGCTGGACTGTGTAGGGCATTGCACTGACCGCCTCTCCTCTTCAGGGCTACGCTCAACCCGAGCCGTAGAATATTTACTTTAAGGTGCCTAAAGTAAATATTCTACGCATCTGTGTGAGGTTAGATTCTGAACCCCTCGGACTTGATGGCGCGGCGACGCTTATGAAACATGCGATCAAGGACGGGAACTTCAACGTCGTGGAAGTCGTGAACGGTGACCTCATCGACGGTGAGATCGCCGCGCGTCACTCGGCCGAGGTTCTGGACGACTCGACCTTTGAATGAGATCGGCATCGTCAAGAAGAGAGTGTCTAGAACAGGGAGATCGAAGCCTTCGCCGGCGACTTTGTCGATCGCCACTAGGACGAAGCTGTCGCGCGAGCAGGCCGTATCTCTGAGCTTCTCGCGTTGACGTGCGCGTTCACCTGGTTTCAACTGTCCATGCAGCTGAAGGACCGGAAGCTTCTTTGGAACCTTATTGCGTATCCCCTCAACGAGCGTGCGCAGATGGTCGATCCTGTTCGTGAGAACCAAGACGTGGCGTCCTTCGTTCGCTTCCGCAACGATCTTCGGAATGATCTGAGAGTTTCGGCCCTCGTCAGTCGCGAGTTCGGCGTAGAGATCGGGCATCGAGGGGCCGCCAGCACCCGGTTCTTCTGTTGTGAAATCAGTCTGATGGACGTGGAACGTGCGCTTAGGGGCTGCCGACTCTTGGTCAGCCTCTGGCTTCACATGTGGTTCTTCGGCTGTCTCAGTCTTCGCCATGTCGTATCGAACCGGCCCGCACTGCATCGTGATGAGCCCATTGAGCTGGTCTGCTCTATAGGGGGTTGCAGTCAGCCCCAGCCATCTGGGTGCATCCACTTGGTTGAGGGCAGCTTCCGCGGCCGGTGCGGCCACACCATGGCATTCGTCGACGATGATCTGTCCGTAGCGGTTGAGCAGAGTGGGGTCGGCGTTCCTGTGCGAGATCGAGCGCATCATGATGAGGTCGACGAAGCCCGTCGTCTTGCGCTTGCCGCCACCGAGCTGACCGATCTCTCCATCGTCGAGTGAGAGGAACTGGCACAGCCTCTCACGCCATTGGAGGAGAAGCTCGCGAGTCGGTACGATGACCGCTGTCGCTACACGACGTTCGGCGATCAGAGCGCATGCCATGACAGTCTTGCCTGTTCCCGGCGGCGCGACCAGAACACCCATATCGTGCCTGAGCATCTCTGCAACGGCTTTTTGTTGATCGGGCCGCAGGGTGCCGGTGAAGTAAGCTGCGATTCTATCCCGCTTGCGACGAGATGATCTCTTCCGGACGGTGTAACCAGCCATTTCCAGACGGGAACGAACATCGTCGAACAGTCCTCGCGGCATTCTCAGTTCTTCATCCGTCTCTTCGAAACGGACAACCACTCGAGGCTCTCCGAAGGTGCTCATTCGCATTGCTTGCTTGCGGTAGAACTCGGGGTTGGCCAGCGAGGACAGATGTTTGAGATCTGACAGAAGCACGCTGGGCATGTCCTCGATTGGGATGTGAAGTTGAGTGTCGCGGCGGAGAGTGATTTCTGCTCCTCCGACCTTCGGTTGCAAGGCCCGGATGTCCTCCCGCCGCGGTTTCATTCGCCACTTCGCATTCATAGTGTGGTTCGCGGCTGCTGCCGGGGTGTCATCGGGCCCGAGTCGGTCTGCAGACGAGTCTTCAGCGATCCTTTCGACCTCTGCGGGAGAGATGAGTCGTGTTCGATCCAGAGCGGCGAACTGGTCGTTGTATGGTTCCCAGGTCTGCGGATGTGCGAAGACCGTCGTGCCTTGGCCCCGCATGTCACCTTGCAGAGGCAACGCAATGAGGTTGCCGAATGAGCCGCGCCCCGGCGAATTGACCGGCAATTTGTCCTGAGAAGGGAAGAGTCGGTCGTAGCTGGAGAATGTGATTGAAGTGTCTTTGTCCATTGCGCGACGCAAAAGAGACATTCCGGCCCGTCGCGCAATCGCCGCAGGCACGGCTGACTCGAAGAACAGCCAGATGTGTGCTCCGCTGCCGGAGCTGGAGATCTCGGCTAGGGCATCGATCCCTGCCGCGGTGCATTCGTCTGAGAAAGCGGCTGCAGCTGAACGCCAGTCATCGTTGTCGAAGTCGCAGGCAAGCAGGCGGCAAGTGTCGTCTTTCCGCAGGGGGTAAAGGCCGATGTGGAGAGGTTTGCGAGTGTCATCAGGCTTCGCGTTGCGTACTCCGGAGAGGTGACGCGCAACGAGCTGCTTGGTCAGCGGCTCATAGTCCTCAGGTCGGACCTTCTTGGGGTCGCAGAATCCCGATCGAGTGGCTGGGCTCCAGCCGCGTTTGCCTGTCTTGGCGCTCTCCCAGCGCCGGGCATACACGTCAGCGCGACCACAGAAGCGCGACATGAACAGCTCGAGCTTCGCATCCAGTGGTGACATATGTGTGATGGGTGCGTTCTCGACGCGGGCTGGCGCATCGTGTGGTTCTGGAGACTCCTGCCTAGTCGGACGCCCCTGCGCTTTCTGCCCAATGGCGTTGCTTCGCGTCGAGGTGGGATCGGAGACTGCGGTTTCGCAAAGCGCCGCAAGCTCGTTGCGCGCCCGAGTCAGCTCTGATTCCAGGTACTCGATGCGGTGGATCAGCTGCATACGACGGTCGTCGTCGGTGGTGGGCCCGCCCATGGTCATCAGTGTAGAAGGTGCGCAGAAAGGTGCACAGCGGTGAAAGGTATGTAGATGAGTGAGGCGGTTACGTCGCAGACTGCTTCTTCGGTCTTGTCTCCGAGGTAGGGCCGGTAGAAAGTCAGACTTTTTGTTGAGGGCGAGTTTTCGACTGAGACGCGATACAGTTCGAACAGAGAAACTATGAATGACGTGAGTTTTGGAGAGAGCGTGGATTTTGATGAACGCCTGTGGGCGCTGGCTTCCAAAGTGGGGAATCAGCGTGAGGCCATTCAGACTGAAGAGGCGACGAAGAACGCTTTCATCATGCCTTTCATTTCGACGATCTTGGGTTATGACATCTTCAACCCGCTCGAGGTGGTGCCAGAGTTCTCGGCTGACGTCGGGGTTAAGAAGAACGAGAAAGTGGATTACGCCATCATGCGTGATGGGGAAGTTCAAATTCTCATTGAGTGCAAGAAGTCGACCGAGCCGTTGAAGATCGAACATGCTTCCCAGCTGTTTCGATACTTCTCAGTCACGAACGCGCGAATTGCAGTGTTGACCAATGGTGAGGTGTACAACTTCTACACTGACCTGGATGCTCCGAACAAGATGGATGACAAGCCGTTCTTGGTCTTGGACCTCAATGATGTTGACGAGACTCTCCTCCCAGAGTTGAGGAAGCTGACGAAAGAGGTATTCGACCTCGATTCCGTTATCAGTGCAGCGGAAGAGCTGAAGTATGTTGGAGCGATCAAACGCGAAATTGCGTCTCAGTTCAAAGATCCTGACGAGGCGTTCGTACGACTTTTCACCAGTCGCGTCTACGAGGGCAGATTCACTCAAGATGCAAAGGCACAATTCACTCAGCTCGTGGCGAAAGCAACCAGGCAGTTCCTCAATGAAAAAGTCAACGATCGGCTGAAGACGGCGTTGGGAGCATCGGATTCAGTGCCGCCCACGGAGGCCGCGCCGGCTGATTCCGTGACCAGCGAACCTGTTGCTGAGTCAGATCTCGACCGGGACACGGAAATAGAGACGACGTTGGAAGAACTCGAGGGCTACCAGATCGTCAAGGCGATCAGCTGCAGTGAGGTGAAGCCCGAGAGAGTGGCTCAGCGTGATGCGAAATCGTACTTTGCGGTGCTTCTGGACGACAACAATCGCAAGCCGATCGCTCGCCTTCACTTCAACGGCAAGAAACAGAAATACTTGGGAACCTTTGACGCAGACAAGGTCGAAACCCGCCATCCGATCAACGGGTTGGAGGAGATCTACCTACACGCGGAGACGATTCGGGGGACCGTGAATCACTATATGGACTAGGGGCCAGCGAGGCGAGAATATTTACTTTAGGCCCCCTAAAGTAAATATTCTCGGCGAAACTGTGAGCTTAGCTGCGGAATCGGCCCCTACCCCTCGAGCAGCCCCTTGATGTCCGCGGCTGTGACAGTTTGGCTGAAGGCTTGGCCGCCGGGTCCGCGGCCCTCATAGGTGCCGGAATCCGACATGAGCTCGTCGAAGAGTTCGGCCTTGCGCTTCTGCAGGGCGAGCACCTTCTCCTCAATCGTGCCTTCGGCGACGTAGCGATAGACCATGACGTTCTTCGTCTGCCCGATCCTGTGTGCCCGATCGATCGCCTGATTCTCCGAGGCGGGATTCCACCACGGATCCATGAGGAAGACGTAGTCCGCCTCGGTGAGGTTGAGACCGAACCCGCCGGCCTTGAAGCTGATGAGGAACACCGGCGCCTCACCCGATCGAAACGCATCGACGACCGCCCCGCGATTGCGTGTCGACCCGTCGAGGACGACATAGGGAATCCCGCGAGCGTCGAGGTCCGCGGCGACATTGGTCAGGAACGACGTGAACTGGCTGAACACGATCGACCGGTGGCCCTCGGCGATGACATCGTCGAGCCGTTCCCGGAGCGCGGCCAACTTCGACGAGGGCACCTCAGCGTGTTCGGCATCGACGATGGACGGATCGAGCGCGAGCATCCGCAGCAGGGTCAGCGACCGGAAGACGATGAACCGCTGCTTGTCGTATTCGCTGTCGATGAAGCCGAGGATCTTCTTCCGCTCCTTCTGCAGAATCCGATCGTAGAGTCTCCGGTGCGCGGCATTGAGCTCGACCGAGATGACCTGCTCCTGCTTCTCCGGCAGGTCAGCGGCCACGAGATCCTTCGTCCGCCGCATCATGAACGGCCGGATCCGCCGTTGCAGGCGCTGCATCCGTCCCGGGTTCTCGCCGGATTCGATCGGTCGGACGTATTCCTCCTCGAACCGATGCGGTGACGGAAACAGTCCCGGTGATGTGATCGAGAACAGCGACCACACGTCCTTCAGCGAGTTCTCCAGCGGTGTTCCGGTCAGCGCGAGCCGGAACGGTGTGCGCACTTCCTTCGCCGCTAGGTGCGTCTGTGCGGTGGAGTTCTTCACGAACTGCGCCTCGTCGAGGATGAGGCCCGCCCACTCCATCCGCGAGATCGGGTCTTCCTCCAACCTCAACATGGCATACGACATGACGATGACATCGGCACCGCGAGCCACCTCGGCGAGGTCGACCCCGCGCGCCCGCGTCGACTCGGCCACGACCCGAACATCGAGGTCAGGGGTGAACGCGGTCGCCTCCTTCACCCAATTCGGCACCACTGAGGTGGGAGCGACGATGAGGAAGGGGGTGCTCGCCTTCGCGTGTGTGATGAGCGCGAGCGTCTGCAGGGTCTTGCCCAAGCCCATGTCGTCGGCGAGGATCCCGCCGAGGCGGCACCGGTAGAGCAGTGCCAACCATCGGAATCCCTGCACCTGATACGGGCGCAGGGTCGCACCGTTCAGGTCGGGCACCTCGGTGGCGGGCAGGTGTTCGAGGTCGGCCAGTGCGCGCACCGAGTCTCTCCAGGTCACGGCTGGTTCGGACTCGTCGGCGAGGTCCTCGAAATCCGACCACAGACCCACATGCATGCGGGAGATCTTCGGCGCTCCGGGCTCCCATTCGGGGATGAGGTCCGCCTCGGCGAGGAGGGCCTTGAGCTTGTCGAAGATCGGCTTGTTCAGCGACAGGAACGAATCGTCGGAGAGCTTGATCTTCTTCGTCCCGGCCGCCAGCGCCTTGTACAGCTTGACGAAGGGGACCGGGTGGCCGTCGATGCTGATCTGGAAGCCGAGGTCGAACCAGTCGTTCTTCTCCGACTCGACCGAGGTGATCTTCACGTTCGGCTCCCCGCCGAGCTCCCGGTACGGCTGCTTCTTCCCGCGCGTGATGACCTTGACGTGTTCGATCTCTTCGAGCCCGGGCAGGACGTTGACGACGAAATCCGCGGTGTCGGCGTCGTCGAGTTCGACGTCTCTGATGCTCGGCAGGGCGGAGCCGGTTTCGTGGGTGTCGGCGAGGAGTTTGTCGACCTCGGTGACGACGGCATCTTCGAAGTCGAGTTCGCGTTGCTCCGCGTATTCCCTCGCCGAGGCGGCGCTGAGCCTCAATCGGTCGATGACCGGGAAGGTGCGGCGGGGTCCCTGGTATTCCCAGTACCAGCGCAAGGAGAGTTTGTCGCCGGCGCCGAAGGCGGCGAAGACGACGAGGCGGGGCCGGCCGTACTGCGGAAAGGCGACGGTGGCGTCGCTGCTGATGACCTCGGCGCTGGAGCGCAGCTGCGGGTAGTACTCCTCGAAGAACTCTTCCGTCTCGGCCTCGGGGATCGTGATCGGCCCGGGGGACTGCAGCACGGGCAGCGCGGATTCCTTCGTCGGGGTCTCCGCGGGAGCCAAGGTGACGGTGAAACCGCTGGTGACGTCGATGCCGAAGAAGCCGTGCGTCCAGATGGGTTTGATCAGTCCGGGGGCATATTCGCGTTCGTCGATGGTCGCCCGCGTCTGCACGTGCAGGCGGTTCTGGCTGCGGCGGATGTCGATGGCGGCCTTCGCGTTGTGACCGATGCGGATGGTCATATCCGAATTGATGCCGACGAATTCGATGCCCAGTCTCTTCCCCTGCGTGAAGTGATCCCACAGCAAGGGAGTGCGGAAATCGCCGAGGTGGTACGGCGCCCCGTCGGGCGTGAAGTCCGTCTTCCCGCGGGTGCGCAGTCCCGCGAGCTGGGTGAACCATTCCTGGTGGGCCGGGTCGATGTCGAACTGCCGTGCCATGCGGTCGATGGTGCGCCAGGTCAGGGACTTCTTCACCCAGTTGCCGGATTCGCTGAGCATGAGCGGGCGGATCGCGAGGCTCGGATTCGCGCCCGGGGTGACGTCGTCCTTGTCGAGGAGGACGGAGTGCTGGGCTTCGAACCATGTGCGGGGGATGACTTGGACGAGCTCGAATCCCAGCGCCACGGGCGTGTGCGAGTGCGGAGCCGCCTCGGCGAGTGGGGCGAAGGCATCACGCCAATCGGCGGGGATGGCGGTGTGGGTCGGTCGATTTTCGGGCACGGAGACATCCTCTCACCGCTCACCGTCGTCAGTCGTCGTCCGGTCGTCCTCGTCTCGGCCATCTCCGTCCGGTGCGTCCGCTCGTGAGCTGCGGTCGAAGAGGACGATGAAGGTCGCGACCGCGAGCACGAGTCCGGAGGCGACGACGGCGATCGGTCCGAAGCGGAAGGGCAGCACCTCGTGGAGGAGGCCGCGTACCGTCGACGTCGGATCCGCCAGCGTCGCAGCGGTGAAGATCGCGACGAGGACGGACACGCCGAGAGCCGCGAGGCGATTCCACCGGCCGTCGACGTGGTGGGACAGGAGCCGGCCGGCCTTGATGATCCGCCCGGTGCGCAGGATCCGCAGGGCACCGATGAGGCGGATGAGGCGGAAGAGCTGCACGGGTCCGAGGGCGAAGAGCACGCCGAGGATGATGAGGATGGTGAGGACGATGAGCCACAGGTGGCGGCGCAGCCACGCGACACGGTCCTCGGAGACGATGAAGAGGATGAGCGTCTCGCCCACGAGCACGAGCCCGGAGAGGAGATTGACGATGCGGCCGGCGGCGCTCCACGGCTCCGAGAGGAAGGAGAGGAACACCGCGGGAATCGACACGAGTGCGGCGATGAGCACCGGCATGGCCAAACGGCTGCGCCAGCGGTCTTCGCGGGACGCAGGCGTCGGATGATCAGTCATGGCATTCCCAGGATACGGGCCTCGGTCGGAGTCAGGGGCGCGGAGTAGCCTGTGCCCTATGCATGAGAACAATGAGGTCGACACCGCTGTCGAGGTGGCTGCATCGACCGCACACAGCATCTGGGTCGACGTCACTTGGACCTACCACGGAGGTGCCCTCGACGAGCGGAACATGTACCAGCTCGTGCGGACCGACGAGGGCTGGAAGATCGCCGTGCTCACCCCGCTGGAGTACGGATGAACCCTGCGAGACGGGCGAGGGGGACGTTGCATGACTGAGTATCCGCAGCTGCTGCACACCGTCATCGACACGACAGAGCCGAGACGATCAGCCGAGTTCTACCGACTCCTGCTCGGCTACATCTATCGCCCTGGTGACGAGCCGTCGACAAGCGAGGTCGACGAAACAGACTGGTTGGTGCTCACCGACGCCCAGGGGCATCGGAAGCTGGCTTTTCAGCAGGTCGACCACTTCGAACACACCACTTGGCCGCGGCCCGATGTGCCGATGCAGATGCACCTTGACTTCACGGTGTCGGACCGGGATGCCCTCGAGTGCCAGCGTGAACGGGCGGAGGACTTGGGCGCCCGACTGCTGCTCGACCGCACCGACGATGACGACGAGCCGCTGTACGTCTTCGCCGATCCCTCCGGCCACCCGTTCTGCGTCTTCGTCGGATGAGCGTGGACGACTACACCGACGACGAGAAGTGGCTGATCGTCACCGGGCGGAGGTGGCGACGAACCGATCCGGGCCTGGAACCGCGCGTGGTCGAGGAGCTCAAGAGCCACCTCGGTGCGGCACGAAACGCTGTCGGGAAAGCGAAGAAGGCGGGTGCGGAGGACGATCTGGCCGAAGCCCGGCGGCGGGTGAACGCCGCGAAGATCGGGCTCGGCGAACGTGGCGACTACTGGTGGGAGATGGCGATAGAGGATCGGCGTGCGCGCGCGGAAGCGGCCCTGAGCGAACTGCGGTGAGTTCGCTCAGGGCCGCCGGAAGCTAGCGGGCGCTCCGCAGGGTTGTCCAGCGGATGCCCGGCAGCGTTCAGTCCTGCGAGACCGCTGCGGCGAGATTGCTGAGTGAGGACTCGAGGTCCTGTTCGCTGACGACGGGGAAGCTGATCTTCTTGAGCAGCTCCTTGTCGGTCACCGCACTCCAGTCGTAGGTGACAGAGACCTCGGTCGAGTGCCGACCCAGCGGCGTGAGTTCCCAGACCCACTCCCAGCCCGGAGGTTCTTCGCCTGCCGGCGCGGTCTTCCAGGCCAGCAGCTTGTTCTCCTCATAGCCGATGACGTGGTTGTCGGTCTTGTAGTCGCCGCCCATCTGATCCCACTGCATGTTCATGGTGAACTTCTGACCGGTCCTGGTGATGCGATCGCTCGTGTCATCGGAGACCACCATGCCCGAACCGTCGAGCTGCGCGTGACGCTCCGGATTGTTGAGGACGTCGAAGATGTCCTCGGGTGCCGCATCGATCGTTCTCGAAGCGCTGACTTTCGTATCGGTCATTGACTTCGCCTTTCGTTGACGGTCATCAGATCTCAGGGCTCCGGCACGGGAGACCGGTGCCCGGTTGCCACGCTATACCCTCTCCGGTGCGGCGGCTAGAGGGGTCGGCCGCGGCGGATGCGCAGCCGGCAGGTCTCAATCCGGTGACGCCGAGGCGGTATTGACGGAGAGCTTCGAGCGCGCTGATAAAATGCTGGGAAGAACTGCAGTGACGATGCGCAGAAGCATCGTTCGACTCCGAAGGGAGGGTCCTCATGGGCTCCCTGTTGATCATGATCATCGGGCTGGCGATGCTCATCGCCGGCTATCTCCTCTACTCGAAGTTCCTCGGGCGCAAGATCTTCAAGCTCGACGACTCCTTCACCACTCCGTCGCACGAACTCCACGACGGGGTCGACTACGTGCCCACGAACAAATACATCCTGTGGGGCCACCACTTCACCTCGGTGGCCGGAGCCGCGCCCATCGTCGGCCCGGCGATCGCCGTCATCTGGGGCTGGCTGCCCGCCCTGCTGTGGGTGACATTGGGTACCGTCTTCTTCGCAGGCATGCACGACTTCGGGACGCTCTGGGCCTCCGAACGCAATAAGGGACGGTCGATCGGAGCCCTGTCGGCGCGCTATATCGGCAAGCGCGGGGCGAACCTCTTCCTCATCGTCATCTTCCTGCTGCTGCTCATGGTCATCGCGGCCTTCGCCGTAGTCATCAAGAACCTGCTCATCAGTACCCCGTCCGCCGTGATCCCGGCCTGGGGTGCGATCGGCGTGGCGCTCATCGTCGGTGTCTGCGTCTACCGTCTGCGGGTGCCGCTCATCCCCGTCACCATCGTCGGCGTCGTCCTGCTCTACGGCCTCATCGTGCTCGGCAACTATGTTCCGGTCGCCCTGCCCGATGACTTCCTCGGCGTGGGACCGGCGACCTTCTGGATCGTCGTGCTCTTCGCCTACGGAGCGATCGCCTCGCTGCTTCCGGTGTGGGTCCTGCTGCAGCCGCGCGACTACATCAACGGCGTGCAGCTGTTCATCGGACTCATCCTCCTCTTCGGCTCCGTGCTCACGGCGACTCTGTTCTCGGCGACGAAGCCCGAGATCGTCGCCCCCGCCATCAACACCGCCGTGCCGGAGGGCACCCCGAGCATGGTGCCGCTGCTGTTCGTCACGATCGCCTGCGGTGCGATCTCCGGGTTCCACGGCATGGTCGCCTCGGGGACGAGTTCGAAGCAGCTGGACAAGGAGACCGACGCCCGTTTCGTCGGCTACTTCGGGGCTGTGGGCGAAGGGCTGCTCGCCCTCGGCACCGTGCTGGCCATCATCGGCGGCATCAAGTCCACCGCAGCGTGGCACGAGATCTACTCGGCCTTCGGCGAAGGCGGAGTCGGTGCCTTCGTCCAGGGCGGCGGCGCCCTCATGGAGCACGGCCTCGGCCTGCCGGCATCGCTGTCGGCGACGGTGCTCGCGACCATGGCGGTGCTTTTCGCCGCGACGACGATGGACACAGGCATGCGTCTGCTGCGCTTCGTCATCCAAGAGGTCGGCGATGCCGTGAAGATCAAGATCACGAACGTCCCGGCCACGCTCCTCGTCGTCGTCATCGGCCTCGGCCTCACCTTCTCCCAGGGGCTCGGCGGAGAAGGCGGACTGCGGATCTGGCCGCTGTTCGGCACGACGAACCAGCTCATGGCATCCCTGTCGCTGTCGATCATCGCCGTCATCCTCATCCGCAAGCGGCGCAACCCGGCACCGGCCCTCGTGCCGCTCGTGTTCGTGTTCGTCATGTCGTTCTGGGCGGCCATCGAGCAGCTCGTCAGCTTCACCACGCCGGGAAATCAGGACTGGCTGCTCTTCGCCATCGACGTCGTCATCATCATCGCCAGCATCTGGGTGGCGATCGAAGCGATCCAGGCGATGCGGCGAGCATGGGCGGAACCGCCCGAGGACCCGGACGCCGACGAGAAGCTCGTCGCGACCCGAGAGAACGTCTGAGCCGATGTCCCAGTCGCATTCCGGGAGCTCGGGTGGTCTCGGGCAATGGTGGTCGTCGTTCCGGGACGGACTCGTCGAGTTCTACGTCGGCCCCTACCGGCAGACCCTCAAGCGCGAACAGCAGGCCGAGGACGACTTCTTCACCGTCGTCGTCCTCGGCGAGGCGCTCGGGGTGCCCGACCCGGCGGCCTACTACACGGCCGAGCTCATGCCCGCCCTGTGGGAGAACTTCCATGCCTGGCATCGCCGCATGGGGCTGCCCCGTTCGCCCCTGGACCACATCGCATGCTGCTAGACATCGCGCGCGACCACCGGTGCCTGTTCGTCGGCGGCAAGGGCGGGACGGGGAAGACGACTGTCTCCTCGGGCCTGGCCATGGCCCGGGCCGACGACGGCGGACGCGTCCTGCTCGTGTCCACGGATCCGGCGCACAACCTCGGCGACATCTGGGGACAGGAGCTCGCGGACGAACCTCGGCGGGTCCATACGGGTGAGCGCGGATTCGTCGATGCCCTCGAAGTCGACCCCGAAGCGACGATCGACGCGCACTTCGCCTCAGTCGAACGGATGATGACGCGGATGCTGCCCGAGAGCACTCACCGCGCGGCTCGGGCGCATCTGGCCTCGGCCAGGTCGGCTCCCGGCAGCCATGAGTCGGCGGTGCTCGAGCGGATCGCGACGATCCTCGCCGAGGCGGCCGACTACGACCTCGTCGTCGTCGACACGGCGCCGACCGGCCACACCCTGCACCTGCTGGCGCTGCCGGAGCGACTGACAGATTGGGCGGAGACGCTGCTGTCCAACCGCGACCGGTCCGAGCGTTTCGCCGCCGCGGCCCGTCACCTGGTCAGCCCCAAGGAGGAGACGCCGACGCCGGATGCCGAACTCCGGCAGAGGCTGCAGGCTCGTCGCGATCGCTTCGCCGCGCTGAGACGGTCCATCTCCGACTCGCGGCAGACCGGGTTCCTCATCGTCACGATCGCCGAGCAGCTGCCGGTCGCCGAGACGCTCGGTCTCGTCACCGACCTCGGCGGTATCGGCATCGAACTGTCCGGGATCGTCGTCAATCGACGCTCGCCCGCCGATGCGGGAGAGTTCCTCGCGGACAGACGACAGCGGGAGGACGAGCATGTGTCACGGCTGAGGTCCGCGGTGCCGACGGTTCCGCTGGCACAGCTGCCGCTGACCGCGACCGAACCGACCGGGGTCGGTGGGATCACCGGTCTCGCGGCTCTGCTCGCCGAGCGCTGAGCTCGGCGGGACTCCGCGCGCTGCGGTGGCCGCTCGACCGTGTGCCGAGCGTGGCCGTTCCGATCCGGCTCCACCTGTGCGTCCGTTCCAATTAGACTGGTGCGCATCCGCGATCGACACGGCACCGGCGGAAGGACCTGACCGTGGGGTGGAGCACGAGCGAACTGGCGCGCCTGACCGGAACCACGGTCAATACGATTCGGCATTATCACAAGCTCGGGCTGCTCACCGAGCCCGAACGGATGAGCAACGGCTACAAGCAGTACGGTGCCTCCCACCTGCTCCGACTCCATCAGATCCGGCGAATGCGCGAGCTCGGGATTCCGCTGTCCGACATCGGGTCGGTCGACGACGACCACGAACAGCAGCAGCTCGCCCTCAAACAGCTCGAGGGTGACCTCGATGAGCAGATCGCAGCTTTGGAAAAGGCCCGCGCCGAGGTGGTCCAACTCCTCGAACACGGGGCGCCGATCGATACGGCCGCGGGTTTCATCGACATCGCCGCGCGGATGTCGAGCGCGGATCGCAGCCTGATGAACATCTACTCGAGCCTCTACGAAGACTCCGCGTTGGCGGAGATGAGAACCATCATGTCCGAGACCACACCCTACGATCGGGAGATCGACGAACTCGCCGAGGATGCCGATGAGGACACGCGGACGCGTCTGGCCGAGCAGATCGCTCCGAGCATGAAGCGCCATCTCGAGACCAAACCCTGGCTGCTCGCACCGACCGAGCGGATGACCGGGGACGTGAAGATGGGACAGGCTGCGATCATCGGCACGATCAGCGAGCTGTACAACGACGCGCAGATCGACGTCATCCAGCGGGCGTTCATCGCCGTCTTCCCGACGCTCGAGATTCCGGACGAAGATCGCGAGCGGTTCATTGCCTTCATCAAGCACGTTGCCGCGCAAGTGGAAGAGAGCTGAGGATTCGCAGGGTTCGACGATGAGGGCTTGACCCTGTTCCGAGAACACAGTCTGTACTGAACGTATCAACCATCAGATCCGGCTCTTCCGGGCCGGGATCTGACCAACACGTTCAGGAGGACACCATGAACCCGATCATCGAATTCTTCCAAGGTCTTGCCGCTCACGTTCCCGACCTGCTCCAACCATTCATCATCGCCGCCGCCGGAGCCATCCCCTTCATCGAGGGAGAGATCTCCTCGATCATCGGCGTCTGGGCTGGGATGAACCCCGTGCTCGCCGGCATTGCCGGGGCCATCGGCAACTTCGTCTGCGTCACTGTCATCGTGCTCCTCGGGGCACGGGCCCGTCACGCGGTCGTGAGCCGTCAGAGGGGAAAGCGAGAACTCGCGGCCGTAGGGGCAGGCGGTGGGGGCGGGTATGCCGGTGCCGTGACGGCTGAGTCCGCGGCGTCGAACTCCGGTGCCGATCTGTCGGGGACCGATGCTCCCGCCGACCTCTCGTCGATTGAATCTCCCGTCGATATCACTGCAGGCAGAACGGCCGCGGAGGGCCACCTCGGTGAGGGTGAGAAGTCCGAGTCCAAAGGGCGAGTCAAGTTCAAGAAGTTTCTCACCCGTTTCGGCGTCCCCGGGGCGAGCCTGCTCGGACCGCTCGCGATTCCTACCCAGATCACCTCGACGATTCTCGTCAGCACGGGTGTGAAGACGTCGTGGATCCTGCTGTGGCAGGGCATCGCGATCATCGCTTGGACGACCCTGACCACTCTCATCGCCACCGGCGCGCTCACGCTGCTGGCCGGCTGAATTCGGCTCATTCGCACTGCGCGAGAGAGGAAGCTCCGTGACTTTCGCCCACCGCCGCCCGGTGCTCGGCGCGCAGGAGCCTGAAGATCGTAAGATGGAGTGGATGTCTGATTCCGGGAAAACTCACACCTCGTCACCGGCCGTGCTCGGAGCGCTGCTGTTCATCACCGCGCGCAGCCTCGACGACGCCGACGTTCCCGGCACGCCGGCGAGTGCCGACCCCGCTCAGCTGAGCCCGGCAGACAAGGAGATCCTCGCCGAGGTGGAGCTCGCCCTGACCGCCCAGACCGACGATTCCGGTCGGTCCGAGAGCTCAGCCCCGACCGACGATTCCGCGCAGTCCGGAGCAGCCGCGCCGACCGACGACTCGACGTCGTCGGTGACATCGACCCTCGCCGAGGTGGCCGCCGCCTTTGCGCACGTCCGTGGCCGGGCGGAGGTCCCGAGCCTGACCGCCAGCCGGTACGACCGTCTGCGCAAGACGGTGCTCGAGAGCCTCGGTGCCGCCTCGGCGCAGGGGGCCACGATCTGGCCGCCGACCAGCCAGACCGCGGTGCAGAGGTTCGGGTCGTGGAACGAAGCGCTCAAGGCAGCAGGTCTGGCGACGAACAAGACCGGCCGAGCCAAGGGGCAGCTGCGCTTCGATGCAGATGCCTATGCCACGGCGATCGCCGAGTTCCTCGCCGACTGCGAATCCCGTCGGACCGCCGCGACCTACAAGGCCTACACGGAATACGCCGCCGAGCACAAGGGCGAGGTGCCCTCGGCAGCGGCGGTGCGGAAGTTCTACGGTTCCTGGAACGCCGCGCTCGCCGCCGTGCGGTGAGGGAAAAGCGCAGGAACTGTGCGGTTCTGCCTCGTGACCGACTGATCACCGGTACGGCTGTCCCGGAGATTGCGGGACTTGTCTGACGGGGACTTCTTCGCCGTCGACCCCACCGGTGCTACCGTGGACAATCGAGAATGACGGGGCTGTCGGCATCGGTGGTTTCGTGCCATGACCGACGACGGAAAGACAATTGATCGTGATCTCGACCAAACTCACCCGGGGCCTCGCCGGTGCGGCCCTCTGCGCTCTGGCCCTCACAGGCTGCACCTCGTCGCAGGATTCGGACTCCAACGACAAGGACTCGGCGGCCGACGGCGGAGGCGGCAGCAGCGACGGCGCGACGCCCGGCGTTGAGAACATCGATCCCGACGACGTCATCGTCAAACAGGACGTCACTGTCCCGGGATCCGACAAGAACAAGGCGACCATTGCCATCCACTCGCTCGAGGTCGACGGGAAGACGCAGACCTTGACGATGGTCGTCACGCCGCACTTCACCACGGCCGACAGCGACGCTTCGATCAGCGTCTACGACGTCTGGGGCGAGAACAAGTTCGACCCGCAACTTGTCGATACGGACAACCTCAAGGTCTATTCCCCGATCTCGGACACCTACGAAATGTGGGCCTCGGATTCGGTGTTCACGGAGACGAAGAACAACCGGCCGATGATCGTGTGGGCCGTCTTCAAGGCTCCGGAGAACGACATCGATGCCGTCGACATCCGGGCTCAGGAGAACTGGCCGAAGTTCACCGACATCCCGATCACGGAGTCATGATGCGTCGAGGGAACACCAGGAAGTGCACCGCTGTTCTCGTCGGCGTCGGACTGCTGATCGGTTCCGGGGCAGGCGCGACGGCCGGTGCCGGCGCCGGCATCGCCGCCGAATCCGATCCGACGTCCCCGGCGGACCTGCCTGAACCGACACAGGAGCAGCTGGATTACTCGGTCCAGCGGTGGGAGCCGAACAATGTCCAGGAATGGAACACCTCGGAATCCGTCGTCCCACTCGTGACGAACAAGAAGGACGGCGACGACGCGGTCATCACCCTGGCCAGCGACATCCTCTTCGACTTCAGCAGCGCCGAGATCTCCGACAAGGCCGAGAAGGCCATCGCGAAGACCGTGGAGAACGTTCCCGACGGTACAAAGGTCACAGTCTCCGGATACACCGATTCGATCGGCGACGATGCGGCGAACAAGAAGCTGTCGAAGAAGCGGGCGCAGGCTGTGGCCGATGTCATCGCCGACTCACGGTCCGGCCTCGACCTGACGGTCAAAGGCCTCGGCGAAGCAGACCCGGTGGCGAAGAACACGACGAAGAAGGGTGAGGACAACCCGCAGGGACGGGCGAAGAACCGACGCGTCGAAATCAGCTACGACGACAGCTGAGTGTCGGGCAGTGCCTGTTGAGGGCCATTCTTCATCGACCGCGCATCGTCCCACCGACCGCTCGCGTTATACGCTGCGCGGTCGACGCTAAGTTGAGCGCTCGGCGGCCCAGCTACCGCTGGCTGATCGCTCGCGGGCCCAGCTCCCGCGGGCTCATCGTTCGCCGGCCCAGCCACCGCGGGCTCAGCTCCAGCGGGCTCAGCGCTCGCTAGCTCACCGAGCTGCGGCATCACCGCCCAGCGGCGAAGGCCTCCAGCCGGTTGCAGGCGGTGGTGATGGTCTCGTCCGAGACTGCGAAGGTCAGCCGCAGGTAGCCTTCGCCGGCCGGTCCGAAGGCCGAACCTGGAATCGTCGCGAGATTGTGCTGCTCGAGCAGCTGGGTCGCCAGCTCCCAGGAGTCCAGCCTCCACTCGGACACGTTCACCCAGGCATAGAACGTCGCCGCCGGGCGCAGCAGACTCAAGCCCTCGATGGCGTTGATGCGCTCGACCATGAGCTCACGCCGCCTGGCATACGAGGCGACCATCTCATCGACCGCGGTCTGCGGTCCCTCGATTGCGGCGACCGCTGCCTCCTGGACGAACCCGGGCAGACTCGAGGTCAGGCCCTCCTGCAGCAATGCCATCGGCGCGATGAAATCTTGCGAACCGATGACGAAACCGCACCGCCAGCCGGTCATGGCATAGGTCTTCGAGAAGCTGCCGATGGCCAGGAACCGATCGAACTCAGCTCCCACCTCGGCGGTGGACGGTTTCACCTCGGCGATGGAGGTGTATTCCACATCGAAGACCATCTCGTCATAGACCTCATCGGAGATGACGGTGAACCCATGCTCATCGGCCAGCGCAGCGATCTGCTCGAGGTCGGCCCGATCCATGACCGAACCCAAAGGGTTCGACGGACTGTTGATGATCACGGCCGCGGTCTTGTCCGTAATCGCAGCGCGGACATCCTCGGCGCGGAGCTTGAAATCATTGTTCTCGGTGACACGAACGGACACGGCAACTCCGCCGAGGCGGTGCACCTGACCCATGTAATTGGGGAAGCTCGGGTCGGGGATGATGACCTCATCCCCTGGAGCGACAGTGACGTCGAGGGCGAAGGTGAGCGCCTCCATCGCGCCGAAGGAGACCATGACGTTCTCGGGCGTGATGCTGCGATTCCACCGGGCCGAGTACTTTCCGGCGATGGCGGAGCGCAGTTCGGGGATGCCCGCATTGGCGACGTAGCGGGTGTTGTCGTTCTCGATCGCACGGATGCCGGCGGCCTTGATGTGCTCCGGAGTGGTGAAGTCCGGTTCGCCGACGGTGAGCTTCACGGCATCGGGGAAGTCAAGGGCGAGGTTGAACATCTTGCGGATGTCTGAGGCCGGGTAGGAGGCGGCCATGGGGGAGATGCGGGATTTCGTCATGGCTTCAGTCTGCCTCTTCCTCGCGAGCGGAGGCAGAGGGCACCGCTGCGTAAGACCCGAGGACGGTTCCCACGGGCTCCGTGTCGGCTTGGTGGAACGGTCCTACGTCGGTCCTACGTGCCTCGCTCCGCCGTTTACGTGCGCGGCGTCACAGCGCCTACAATCTGCACCATGAGGAACACCCGCGGCCACGAAGCCGAGCGAGAAGAACCACACCAGATCGATGGCCTGGCACAGCGACTCAACTGGCTTCGTGCCGGAGTGCTCGGCGCGAACGACGGCATCGTTTCGACCGCCGCCGTCGTGGTCGGAGTCGCTGGCGCGACGAACAGCTTCACGCCGGTCCTGCTTGCCGGCGCGGCCGCCGTTGTCGGTGGGGCGATTTCGATGGCCCTCGGCGAGTACGTTTCGGTCTCGAGCCAGCGTGACAGCGAGCGGGCCCTGATCGACAAAGAGCGAGAGGAGCTCCGAGTCGACCCAGATGGCGAGCTCGAGGAGCTCATCGGGCTGTATGAGACTCAGGGGCTCACGCGCAGCACCGCGGAGGTGGTGGCGAAGGAGCTCACCGAGAAGGATGCGCTCAAGGCGCACCTCTCGACGGAGCTCAACATCGACGAGGACGACGTTGTGAACCCGTGGCAAGCAGCGCTCGCCTCCGCGCTCTCGTTCTTCGTCGGCGCGCTCCTGCCGATGCTCACTATCCTCTTCCTGCCGACGTCGATGAATATCCCGGTGACGTTTGGTGCGACCATCGTCGCCCTCGCGATCACCGGCTACGTGGCGGCGTGGGTCGGCGGCGCGAACAGGTGGTCCGCCGTCGCCCGCACCTGTATCGGCGGCGCGATTGCGCTCGCCGCGACATTCCTTGTGGGTATGCTGTTCGGCACCTCGGTGGCCTAGGGCCTGGTTCGTCACCAATTTTTTGTGGAGCTGGGATCGTGGCGAGAGCTGCCCTAGTTCTACGGCCCCCAGCAGGCCATGCGGTCGGTACGCGTTGCACCAGTGAACCCAATCTGCAGTGGCGATCTCGACACCAGCAGTGCCCCTTCACGGCCCCCTATTTCGAATCAGCTCGGCTTTGCCACGTGAGTTCAGTGCCTTGGCAAGGTCATTATCGGATGAATCGCCACGAGATCCGACAGGCCCGACGGTGTCTTGTTCGGCCAGGTCCTCGCGACAGCGGAATGCTCGATACCGGACCCTGGGATTCGAGCGATGCACCAGACCGGGCAGATCCCCATCGGCACGTCGACGCTGGCAGATCCCCATCTGCGGGGCGTCCCGAGCCACCTCGGTACGCGACGACCTCGATACCTGCCAGCCGACGATCTCGCAGGTGATCACGACCGACGTAAGCCCGCTCTGTGAACATTGGAGGTGCCGCTTTCCGAGGGGGCAGGTGAGGTCCGCCGCGAAGAAAGCCGACTACAGGATCTGGTCAGCTCGGAGCAGTTTCCGGTTCTCTTTCTCGAGATCTATGATTCGCTGGACATCAGCGGTGGTGGTGCCGGACCGGTCACTCTCGACCGGCCTACTCGTGCAGGCCCGCCAGCCGGGATCCGAGTCGGGCGAGCAGGCTCGTCTTCTTCGCCCCGGTCACCGACTCCCACGCATCGGCGAGGCCGAAGATCTTGTACATCGACCGGATGCCCAACCACCGAATCGGTTCGGGCTCCCACTGCCCGGAGAAGTGATCGTTCCACGGCAGCGCGGTCAAGGGCGTTGATGCTCCGGCAGCCCGATCGAGCAGTGTCTTCGCCGCCAGATGAGTCGCCGTCACCCCGTGTCCGGCATAGCCGCGGGCCACTCCGATGCGCTGTGTGGGATCGAAGAAGATGCCGGCGCACCAGTCTCTGGTCACTCCGAGCGCACCGCGCCAGGCATGAGCAACCTCGAACTCGAGGTCCGGGAAGAGCGAGGACAGGCGCCCGGCCAACAGGTCGACCACCTCGGCGGGGACCTCACCGTCACCGGGCAGACCCGACCGGAAAGCATAGGGCGCCCCACGGCCGCCGAGCGCGATCCGGCCATCGGCCGTGCGCTGGGCATAGATGAACGTGTGCGCCGTGTCGCCGAGGCATTCGCGCCCCTCCCAGCCGATCGACGCCCACGCCTCGTCCGCCAGCGGCTCGGTTGCGATCATCGACGAGAACACCGGGATGACCTGACGTCCGGCCAGGCCCGGCAGGTCGCCGCCGACCGTGTCCGAATACCCCTCGAGACACACGAAGATCGTGTCCGCGCGCACCGGCCCGCGGTCCGTGGCGACCGAATTCTTTCGGATATGCCTCGCCGAGGTGGCCTCACAGATGGTTACGCCCTGTTCCCTGAGCACGTGGCCGAGTCCCCGGGTGAGCAGTGCAGGATCAATGGCGGCGGTACCGGGGAAGTAGAGGCTGCCAAGCGCCCCGTCGACATTGATGCGTTTCCGAGTCGCCTCGGCGTCGAGGAACTGCATGTCCTCGGGCCCATATCCGAATTGCTCATTGCCGGCCTCAAGGTCGCGCAGCCGGGACAGGCCGGCCTCCGTTTGAGCAATGTCGATATGGCCGCCGCGGATTTGGTGGGCATCGATGCTTTCAGCTTTGCAGACGGCGAGGACCTCGTCGATGGAGTCGAAGAGCGCGGACTGGAAGGCGCTGACGCTGGCCACACCGTCGAGCCCTGCCGAGCCGACCGGTCCGGAGGGATTGTTCTTCCGGGCACGGTCGACCGCCTCGGCGAACTTGGCGCGGTTGCCCGGCATCAGGGTCGACAGCCACCCACCGTTGCGACCGGAAGCGCCGTAGCCGATGTGGCGGGCCTCGATGATGGTGATCGCCCAATCGGGGTGGGCCTGCCTGGCGTAATAAGCCGACCACAGGCCGGTCAGTCCGCCGCCGACGATGACGAGATCCTGCTTCTCGCGTGGCAGCGGTGCGGGGTCGACGTCGTCGGCGGGGGAGGCCGCCAGCCAGTGCGAGGCTTCACCATTGAAGTAGGACACGGATCAACTCCTGAACTCGAGGCAGACCAGACGGTCGCCTACGGAATCAGTTCTATCCCACGACCGACGGGAAGTAAATAGTTGCGTCGGTTCAGATCAGATGCTGAAACGAGCTCGGCACCCTACTGATTTCTTCGCCTTGCGGAGAGTGGGCGGGCTGTCTGCCTACACTGGTCGCATGAGCGCAATGGAGCCGATCAACACCCACGATTTCCCACTCAGCCACGAACCCGTCGAGGAATGGCAGAATGTTTCGGCCGCCTCGGCGGGAGAAGCCGACACGGTCGAGTCGCTCGAGTCGGAAGGATCGGCCGCCTCGGCGAAGGAGTCGGTGACGACGGGATTCGCCGAACTCGGCACCATCGGGGGAGCCGACTTCGGCCTGTGGGAGATGAGCGCGGGATCGATGCGCGATATCGAAGGTCACGAGGTCTTCCTCGTCATCTCCGGGACCGGACGCGTCGAATTCGACGAACCCCTTCGTGACCCCATCGAACTGGTGCCGGGGTCGCTGGTCCGCCTCGATGCCGGGATGAAGACCCGCTGGTACATCGATGGGGCGCCGCTGCGGAAGCTGTTCATCGCGCCCAGCGAAGGGTGAACTTCTGGTGAGCAGGGTGCGCAGGGCTGAGGTAGTCGGGAAAACGTCAGGGGCGCGGATCATCCTCGTTGAGTATTGTCGAAGACAGCCCGATCGGACGAAAGGGATCGACGATGATCGACTTAGCCCACCCGCGCGACCTCGTCATGATCGGCGCGATCTTCGGACTTGCTGCGTTCATCTGGTCGGGCTGGGCACAGGAAGCGCCGCCCAAAGCACTGGTCTGGCGACTCGTGCTCGCCGGGCTTGGAGTCGCGGGACTCGCCCTCGCCGTACCGAGCATTCTCACCGCCATCGGCAATTGGGCGGAACCCAGTGCCTTCAGCGCCGGGACGTCCGCGTTCACGCTCTACCTCATCGTATTCTGGGCGGAGATCATCATCGGGGCGGTGGCGAGCTTCTACCTCATTCGCGTAGGTCAGGCCGAGAACGTCGCCCCGCTCATCCTCGCGATCGTCGGAGTCCACTTCTTCACGCTCGCCGTTGTGTTCGGGCAGCCCGTCCTTCATCTGGCGGGGCTGCTGCTGACCATCGTCGCGGTGGTCGCGTTCATCTTGCCGCGCGAGACCGCAGCGCCGAGCTTCTGGTGCGGCATCCTCGGCGCTCCGGTATTCCTCGGCATCGGCCTGTGGTGTCTGCTGGCTGGTCGCAGCGCGCTCAGCGCCGGATGAAACTCGGACACCGCTGACAACCCCTGGTCAGGTGCTCTATCGTGAGTGAACCGGTGCACACCGTGCCCTGGGACGGTTCCGTCCTACGGCGCGCAGCACCCACGGACACCCCAGCACGGATACCTCAGTATTGCCCTCGAAGAGATGGACCACGAAGAAGGAGCCGACGATGAAGACTGCTCGCCGCTTGGACAACCTCGGCACCGAGACCGCGTTCCGCGTGGCCCAAGCCGCGGCCGACTGGAAGGCTCGCGGCAATGAGGTGTTCCCGTTCCACCTCGGCGATCTCAATTTCCCGCTGGCCGGCCACATCGTCGAAGCCCTCGACCAGGCGATCGCCGACGGCAAGACCGGCTACTGCCCGGGACCGGGAATCCCGGAACTGCGGGAGGCGCTCGCCGATGACATCGGCTCGCGGCGCGGAATGACGATCGACCCCGCCGAGGTGGTCGTGACCACCGGGGGCAAGCCCGTGATCACGAAATTCCTCCAAGCGGTGATGAACCCCGGCGAAGGTGTGCTCTACCCGAATCCCGGGTTCCCCATCTACGAGTCCCAGATCGAATACCTCGGCGGCACGGCGCTTCCCTACCGGTACGTCCCGACCTCCGACGGGTTCGCCATCGACCTCGACCACCTGCGGGCATCGATCGATGAGAACACCACGGCCATCATCTACAACGACCTGCAGAATCCGATCTCCGCGGAATCCACCCCGGGTGAGCGTGAGGCCATCGCCGCGATCGCGCAGGAATTCGACCTGTGGGTGCTCTCCGATGAGGCGTACTTCGAGATGCGCTATCGCGGGAAGTCGCAGTCGATCGCCGCGCTGCCGGGCATGCGTGAGCGCACCGTCATCCTCTACACGTTCTCGAAGAAGTACGCGATGACCGGGTCACGGCTCGGCTGTGCGGTGGCGCCGAAGGAAGTCGCCGAGGCGATCTCGCTGATGAACACCAACGACGAATCGTGCACGAACCAGTACGTGCAGTGGGCGGGCATCGCTGCCCTGCGCGGACCGCAGGGGCCGGTGGGGCAGATGTTGGAGGTGCTGCGCAAACGGCGCGATGCCACCTGTCGACTCATCAATGAGATCCCCGGCATGAGTGTGGCGACACCGGGCTCGACGTTCTACGTCTTCCCCGATGTCACCGAGGCGATGGAGTCGAAGGGGATCGCGACTCTGGCGGACTTCTCCACCGAGGCGCTGCATGCCACGGGTGTCTCATTCTGCACCCGCGAGCACTTCGGCTCACCGCAGCCCGGGGAGGACCGGTCATATATCCGACTGGCCTATTCGGGTATCGATGAAACCGCGATCACTCGCGGCCTGGGCCGCCTCAAGGAGTGGATCGAATCCTGAACCGGCCGGGGCCGGCCGTGCGGTGGGGCGGCCGGCAATGGCGATTCGGGTGCAGCCGAGAGTGCAAGCCACGCACGACGGCGGCTCGGCTAGTTCCAGCTGCTCCGGGCAGGCCGCCGAGTGCTCGGCAGTGCATTGTCGCGGCGCCACTCGTGGAGCCAGCCGGGCAGTTCAGGTGCATTCTCCGGCACCCCGAACGCCTCGATGAGGTCGTCCCTGGTGAGCGGGCCACTGTCTGAGATCACGCGTGTGGCGACATAGGCGCGGGTGTAGATCTCTCCGTCGACGACCAGACGGTGTTCGAAGAACACGGTGCGCTCATCGATGCCGCAGATCTTGGTCTCGAGGCTGTAGCGCTGCCAGAGTTTCAGCGACTTGCGGAAGCTGATGGTCTCGGCACTGACGACACCGGTCCAGCCGCGGTCACGCATCGCCTGCCATGCTCCGCTGCGCACCATCATGTCGAGTCGACCGAGGTCCATGATCGAGAAGTATTTGCCGTTGTTGAGATGCATGAAGATGTCGATCTCGCCCAGGTGAACGCGCATGGGCAGGGAGTACGTGTCCCAGATATCGCGCGCAGTGCGTCGATGGGACCTGAGCAGGTGCAGAATCATGCGGAAGAAGTGCATACGATCTATGTTACTTCAGGGTATCTTTCTGCGTGGGGCCCTCTGCTTCGTCAGATAGGCGGCACCGCATTCTGCTGGGTGGGCGTCACCGCGGAGGGGAACGTCACCACGGATCAGGCGTTACCAGGGGCGGGGGCGCGGCCCCGGGCTTGGAGATCCGCCTCGGGTGAGGCGTCACCACGGAGGGGAAACGCTGCCATGGACCTGAGGACCCGCCTCGGCGAGGGTTTCCGTCAGTCCTTCGCAGGCTGGGGTTCGCGCCCGGGGATGAACGGTGATTCTTCGGGTTCGGGGTGGCGTTTCCACTGGACGAGCATGATGATGACGCCGAGTGCGACGGCGCCGATCGCGCCCCAGACATTCGTCCGCAGGCCGAGGATGACGAAGCTCGGGTCGAGGCGGATGGATTCCCAGACGATGCGGCCGGCGCCGTACCACATGAGGTAGACGGCGAAGAGGCGTCCCCACTGGAAGAAGATGTGGCGGGACAGGTAGAGCAGGACGAGCGCGCCGAGGCTGTTCCAGATGACCTCGTAGAGGAACGTCGGGTGGAAGAGCGTGCCGGGGGGAGTGCCCAGCGGAATGGCCGGGTTGCCGGGATCGATCTCGAGACCCCAGGGCAGGGTGGTCGGCAGGCCGAAGAGCTCCTGGTTGAACCAGTTGCCGAAGCGTCCGCAGGCTTGGGCGAGGATGAGGCCCGGGGCCAGGGCATCGAGCAGGGTGGTGAGTTTGAGGCCGAGCCTGCGGCACATGATCCACGCGCCCAAGGTGCCGCCGATGAGCGAGCCGAAGATGGCGATGCCGCCCTCCCAGATCGCCCAGACCGAGCCGGGTTCGAACGGATTCCAGGGATTGCGGCCGGGTCCGAAGTAGTCCGTGTAGTGCGTGATGACGTGGTAGATGCGGGCGAAGACGATGGCCATCGGGACGGCCAGAGTCGCGATGTCGAGGACCTGCCAGTCCTCGACGCCGCGCTTGGTCAGGCGACGGTTGGTCAGCACGATGGCGATGATGATGCCCACGAGGATGCACAGCGCATAGAAGTGGATCGTCAGCGGTCCGAGTTGGAAGCTCGAGATGGACGGGCTGGGGATCGCTGCCGAGATGTCGTGCGGAAGGGTGGTCTCGGCGAGGAGTGCGCTCGTGGGAACTGCAGGCATGAGCCCAGTCTATTTGTGGTGGCTGGGAATCGCGCATTCGCTGGAACTGAGCGCGCGGCAGGCAGTGGCCGGTGGTGCGGGCCGACGGGTGCGTGTTGGCACAGCGGTGCCCTTGAAGCAGTCCTGCGCAGCTACGTGCCGAAGAGGCCGTCGATGATGTCGTCGGTGATGAACCTCGAGTGGAGGATCGGCGTGCGAGCGGGGTCGATGCTTTCGGGCGGTCGCCATGCCGGTCGCCCGTCGGTGAGCATGAAGACTTCCCAGTCGGAGCGATCCATGAGGTGGTGGTGGAAGGAGCAAAGACAACACATGTTGTTGATGTCGGTCTTGCCGCCCCTGGCGTGCGGCACAACATGGTTCACATCGCACCATCCAGGGGGCGCGTCACATCCGGGGAACACGCATCCGCGGTCTCGAGCGGTGATGATCGCGGTCTGCTTCTTGTTGGCGAAGCGCTGATCTGTGCAGACTTCCACCGTGCGAGCCTTTTCGTCCATCAGATGGAAGAAGACAGTGCCGTTGAGACCACGTCGAGTGATGTCGTCCATAGGGAAACGGTCGCCGGAGCCTGTGGTGGCTTCGCCGGTGCCGTTGGCGATGTCGGACGCTTTTGCTGTGACGACCAGAGCGTAGGGCGAGCCCTTGGCGGCTTCTTTCATGCTGATGCGCGAGATGAGAGTGGCGAAACGCTCGTAGATCCAGGCCTTCGCATTAGGCTGCTCGCTCATGAGATCGACGGACGCTCCATCGGGGCGGACACCGTGGCCGGCAGGAACGGACCGATTGGCAGAGGAGTCTTCGGATTCGCCGGCGGCCTCGATGACGGCCCACGGTGGAGCATCGAAGCGATCTCCGGTGAGGACGGCGTCGAGAGGCTCGAACTTTTCCTCGGCGCTCGAGGATCCAGCTGTGCTTGTTGTGTTGTCTGTCGCTGTGGCGTCTTTCGCGGATTGGATTCTTGAGGTCAGCAGTCCGTGCAGTTCGGATCCCGCTACAGGGTCGAGGACGCCCTCCAGCCTCCAGTCTCCGTTGCGCTTGGGCCGGGCAGTGATGAAATAGGCGGAACGGTCGCTGGGGTCGAGCGGCTCGGCGCCGTCGGGGTCGATGACAGCGAGCATCTGACGGAAGATGTCGCGGAGCTCGCTGACAGTCACCGACTTCCCGTACTTGACGAGGTCGGTTTCCACGCGGGACCTCGTCTCGTGGTCCACCCAGGCGGGCAGCGCCTTGAGGCAGTCTTCGATGACAGTGAGATGTTCCGTGGGCAGGGTGCCGAGGTGGAGCTGTTCGGCGACGAGCGGGTGTTCGGGCTCAAGCGGTTGGCCGTCGAGAGCGACTCGTCCGCCGAGATTCTCCGCGAGCTTTGCCCGACGGTTCGCTTCTCGACCCGAGAGGTTGAGGCGTTCCTGGATGAGCGCCTTGGTCGACTTGGCGCCGCTGTCTTTGGGGGTGCCGACGCGTTCGTAGACGGCAAGTGCCAGTGTGGACAGGGATTCACTCAGCCGACGCAGCGCCTCAGCCCCATCGATGACCTGCAGGGCTTCGCCGGGCCCCATCGGCCGGTCGAATGCCCGAAGCCCTGCGACCAGTCCGGTCAGGGAGGCGATCGAGTCGGTGATCTCGGGAGTGCTCGCGGCAAGATCGTTCCAAGCGGAGTCGGTGAGGACTGGGTGAAGCGAGGTCGGTCGCTGAGTATCGTCTCCAGTCTCGAGCTGAGCGGCGGCGGGGGTGCTTGTGGTGGCCGGGGCGGCGGAATCAGTGGATGCAGGCTGCGTGGTTGAGCGGTTTTGCTCACTTGTTTCGAACAGTGCGGTCGGGTTCGGCTGTGAAAGCGAGTCCGTCGGAGCGTTCGGCTCGACCTCGGTGGATGATGCTGAAGCGTCGGCTGCATTCGGGTGTTCGGTGTCGGCAGTCGACGCAGCTTCGTTCTGCTCTTCGCCGTCGTTCGAGACGGGGCCAGTCGCTACGGGGTCGGTCGCCACGGGGTCAAGGGCCTCGAAGACCTCGGCGAAGTGGTGGCCGCTGAGGTCGAGGCCGGCTGCCTTGAGCTGCTCAGCCAGAGATTCAGGGCGTGGTGACTCGCTTTCGGGGTGCGCGGGGGCGTTGTCCGCGGCGTCACGAGCGGCACGAGAGGGGACGTTGGTGGGATCTGTGGGGACCGAGGCGTTCGGTGGCCGTCGACTCGCCCCGCCGCGTGAGTCAGCGGCAGCGCGGCGGTCGCGCTTTCCTGACTTGCGTCGCTTGCGGTCGGGGGTGAATGTCATCGCTGTCGAGTTCCGTTCGCCGTTGAAGGTCTCTTACTGAAATTATAGGCAGTCGTGATGGAGAAAACAATAGAAACTTCGAAAAACATTCGATTAGAATTGTCGTTACACTTGAGAATGACTATTGAGATGATGGTCACCGCGTCATTGACGTGTTTGAGGGTGATTCTATCTGTCGGCACCGACACGAGATCGACGTGAAACTGACCCGAGATCGACGCGGATTGCCGCGGCGGTCAAAGGCTCCGCGGCGAACCGCCTCGGCGGGGCTGTGTCTGCATGCATGGCCGCTGCGGGTGGGATGATGAGGGATTATGGCACTCGATTTCACGCTCGTGCAGCTGCGGTACTTCCAGGAGGTCGCCCGGCGGGAGCATATGACCGAGGCGGCGAAGCAGCTCAACGTCACCCAATCGGCGATCTCGACGGCGATGGCGCAGCTCGAGCGGACCCTCGGCCTCGACCTCTTCATCCGACAGAAGAACCGGTCGGTCGTACTCTCCCCGGCGGGAAAGCGCTTCCTCACGGAGGTCACACCGTTCCTCGAGTCCTCCGACAACCTCGGTGAGACCGCGCTCGGGCTCTCTCGGTCGCTGAGCGGTCAGCTGACCGTCGGCGTGTTCTCGCCGATTGCGCCGACGAGGCTGCCGCTCATCCACGACGAGTTCGAGAAGCGCTATCCGGACGTGCGGGTCAACTACCTCGAAGCGGACCTGGAAGAGCTGCAGCGTGCGGTCACAGCCGGTGACTGCGACATCGCCCTGACGTACACGCTGGGACTGAGCGACCGCTTCGACACGTATCTCATCGATGTCGTCAGGCCGCACGTCCTCGTATCACTCGAGCACCGCCTCGGGGCCGGAGGGTGTCCCCGCCCCGTGCATCTGCGCGAGCTGGCGGACGAGAACTACATCCAGCTCGATCTTCCCTACTCTCGCCAGTACTACGACGAGCTGTTCCGGATCGCCGGGGTCGTCCCGCGTATTCGCCACTCGTTCTCCGGGTACGAGACAGTGCGCTCGTTCGTGGCGATGGGGCTCGGCTATTCCCTGCTCAGCCAGAGTGTCTCCTCGGGGACCTACATCGGTTCGAAGACCGTCGACATCCCGCTCCTCGACGACTTCCCGAGCATCGACCTCGCATTCATCTGGCCCAACGACGTCCGTCTCAATCGGCGCGGCCGGGCCTACTGCGAGCTGACGAAGGAGATCCTCGGCCCGGCGTCCGGTCATCAATCGGATCTATGAGCTACCCAAAAAGTAACTGTTGGACTGATGTGATCTGTGCCGCAAAGATGGTGCCAACCATCACGCGACTCCAGGAGCACCTCGATGTCCACCCCAACAGTTGAGCAGGGACGCACGTCCACGAGCATGCAGCGGAAAGTGCTGCTCGGCGGCAGCATCGGCCAGTTCGTCGAGTTCTACGACTTCACGTTGTACGGACTCTCGGCAGTCATTCTGTCCGAATACTTCTTTCCCGACGGCGACCGGATCACCGGCCTGCTGGTCATCTTCGCGACCTTCGGCGTCGCCTTCGTCATGCGCCCCCTCGGCGGACTGTTCTTCGGAGCCCTCGGGGACAAGGTGGGCCGGCGGAAGACGCTGACCATCACGATCTTCCTCGTCGGAGCCTGCACGGCGCTCATCGGCATCCTGCCCGGATTCGACACGATCGGATGGTTCGCCCCGATCCTGCTCATCCTCGCCCGACTCGGCCAGGGCTTCTCTGCCGGCGGCGAATCCGTGGGCGGACCCTCCTTCGTCTACGAACACGCCCCGGTGGCCAAGCGCGGCCTGTGGATCAACATCACTCTGGCCGCAACCGCTCTGCCCTCGGTGTTCGCCGGCGGTCTCATCCTGGTGCTGTCGACGGTGATGAGCGATGCGTCCTTCGATTCCTGGGGTTGGCGAGTGCCGTTCCTGCTGGCCCTGCCGCTGTCGGCCGTCGGTCTGTGGATCCGGTCGAAGACCGACGAATCCGAGCTGTTCAAGCAGACTGCTGCGGAACGCCCCAAGGAGTTCAGCCCGATCCGCGAATCCTTCCGCGAGAACTGGGTCGGCATGCTCCAGGTCTTCTTCGTCCTCGGCGTCACCGCACTCGGCTTCTACATGCTCTCGGCCTACTTCGTCACCTACATCCAGACCACGGGTGACCTCAGCCGTGAGCAGTCGCTGCTCATCAATGCGATCGCCATGGCCAGCTACACGATCTTCCTGCCCATCGCAGGTCACCTCGGTGATCGGTTCGGTCGGCGCCCCATGCTCATCGCGGGCACGATTCTGCTGGCGGTCACCTCGGTGCCGGCGTTCGGCCTTGTGACCAGCGGACACATGGGGCTGGCCTTCCTCGGGCAGACGATCTTCGTCCTCGCCCTCTGCTGCTACGGTGGCGGCTGCTACACCTTCTTCTGTGAGCGCTTCTCGACGAAGACGCGGTTCACCTCGGCGGCCATCAGCTACAACATCTCGTACGCAGTGCTCGGCGGCACCGCACCGTTCGTCGGCACCTGGCTCGTCGACATCACCGGCGTCAACACCGCTCCCGGCTACTACATGGCCGCCGTCGCTTCCCTGTGCCTCGTCCTCATCTTCGTCACGCGTCTGCCCGAGACCCGTGGACGTCTGGGGTGAGCACGGGTGAGCCTGCATTGACATCGAGTTTCGTCCACTTTCACATCACATTTTGTACAGATCATCGGGATGAAAAGCGATGAACTGAACTCAAAGCGATGTGCGAGCACCACCCGCGCCCTCAACCGCCCCACCCGCGCCCCCAGTCCCTTGCAAACCACATCCCACCCTCATGAGAGAAGCGATCAGCAATGAACCATCAGGCAGCCCCGTCCTCCGACGCAGCCTTCCTCGCCGACTTCCACTTCGTCGCCACCATCGGTGCCACCGACAACAACGGCGTCGACCGGCAGGCGCTGACGGCCGAAGACAAGCAGACGCGTGACTGGATGCGCGGCTGGGCGACGGACAAAGGCTTCGACGTGCGCGTCGACGCGATCGGGAACATGTTCGCGTGCCTCGAATTCGTCCCCGAAGCCCCGTACGTCCTCATCGGCTCCCACCTCGACTCACAGCCGCTCGGGGGCCGCTTCGACGGGGCCTACGGAGTCATCGCCGCCCTCTTCGCAGCCCTGCGAGTCAAAGAGGAGCTCGCCGAATCTGGCCTGCAGCCCACCTTCAACCTCGCCGTCGTCAACTGGTTCAATGAGGAGGGCGGTCGCTTCGCCCCGTCGATCATGGGCAGCTCCGTCTACGCGGGGCTCTTCGCCCTCGACGAGATGCTCGCCGTCACCGACCTCGACGGCACCACCGTCGCCGAGGCCCTGAACGCCATCGGCTACGCGGGCACCGACACCCCGCCCGAGGCGATCACCTACGCCGAGATCCACATCGAGCAGGGCCGCATCCTCGAACGCGAGGCCACCGACATCGGCGTCGTCGAGGCCAGTTGGTACACGCAGAAGCTCGACATCGACGTCCTCGGCGAGCAGTCCCATACCGGCGCCACTGCGATGGCCGACCGGCACGATGCGCTCGTCGCAGCCGCGAAGGTCGTCCTCGCCGTCGCCGAGGTGGTCGGCGAGTTCGAGGAAGAAGCTCTCGTGTCGTCGGTCGGCCAGCACATCGTCGAACCGAACTCGCCGATCGTCGTTCCCCGCCGCGTCCACATGGTCGCCGACCTCCGCTCCTCCGCTCCCGCCATCGTCCAAGCCGCCCGCGACTCGCTGAGGACGCAGATCGCCGAGATCGCCCGCGCCCACGACATCACGATCAACGTCCGCGACTTCGACATCCGCGACAAACGCCACTTCCCGACCGAGGGCGTCGAACTCGCCGAGAAGGCTGTCGCCAACGAAGGCCTGAGCATCCGCCGGTTGGAGACGATGGCCGGCCACGATTCCGTGGCGATGAATCACCGCGTGCCCGCCGTGATGATGTTCGTGCCCAGCGTCGACGGCGTCTCCCACTGCGAACGCGAATTCACCACCGACGACGACATGCTCCGCGGAGTCCGCGTCCTCACCTCGGTGGCCGGCGAACTCGTCCGCGGTGAACTCGCCGACGTCCGTGACGGTGCCGTGTGGGTCGGTTCCTCCGTCGCCGAGGCGCGCGCATGAGCACCGATATTCAGCGCATCCGCTACGGTGACAGCAGCGACCTCCTGCGAACTCACATCGAGGTGACCCCATGACCGCCAATGCAACCGGTCCAGCCACAGCGCCCGACCCCACTCAACCCTGGACCCTGTCCGCCACCGAGGCGCTCGCTGCCTTCCGGACCAAGGAGCTGTCCCCGGTCGACTACCTGAGCTCGCTCATCGGCCGGATCACCTCCGACGATGAGCGCATCAATGCGGTCACCGAAGTCGTCGAGGAGGCGGTCACCTCGGCGCGGGAAGCCGAGACGTTCTATGCGAACGCCACCGACGATGACCTCGCCGAGGCGGCCGCCGCCCGGCCATTGCTCGGACTTCCCGTGATCGCCAAGGAGAAACACGCCCTGGCCGGCCGCGGCCTCACCCAAGGGCTGCTCCACGAACGCGACACCATCGCCGACAACGATGCCGCGATCATCGCCCGCATCCGCGCCGCCGGGGGATTCGTCCACGCCCGAGCCACCTCGCCGGAGTTCAGCTGCGCGACGATCACGCACTCGCCGATGTGGGGCGTGACCCGCAACCCGTGGAACCTCGACCTCTCACCCGGCGGGTCCTCCGGCGGGTCCGGTGCTGCGCTCGCCGCCGGGTTTGCGCCCCTGGCCACCGCCTCCGACATCGCCGGTTCGACGAGGCTGCCCGCCGCGTTCACCGGCACCGTCGGGTACAAAGCCCCGTACGGTCGGATCCCCGGCGCCCAGCCGCTGGCCGCCGACTGGTACCGCGGGGATGGGCCGATGGCGCGCACCGTGGCCGACTCCGCCCTGCTCGCCCGCGTCATGGTCGGCGTCGATCCGAGAGATCACGCGACGATCGCCTCGCCCGGGTTCCTCGATGACTTCGACCCCGCCGAGGCGGCCGACCGACTCCGCGGACGCAGGGTCGCGCTGTGCGTGCGATTGGGGGACTTCCCCGTCGGGAAGGACATCGAAGCGAATACCCGCGCGGTCGCCTCGGCGCTGGAATCGGCCGGAGCCGACGTCGAGGAGATCGCACTGCCGTGGACGTCCGAGCGGATCTTCGAGACCGCGTTCACGCACTTCGGAAACCTGCTCGCGCCCGCCATGCGAAAGGCCACTCGCGGCCATGAACACACCCTGGCTGAGTACACGGTGCGGTTCATGGCCGATGCGGAAGCCGTCGCCGCACGCCGGTCCTTCTATGACGGACTCGCCATGGAAGCGCAGATCCAGGCAGAGCTGGCGTCTGCGATGGACGGGTTCGATGTGCTCGTGGCGCCCACCTCGGCGGTGGCGGGGCTGGAGGCCGATGCGAGCTATCTCGATGGGATCTGGGTCGGCGCCGACGGCATCGGTCGCGAAGGTGGCGGAGTCGGACAGGCAGATGGAACACGCAGTGCGGGAGCCGGGGGAGGCGCCGACGGCGTGCGTCTCGACCACTACTGGCAGGCGCATATGACGATGCCGTTCAATATCTGCAACCGTGTGCCGATCGTCAATGTGCCTTCCGGCATGGCCGACTGCGGCATCCCCACCGGCGTCCAGGTC
>OMJG01000292.1_pt1 | contig 38652 bp, 45 predicted proteins | sample 1646431 | NCBI WGS metagenome assembly OMJG01 (sample SAMN03771674, study PRJEB25209) | food metagenome | isolation source: Cotija cheese | place: Mexico:Jalisco,Michoacan | collected 2011-12-12
TGGCCACCAGCGCGGCGACCACCGCGGCCACCGCCAGGGGGAGGGTTCTCAGGTCCGGTCGGGGAGCCGGGTCGGGCGGATCAGACCCGGACATGGTCCTTGATCCGGGCGTACGTCTTGGGGCCGATCCCGTCGATCTCCTGGAGCTCGGAGACGTCGGTGAACCGGCCATGGGTCTGCCTCCAGGCCAGGATCTTGGCTGCGGTGGCCGGGCCGACCCCGTCGAGGGTCTGGAGCTGCTCGGAGGTGGCTGAATTGAGGTCGATGCGCGCATCCTGCCCGCCGGTCCCCGGGGCCGTCGTCGCGCCCGAGGCGCCCGGCTGCGGGCCGGGGGTCGCCGACGCGGCCCCGGAGGCCCGGGCGTCCGGACCGATGACCCGTCCGTTGCCCGATCCGGGGATCTGCACCTGGCATCCGTCGCACACGGGTGCTGCCAGGTTGAGGTCTCCGGGGTGGGCTCCCCGCGACAGGCCGCCCGCGGCTCTCAGGGCGTCGACCACCCGTGCCCCGGCGGTGAGTGCGTAGACGTCGGGGCGCACCACCTTTCCGGTGACGTGCACCCTGATGGTCGCCGCGGGGCTGGTCCGGGCTGCGGGCACGGGAGAGCCCGACGCCGAGACCGGCGAGGAGGGGGAGGCCGAGGCGGGGGTCATCGACGCGGCCAGCGGGACGACGGTGGCCCGGGAGCGCAGCAGCATGACCGCCACCACGGTGAGGACGAGCACCAGGATGATGCCCAGGGCCGACAGATGCGAGCGGCCAAGGGTCACCGGTGGCCGGGCTCCGGGTTCGGAGGCCCGGCCGGCGCCGGTGGAGCTGTCCTCGAGGCCGGCCTGAGGATCGGCGGGGGTGTCGGGGCCGTCCCGCCCTGAGGCACGGCGAGGGCCGGCGTCCCGGGTCGGCAGCCCGGCCAGCAGGTCCTCGAGGCGGTCCCGGTAGGAGTCGTGTGCGGTCTTCACACCTCAGTTATCGCTGTCGGGCACCCCGATTTGTTCGATCGCCGGGAGCCTGTGGAAACAGCGGGCGCCGGACCCGCGAGTTGTCCACAGGTCCGGCGCCCCGCTCAGTTCACTCCGGCACGGCTCACGTCACGTCGGGATCACGTCACACCGGCATCACTTCACGACGATGGAGATCATCTTCGGCAGACGGGCGATGACCTTGACGATCCGTTTGTCACCGATGTGCCGCTTGACGTTGGGATCGGCGGTGGCGGCGGCCACGGCGTCGGCCTCGGCGATATCGGGCGAGACCTGGATCTTGCCGCGCACCTTGCCGGCCACCTGCACGACCATCGTCACCTCGTCGGCGACCAGCAGGGCCGGGTCGGCGACCGGCCAGGAGGAGTTGGCCACCGAGGGCTCATTGCCGAGCAGCGCCCACATCTCCTCAGCGACGTAGGGGGCGAACATGGACAGTGCCTGGGCGGTGAAGGACACCGCCTCGCGGACGGCCGGGTCGGCCGGGCCGGCGCCCGAGTCGATGGTCTTGCGGGTGGCGTTGACCAGTTCCATGATCCGGGCGACCACCACGTTGAACCGGCCGGAATCGAGCAGATCGGTGATCTCGGCGATCGCATGGTGGGTGGCGCGCCTCAGCGTCGGGTCACCGGCTGCGAGGTCGGCGTCCCGCGGTGCGGTGACGTCGGCGGCGACCCGGTAGGCCCTCTGGAGGAACTTCAGGATCGAGGCCGGGGAGACGTCGGCCCAGTCGATGTCCTCCTCCGGCGGCCCGGCGAAGATCACGGTGGTGCGCACGGCGTCGACCCCGAAGGCGTCGATCTGCTTCCCGAGATCCACGCCGTTGCCCAGGGACTTCGACATGGCCTTGCCCTCGTTGATGACCTGACCCTGGTTCATGAGTGCCGAGAAGGGCTCGTCGAAGTCGATCATGCCCATGTCGTGAAGCACCTTGGTGAAGAACCGGGAGTACAGCAGGTGCATGGTGGCGTGCTCGACGCCGCCCACGTACTGGGCGACCGGCATCCACCGCTTGACGGCCTCGGGGTCGAAGGGGCCGTCGGCGTAGTCCGGGGAGCAGTAGCGGATGAAGTACCACGAGGAGTCCACGAAGGTGTCCATCGTGTCGGTGTCGCGCTCGGCGGGGCCGCCGCAGCGGGGGCATGCGACCTGACGCCAGGCGCGCGCCTCCTCACCGGCCAGCGGGGAGACGCCCTTCGGGGCCAGGTCGGCGCCGCGCAGGTCGGGCAGTCTCACCGGCAGCTGGTCGTCGGGCACCGGTACGTCTCCGCAGTCGGGGCAGTGGATGACGGGGATGGGGCATCCCCAGAACCGCTGGCGACTGAGCAGCCAGTCGCGCAGCCGGTAGGTGATGGTGGCCTCGCCGATGTGGTTTTCGTCGAGGAAGCGGCAGATCCGCGAGATGCCCTCGGCCTTGTTCGCCAGGCCGTCGAGGTCCCCGGAGTTCTGGTAGGCGCCGTCGCCGGTGGTGGCGACCCCGGACTCGCGGGGATCGGCCTCGCCGGTGTCGATGACCGGAATCACCTCGATGCCGTACTTGGTGGCGAAGTCCAGGTCGCGCTGGTCGTGGGCGGGCACCGCCATGATGGCGCCGGTGCCGTAGTCGGACAGCACGTAGTCGGCGGCCCAGACCGGGATCTTCGCGCCGTTGACGGGGTTGGTCGCCATGACGCCCAGGTCGACGCCGGTCTTGACGTGCTCAGTGGACTGCCGCTCGATCTCGGTCTTCTTCTTGACCGCCTCCAGGTACTCCTCGAATGCGGGACGCTGTGCGTCGCTGACCACCTCGTCGGCCAGTGCCGAGTCGGGGGCGACCACCATGAAGGTGGCGCCGTAGAGGGTGTCGGGGCGGGTGGTGAAGACGCGCACCGGTTCGTGGCGCCCGTCGATGCGGAAGTCGACGTAGGCCCCCTCGGAGCGTCCGATCCAGTTGCGCTGCATCGCCAGGACGCGCTCGGGCCAGTGGCCCTCGATCTCGCTCATGTCGTCCAGCAGGCGCTGGGCGTAGTCGGTGATGCGGAAGTACCACTGGTTGAGCTGACGCTTGGTCACCACGGCGCCGCAGCGCTCGCAGCGGCCCTCTTTGACCTGCTCGTTGGCCAGCACGGTCTGGTCGTTGGGACACCAGTTGGCCCAGGAGTCCTTGCGGTAGGCCAGGCCGCGTTCCATGAAGCGCAGGAAGAGCCACTGGGTCCAGCGGTAGTACTTCTCGTCGGAGGTGTGCAGGCGCTTGTTCCAGTCGAAGGAGATGCCGTAGCGGCGGAAGGAGGCCGCCTGGGTGTCGATATTGGCGTAGGTCCATTCCGCGGGGTGGGTGCCGTGCTTGATGGCCGCGTTCTCGGCGGGCAGGCCGAAGGAGTCCCAGCCCACCGGATGCATGACGTCGTAACCCTTGAGCCTCCAGTAGCGGGCCACCACGTCGCCGATGGCGAAGGCCTCGGCGTGACCCATGTGCAGGTCACCCGACGGGTAGGCGAACATGTCGAGCATGTAGCGACGCTCTTTCGAACCGTCGTCGAGAGCGGCGAAGGTTCCGTTCTCGGCCCAGTAGCGGGACCACTTCTCCTGGGCCGCCGCGGCGTCATATCCCGCCCGACTCGTCTCCACGCCGTCGCTCACCGTCACACCTCTCGTCGAATGGCTGCCAGGTCTCAGCAGCCACATACCCGACGAATCCTAGCGAAGACGCCGTGGCGGGCGGAGATCCGCCCGCCACCCGGTCGGCTCACCTCCTGCGCTGCCGCCGGTCGCGGCGCCTGCGGGGCCGCCCGGAGCCCCGACTCCGGTCCGGGCCGGGGATGCCTTTCTGCGGCGGCCGGTTCGGCCAGTTCGAGGGGTTTCCGCCGCTCGGGAGCTGGGTCAGGATCCCGGCGGCGAGCACCTCGGGATCGGGGTTGATGTCCAGCCACTCGACAGGATGGAGGACGCTGCGCTGCAGGAAGTCCAGAGCTCCGAAGAGGGTGTCGGTGGGATCCAGGGCGGCCGCCCTCTCCAGGCAGCAGCTCTCCAACGCTCCGTCCCCGGCCAGCCAGGCCGCCAGCCCGCAGAGCATGAGGGGCCGGGTGGCCAGCTCGTCGGGGGCGTGGGCGAGCACCGCGGTCCACACCTCCAGCAGCGGGCGGGCCGCGCTCTGGCAGGTGGAGACCCACACGGTCGTGGCGAGGCGGTCGTGGGTCAGCAGGCAGGCGATCCGCAGCGCCGCCTCGGGGCCGGGCGGGGTCTGTGTCCCGAAGGCCTGCCCGATGATCTCGGTGAGGGCCTCGGTCGCCTCGTCGTTGGTGAGACCGTCGGAGAAGGCACGGGCCTGTTCGAGGAGCTGGGACTCCGAGGCGAGCAGCTCGGCACCGGGGCCGGCGACGGTCGCGGCCAGCGTGCTGCGGTCGGCGAGGACGCCGAGTCCCCGGTACACGGCCTCGGCCTGGACGACGGAGTCGGTGAGCACCCGATGGCCCTCGGCGCACTCGGGACGGTCCTCGCAGTACAGGCTCCACCAGCGCTCGCCGTCGGTGGCGATGGCGTCGCAGATCCGGCCGGCGCCCAGGCCGGCCTGGGCGACCATGAGGACGGCGCGCGCCCGGTCGGTGTCCCGGGAGTAGGCGATCACCAGGAATTCGGCGTCGGGGAATCTCAGCGCGACCGGGCCCAGGTGGTGGGCGAACCCGATCGGGTCGTCGACCTGGTCGAGGGAGGCTCGCACCGTGACCTCCAGCGTGGGGCCGACCACCAGGACGACCAGGTCCTCGTCGGGCCGGTAGCCCAACAGGTGGGGGACGATGCTGATGGCCTGGTCGACTGATCGGATGCGGACGGGGGGCATGGAATCTGTATCTGTTCTCACACCCCAGTTATCGTGGCCGCGCAGCCGATCTGTCGGCCCGCGGCAAATCTGTGGATAACTTCTTGGAATCGGCGTGAACGGCCCGGCCTGTGGACGACGTATCGTGTGAGCCCTATGACATCGCCCCAGTGTCCCGGCCCCGATCAGCGGCCGCAGGCCAGCATCGACCAGTACGCGCCGCCACGGCGGCGCGGCGGGTGGATCTTCGTCGTGATCGTCATGGTGGTCGCGGTCGGTCTGGTGCTGGCGGTCAGGCAGCTCAACCGCGACCCTCGACCCCCGACCGCGGTCTCGTCCCCCGCCTCGGCCTCCTCCCCCGCCTCCTCCATGCCTGCGGTGCCCACCCCCGGTGCCACCGCCAGCTCCATCCCCTTCGTGTCCAGCAGCGACGGCGCCGAGGGCGTCTGGACCATCACGAAGGTGAGCTGGTCGGACTCCGGAGCGGAGATCTCGATGACCATCAAGGTCACCAAGGGCACCCTCTACGGATATTCCTTCTATGTGATGGAGAACGACTCGACCCGCATCCATGAGGCCGAGCCGCAGGGCTGGCCCGACGACATCTCCGGGGGCTCGATCCGGTCGGGGCAGACGGTGTCGGGACGCATCTTCGTCGACATGGCGAAGGTGGAGTCCACCGTCGTGCTGGCCCACGACAACGGGATGAGCCCGATCACCGCGCTTCTCCTACCGGTCTGAGCAGGGTACGGCGGGTAGCATCGACGGGGACCGGTCGGGCCGCCCCGACCCTCAGTCGCAGCCGTCGACGCCGCAGGACTCCCCCGCCGCGCCACTCACCGGGACCAGCGGGGTCTTCTCGGTGAGTGACCACACCTGGTCGAGAACGTCTACCAGCGTGTCGACGGGCTGGGCGCCCGAGACCGAGTACTGGTCGGCGAGCACGAATGTCGGCACCGCGGTGATCCCGTAGACCTGTGCCTGGGACTCGTCGGCCCTCACCTGGTCGGCGTACCGGTCCGATGACAGGACGTCGTCGACCTCGTCTGCGTCCAGTCCGATGCCGATTGCCAGATCGCGCAGCACCTGATGGTCGCCGATCGCCCGCCCGTCGGTGAAGTAGGCCTTCTTGAACGCCGTCTGAGCCTGATCCGACAGTCCTCGCTCGGCGGCCAGATGGGCCAGCCGGTGGGCGTCGAAGGTGTTTGCCGGGTGCGCGTCGCGCCAGTTGAACTCGAGTCCGACGGCCTCCATCGCCTCCCCGACGCGCTGCTGATTGGCCTCGGCCTGGTCGCGGCTCATGCCGTACTTTGCGGCGAGCTGTTCGGTGAGATCGGCGTGCGGGTCCTCGACCGGCCGCGGGTCGAGCTCGAAGCTGCGCCACACCACCTCGACCTCCTCGGCGTGGTCGAAGCGCTCGAGCGCGAGCTGGAGGTGGCGTCCCCCGATGTAGCAGAAGGGGCACACGATGTCGGACCAGATGTCGATTCTCACCTCATCGCAACGCTGCCGGGCGGCCCGGGATTCCCGGCCGGCTCTAGGCGGCGGTTGACGCCGTGGCGGCGACGGCGTGTGCTGGGGTCATGTTCGGAGCCGTCATTCATGCCCCCGGGGACGTCCGCTACGAGGAGCGTCCCGATCCGGTGATCCTCGAACCCACCGACGTCGTGGTGCGCACGGTGGCCGCCTGCGTGTGCGGTTCGGACCTGTGGAGGTACCGCGGGATCAGCCCGGTGCCCGAGCCCGCGCCGATCGGCCATGAGTTCTGCGGTGTCGTCGAGGAGGTCGGCGCCGACGTGGTGAGTGTGCGGCCCGGAGACTTCGTCGTCGGAGGCTTCAACCCGTCCGACAACACCTGCCCGGTGTGCCGCAAGGGCGCCCAGGCCAACTGCCTGCACGGTGCGCACTACGACGGCGCCCAGGCCGAGCGGATCCGGATCCCCTGGGCCGACGGCACTCTCGTGCCCACTCCCGGAATGCCCGATGAGAGCCTCGTCCCGAGCCTGCTGTCCCTCTCCGACGTCATGTGCACCGGCTGGCACGCGGCGGTGAGCGCAGGCGTGAGGCCGGGGGACGCCGTCGCCGTGGTGGGCGACGGGGCCGTAGGCCTCTCGGCGGTCCTGGCCGCCGTCCAGCTCGGCGCCGGCACCGTCATCGCGATGAGCCGCCACGAGGACCGGTCGCGGATCGCCCGCGTCTTCGGCGCCACCCACGTCGTCGCCGAGCGCGGCGAGGAGGGCATCGCCGCGGTCCGCGATCTCACCGAGGGGATCGGCGCCGACCGGGTCCTCGAGTGCGTGGGCACCGAGGCGGCCCGGGCCCAGGCCGTCGGTGCCGTTCGCCCGGGCGGCACCGTGGGACTGGTGGGGCTGCCCCACGGCGACCTGCCGATGCAGGACCTGTTCTGGCGCAACGTGGGGATCAGGGGCGGGCCGGCCCATGTGCGGTCCTACCTTCCCCACCTGATGGATCTCGTGCTGGCCGACACCATCGAGCCGGGCCTGGTGTTCGATCTCGAGCTGCCGCTCTCGCAGGTGGCCGAGGGCTACGCCGCCATGGATCAACGCCGCGCGATCAAGACCCTGTTGCGTCCCTGACCTCCGATCAGTACTCGACCCTGTTCGGCTGCGCGCTCCAGGCGTCGAAGGGCTCGGTGCGATTCCGGGACGGTTCCTCAATGACCACAGGCAGGTGCCAGGTTCCCGGGTCGGTCTCGAAGAGGTCGTAGAAGGCCCGGTCGTCGAAGCCGGCGTAGGCGGCGTCATTGCGGCTGGCGGCGAACACGATCCGGTCGACCCGTGCCCACAGGGCGGCCGCCAGGCACATCGGGCACGGTTCGCAGGATGCGTAGAGGGTGCATCCGGTGAGGGCGAAGGTCCCCAGATCCTCGCAGGCCGCCCGGATCGCCACGATCTCGGCGTGGGCGGTGGGGTCGTTGACGCGGGTCACCGCGTTCTGCCCGACGGCGATCACCCGGGAGTCCCGGGCGACCAGCGCCCCGAACGGCCCGCCGCCTGCCGCGACGCTGGCCGTCGCGGCGTCGATCGCCCGCTCCAACAGGTCCCGGTCTGTCCCGCTGAGGCGTCGTTCGACCTGCCTGGCACCCATCGTGGCCGCTCCCCTGCCCCGGCGATCATCTCCGGTCGGCCGAGGTGGTCGACGGGATCGCAGAGCTGCCCCTCCAGTGTGCCCCGCCGGGCCGGGCTCAACGGCTCGTCGCCGGCCGGCCGGCTATGAGGTAGGCCGGCACGGCGATCACGATGACGACCACGTGCATCACCATCAGCCCGAGCGCTCCGGGCCAGGTGGCGCCGGGAATGAATCGCAGCAGGCCCAGGGCGACGTCCGGTACGAAGGAGAGCACACCGACCACGGGCACCAGCCATCCGAGGAGCCGACCGGGGCGCGCGGACCGGTGCTCGATGATCCGCCACCCGGCCCATCCGACGAGGACTCCCACCAGGGTGAAGGCGCCGAACACGGGCACCGTGAGCGGCGGGAAGCCGGGCGTCGCTCCCGCTCCCCTCGCCACCCACGCCACGACCGCATTGACGGCGACCGCCACGATGACGGCGAGAACCAGCACGAGGCCCGTGCGGGCCACCGGCACCCTGCCGGCGGCGTGATCGGGTGTGTGCGTCTGCGTTGTGTGCGTCTGGGTTGTCATGATGACCACCTCCTGAAATGTGGAACTGATGAGTTCCATATTAAAACGAGACCAGCCAGTTCCGGAATGCGTTAGGATGATGCCGTGAGCGAACACGAGACGGCCCCCGGCCGGCCCCAGGACCCCGCCATCGATCACGCGATCCTGCGGGCGACCCAGGACCTCCTCATCGAGCGCGGGGTCGCCGCAACCACGGTCGACGCCGTCGCCCGGGCCGCAGGATCTGGCAAGGCGGCGGTCTACCGACGTTGGCGGAGCAAGAACGCCCTGGTCGTGGCGGCGGTCCGGGACCTCTACGATCCGCCGGAGACCCCGGACACCGGATCACTGCGCGACGATCTCATCGCCTGCGCACGCCACTACGCCAACGAGGACCATCGCGCCCTGCTGATCCTGGGCAGCGTGCTGAGCGAGCTCGGCAACGACGACGAGCTGGCGAGGGCCGCCTATGAGGCGATCGGCTCCCCTCCGGCCAGGATGCTCGAGGCGGTCCTCGAGAGGTGGACGTCGGCCGGCGTCATCCCCCCTACTGCGCCGACAGGGCTGGTGGCGTCCGTACTGCCGTCGATCGCCTTCACCAATGTGGTGCTGCGTCGCGAGACCTTCGACGCCGCGACGGCCCTGGACCTGGTCGACCGGGTCATGCTTCCCGCACTGCTGGGGAGCTGACCGCCCGGCCCTCAGACATTGCGGATCACGGCACGGGCCACCACCGCCACGGAGGGATCGTCGTCGCGAGGGGGCCATCCCGAGGTGCGCGACCAGCCGCTGAGATCCCTCAGAACGTCGAGAGTGGGGTTCTGCCCGGACGGCGGCGAGAACCTGTCCCGGCCGTCCCTCCACCCCAGATCCGCCAGGAAGCCGCTGACAAGGCCGGGGCAGTCATGGAGCGTCACTCCCCCGGCCACCAGAGCCAGGGTGAGCCAGCCGGCCTCCTGCTCATGCCGACGCCGCCCCACCGGGAGATGCCCCAGAACGTGACCCAGCAACTCCTGGGCATCGCCCCGGGCCCTCCTCGCGGCAGCCGTCGGCGAGAGCCGGCCCTTCCGGATACTCACGAGTCCCAGACCCTGGGCATTCTCGCGAATCCTCAGGACCGGGATAGTGCGGTCCTCCCGATCGGCCTTGCCGACCCACCAGGACGTGACGCCGCAGCGCTCGGCGACCTGTTCCACCACCGTGGGCGGAAGGTAGCCGGCACCGGTGAGATCCACGCCGTCCCCGATGACGTCCAGGAAGACCGAGAACACCTCGGTGAGTCTGCGGGCCTCCTCCTCGGTCACCGTCGTGGCGCCGTGGGCGGCATCGGAGCCCAGGATCTCGCGCAGCGTCCGCGGCCCCTGCCGCTCGATCCGTTCGGCCAGCGCCGCCAGCTCCTCGCGCACCTCGACAGGCGCGGCCAACGCGGCATCGAGCGCGTCGTTGACCCGGTCAGGGTCGAACCGGTCGGGATCCCAGCCGTCCGGCAGCCAGGCCCGGACATCCTCGGCGTCCTCGAAATTGGTCGGCAGCTGGGACTCGTCATATCCGCTGCGCACCCAGGCGGACAGTTCGGCAAATCCGTAGATCCCTCCGCTGTCCTCGGGAGGGCAGGCCATCCGTCCACCGGTGCAGCGAACAGTCTCCGGCACCTCATCGAGGACCTTCTCCACTCTCAGCAGGTGGTGCCAGGAATCACCGAAGTCGTACTCGTAGCACAGCGCATCGCCCTTCTTCGCGACGACCTGGTCGAGGCGCACCTCACCCTCGGGTATTCCGTCGTCGCCCTCGGACAGATCGAACTCGGTCCTGAAATACGGCGCCCAGCGTGAGGCTCCCGCGCTGAACCGGTGGAGGTGGCAGTCCTGCCAGCCCATCGCGATCTGGAGGATGTAATGCAGGTCGAGCAGTGTGAGATCCCCGCGCAGCTCGAGCCGCCGCCACACCGGAGGCCGGACGTCGCGCAGGTCGAGACGCACGACGAATCCCCGCAGGTGCTCCGGGACGGGACGTAGGTCCGGATCAGGTTCCGGGCGGTAGGCCTCGAAGGCGTCGGGGATCCTCATGCACCCAGCACATCAGCACCCGGCACGTCTGTCCACAACGTCGGACCGCATCGCACGAGGGTCTTGCACGAATCCAATTACTCATCTAGAGTATTTGACATGAAGACGATGACCCCCGCAGCCGCGATCGACCGGATCGGCAGCGCCACCAGTGCCCGGGACCTGTTCGAGGGCAGCCCGGCCGACCCGGCCGCCGCACGACGCGCCAGGCGTACCTACCGGATGCTCATCGCCCTCATCCACCCCGACACCTCGGCCGCCCACGGGATCCCCGCCGACGCCGCCGGGAGGGCGGCCGCCAGGCTCAACCGTCTTCACCAGGAATGGCTTGACGCCGGCGCCGCGCCCCGCCGGACGACCACTTCTGCGTACGTCACCGGAACCCGTGGCACATACCTGCTCGGAGCCAGGCTGCGGCGCGGCCGACTCATCAGCGAGTACACCACCGCCGAGCGGCACCTGCGGGTCGCGATCTGCCGCACCCCGGCGCCCTCGACCGACGCCCTCGAGGCGGCGGCCGAGCACCTGGGCCGTCGTGGGATGGCGGCCTTCGGCCCCCGCATCGTCGACCGCGGCACCGCTCAGGGCCGGGCATGGGTGGCCTACCGGCTCCCGAACGGGCTGCACACCCTCGCGGGGGTGCGCTCGGCCTACCCGCTCGGCCTCGACGGGCGCGACTGGGCCTGGATGGCCCGCCGGATCCTCATCGCCATGGACAGCGCCGGCGATCCGGCCCTCCCCGGCCTGGGCCTCGACACGGTGCTCATCGAGCCCGAGCACCACGGCGTCGTCCTCACCGGTTTCGGTGACGACGGCCCGACCCTCGGAGACCTCTTCGACGCCATGCTCGACGCCGACGACGACGCCCGTCGTCAGCGGGACTGGGCACGGGCCGCCGACTCAACCCACCTGAGCGCCTCGGCAGCGCTCCACGAGTACGACCTCCTGCTGACCCGTCTCTACGGGGCCCGCAGATATCGCCGATTCTCCATCCCGGAGACGGCCTGAAGCACCATGGCGGCCCTCGCCCGAGAGCCGCCCCCGATGAAAGGAGCCCGTCATGGGCGGAGGAATCTGGGACACCAGCGCATACATCCACGCGGCGCACGCCCGCCGAGCGGCCGGTCAGGACGACTTCGGCTACACCTCGACGATCCGACACACCCCGCGGAACACCTGGCGGGCGGCGCCCTCCCTGGACGCCTACGGCGCCAGGGTCAGGGAGGCCAGGGATTCCGAGGAGCACCCTGCCAGCACCCCCATCGCCGTCCTCTTCGACGTCACCGGATCCATGGGATCGGTGCCCGTCACCCTCCAGAAGCGGCTGCCCGACCTGCTCGGCCTGCTCACCCGCGGCGGCTACGCCCAGGACCCGCAGATCCTGGTCGGCGCGATCGGCGACGACCAGTACGACACTGTTCCCCTGCAGGTCGGCCAGTTCGAGTCCGACAACCGGATCGATGACCAGCTGCGCGACATCTTCCTGGAGGGCGGTGGCGGTGGCGACCAGCGCGAGGGATACGCCCTGGCAGCGCACTTCCTGGCCACCCGGGCACGCCTCGACAGTCTGGAGAAGCGCGGCAGGAAGGGCTACCTCTTCCTCATCGGCGACGAGGCCAACAAGAAGCGGCTATTCGCCCGCTCGGTGCGCCGCTACATCGGCGACTCCCAGACCCGCGACCTCGACGTCGCCGACGTCTATCGCAGGCTCGAGGAGAAGTTCCACATCTGGTTCATCGTGCCGAATCTCACCTCCTACTACGACGAGCCCTGGCTGGAGGAGCACTGGCGCGCGATCGTCGGGGAGCACTTCCTCAAGCTCGAGGACCCCGAGGCGGTCTGCGATCTCATCGCCCTGACCGTCGGCATCATGGAGGACGCGATCACCCTGGACGAGGGCCTGTCCGATCTCGCCGATCTCGGGTCCACCGGCGGCGCGGCTGTCGGGAAGGCGCTCGCCAGGACCGCGGGACGAGGCGCCGGCCGGCAGGTGGCGACCGGCGGGATCCTGCCCGCCGACCTGTGAGGAGTCCGCGATGAGACCACTGGGCACCGGCCCCGGGCAGGCGATCATCGTCGTCGGCCTGGGGTTCGGGGACGAGGCCAAGGGCGCCACCGTCGACCATCTGGCATGGCGGATACCCGACACGACGGCGGTCGTCCGCTGGTCCGGGGGCGTCCAGGCGGCGCACAACGTCGTCCATGGGCCGCGCCACCACACCTTCCGCCAGTTCGGCTCGGCCACCCTGCTGGGTGTGCCGACCCTGCTGCGGGCCCCGATGATGGTCGATCCTCTGGGACTCTCCGTGGAGGCCGAGGAGCTGCGCGGTCTCGGTGTGGCTGCGCCACTCAATCTGATCACCGCGGACCCGCGATGCCTGGTCACCACCCCGTTCCATGCCGCGATGAATCGGGCCAGGGAGGAGTCTCGTGGAACGGGCGTCCATGGGTCATGCGGGATGGGGGTCGGGGAGACGGTGGCCTTCGCCCTGGCCGCGGCCGGCCTGGACGCCGGGAATCTGCCGTTGGCCGGCGTCGGCCCCGGCGCCCCGGTACTGAGGGTCGGCGACCTGCGCGACCGGGCCGCGACGATCCGCGGTCTCGACGCCCTGGCCCGCGCCGCCGCGACCCTGACCGAGGATCTTCCCGCAGTCGGGGCCGTGGCGGAGGCGATGTGCGACCTCGCCGGTGATCTGAGGATCGCTGACGACATGGATGCCGTCCTGGCCCGCCGTCTGGAGGCCGGGACCGTCATCTTCGAGGGATCCCAGGGGGTGCTCCTCGACGAGTTCGCGGGCTTCCACCCGCACACCACCTGGGCGACGCTGAATCCGCGGGCACGGGCGAATGCGTCCGGCGGCGCCGCGGACTCCCGGGATGCCACTGGCCTGCCCCGCCCTCACCTCGGTCTGGCGGACCAGCTGGAACGCGCCGGCCACCGGCCCTACGTGCTCGGCCTCACCCGGTCCTACAGCACCCGGCACGGCGCGGGTCCGCTGCCCACCGAGGACCCGGCTCAGCGATTCCCCGAGCCTCATAACGGCGTCACCTACCAGGGGGCGTGGCGACAGGGACCGCTGGACCTCGACCTGCTGCGCTACGCGGCACGAGCCGTCGGCGTGGACGGCGTGGGCGTCAGTCACCTCGACGCCCCGGTCCGCGTTGTCTCCCCCAGCTGGTCGGGCCCCGAGAGCCGGCTGCGCGACGTGCAGTCCCTGTCCGGCCAGGATCTGGAGATGGTCCGCGACGCCAATGCCGCTGCGGCGACGCGCGCACATCCCGAATACGATCGGGTGCAGGGCCGTGACGACGTCATCTCCCGGATCGAGGAGGCGACGGGCGCCCCGGTGGTGCTGGTCGCCGACGGCCCGACCCGCACGGACAGGAGCATCAGGTGGTCGCCGAGAGCATCTTCAGCGTCGTCTCCATCGACGTCCTGGCCTGCCGCTACGACCGCGACTCACGCACGGTGATGGTAGCGGCGTACGACCGGGACACCGAGCCCTTCGTCGGGGTCCCCGCCCTACCAGGGGTGGTGGTGCGCAGCGGCGAGCGGATCTTCGAGGCCGCGGCTCGGGCGATCGGCAAGATCGGTGCGCAGCTGCCGGCCGACCGCGGCCAGCTGCGGACCTTCGACGAGCCCTCCCGCGATCCACGGGGCCCGTCCCTGTCCATCGCAGTCTGGGCGATACTCGGCCCCACTGACCCGGCCGAGGCCGCGATCTGGCGCCCCGTCGACGCCCCCGGGCACCTGGCCTTCGACCATGCCCGGATCGTCGCGGACTGTCGGCCACTGCTGGCAGATCACCTGTGGCGAGATGCGGCGTTCACCCGTGCGCTCACCCGGCCGGAGTTCACCGGCACCGACGCAGTGGCCATCGCCGAACAACTGACCGGCGGGCCGGTTCACCGGGCCAACCTCAACCGGGAGCTCGCGAGGATCCCGGGCCTGGCCGACGCCGGCACCGGCGTCGGCCTGGGTCCCCGACCCCCGAAACTCTGGCGCTGGGAACAGGGGTGAGACCGGGCAGCACAGCGACACCCGGCTACTTGGACTTGAGCGTCCCCTTCGTCTGCGTGAGCTTGATCGTGTATCCGGTGTCCTTGTAGTCGACGTCCATGAGGAGGATCTTCCCCTCCTCGCTGGACTTCGTCGCCAGCTGGGCCTTGCCCGGGATCTGCTCGAGGTTGAAATCGACCGTAGGGGTCCACCCGTTCTTCGCCAGGTTCTTGAGCAGGTAGGACGCCAGATCCTGGGTCACGGTCCCGCTCTCGTAGGTGTACTGCTTGTACGTCGCCCCGTTGCTCTTCCCCGTCGAGACCCCGCTGACCTTGCGGGTGCCGACGACCGAGTTCACCGAGGCGACGCTGTCATTGCCGATCTCATAGGCCTCCAGTTTCGCCGCGCTCGAACAGCCCGCGAGCAGGAGTGCTCCACATGCCATGATGAGGGCGAGCACGGCCGATGCCGGTCTGCGCAACTCACGCGATCTCACAATCCTGTCCTTCCATCGAGACTGCACCATTCTTGATTGTTATCCGGAACTGCCACTGCTCACCCGAACAGCCCGGCCTTCTTCCACCCTCGCGCCGTCAGGTAGTCACGCACCGGCTGCTTGACCGCCGATGTGTCGAAGTTGAATCCCACGACTCCTGTCTCACCGGTCTCCCGATTCTTCCCGACGCCGAATTCGACGGACTTCCCGAACTTCTTCCCCTTGAAGCTGCTCGTTGATGTTCCGAAGCTCAGCTTGCCGCCTTCAAGCCGGGCACTCGAACTCTTCTCCTTGGTGGTGTCCGATTCCTTCCACGTTCCCTTGTCGGTCAACGTGGCCGTGAAGATGTACTCGCGGACTTCATCATTGACCTGTTGGGGGGAAAAGAATCGGGCATCCATCCATTTCCACCGAGCCAGGATGGAGTCACCCTGCACCTTCACCTCCCATGGTCTGTCAGGGCTGTTGAGAGCGGCGGCGGCCCCGGCCAGTACAGCCTGTTTGTCATCGCGCATGCGTCTGAGCTCCCTAGATCGTCAGCAGTTCCATCGATTCTCCCAGTCGGGGGCGCACCCCGAACTCGGTCGGGAGTCCGTATCCGACCATGTTCAGTGCGTATACGACCATGCCGGCCTTGTCGCGGATCAGTCGCTTCGCACCCGCGTCACTCATCGAGATGACAGGGTGGCCGCATGACGCCCCCTTCCAGAGGACCCGATGCGCGGGAGCCTGGCCCCGGAACCGCCCCGACAACTTCTGGATCCTCCGCCTCCGCATCGGATCGGGACGCACTGCTGGTCCGAGCGGTCGAGCAGTTCCCCCTGATGATCACCATCTTCGACCGTGACGGGACGCTCGTATACGTCAATGACGCCGTCCGCTCGCAGTACGGAACCACCGGGGATCACATCGGTGATGTCGCCATCGGCGGGTACAACGTGCTCGACGATCCGTCCGTCCGCGCGCTGAGAGCGATGGTCGACCTCCCTCGCGCATTCAACGGGGAGACGGTGCGCCGCACCGATGCCAGCATTCCTGATGAGATGCTGACCCGTCGGCGCGATGCCCGCGACCGTGACGCCGAGACCGTCCATCACGACGTCATGAATTTCCCGCTCATTGATGCTGACGGTCGTGTCGCCTACGTTGTCAGTATTCAGGCCGTCAGGACGGTTTATCGAGGACGACTTGAGATCGAACAGGCGAAGCACTATCTCGATGAGCATTGGAGGGATGCTTTCGATCTGGCCGGCATCGCGAAGTCCTCGGGTTTCAGCCGGAGCCACTTCGCTCGGCTGTTCAAGAAACACACCGGGCGAACTCCGCACCAGTATTACGTCGACGTCAGGATCGGGCACATCAAGGAGAAGCTCGCCGATCCGAATCTCTCGATCTATCAGGTCTTCTCCGCATGCGGAGTGCAGTACCACGGCCGCGCTGCAGGGGTCTTCAAGGAGAGAACTGGCCTGACGCCGTCCGAGTACCGCAGATCCCTGGGCCTGCCGTGACGGTCCATGCTATCGCGTTGCGACTCTATGGAGGTACGCCGAAGTCGACCCTTGCATCTCCCCACTTCATATCGTGATTCTGCCCGACGGAGGCAGAGATGGGATTCTCTCTATTCGATGTCGAGTTGGAGTTCATCTTTGACCCGTGTGTCGCGGGCAAGATGCTGATCATCAATCCGCAGGGCTCTCCGGGGTGCATCGTCCCCGGAGGGACACACTCTCCCGAGGACGTCGAGGATCGGGAGGACTCCGTGTTGTGGGTCGACAACGCGGAGGAGCTTTCGGAGGTGCTCGCGTCGAGCTCCAGTCGATTCCGCGAGTTCCGCAACCTCGTACTCGGACGGTCTCAAGGAGAACAGGAGTAGCGGGAACCCCTCGGCTCCGACGTTGCCAGGATCACTCTCACCCGTCCCTGGCCCGCCCGTCGGACACTGCCCGATGGAGTGCCGAGGATAGAGTGCCAGCGTGAGTTCGTTCCTCTCCCACCTCGCCCGCGGACTGCTCAGCGCCCTGACCAGCAGCACGCCGCCGAAGCAGCAGGTCCCGCGGCCGCGATCGGAGGATCCGGGGTCGGCACATCCGAGGTCCGGCCCGGCAAAACCTGCCCGACAGGAGCCGACCGCCGGCCGTGAGGCCGGTTCGCAGACGATCCGCATCTCCCCGGACAGCATCCATGACCTGCGGGTGACCTACGCCCCGCAGCGCGACGGCGATCCAGACGCCGGCGAGGTCGTCTGGACCTGGGTGCCCTATGAGGAGGGCGACGGCCGGGGCAAGGACCGTCCGGTTCTTGTGATCGGGCGGCAGTCCGCGAACCGGGTCTACGCGGTGCGGATGACGAGCAAGGCCCACGCCGGGGACCGCGACTTCCTGCCGATCGGATCAGGGGCCTGGGACGGTCAGGGGCGCGATTCCTGGGTCGACATCGAACAGCTCTACAGCGTCCATGCCAAGGGCATGCGCCGGGAGGCCGCCGTCCTGGACCGCAGCCGGTACGACCGCGTGGCCAAGGCCCTCATCGACCGCTACGGGTGGGCCCGGGCCTGACCTGACGTCGCGTCACCCCTGTCCGGAGAGGTGGTTCTCCGCCCACTCCGCGATGCGTGCGTTCCGCGCCGCCACGAACTGCAGGACTCCGTGTGCGTACGACTCATACTCAGCGACGGTCTCCGGGAGTGGCGACCTTTGAAAATCGTCGAACGGCAGGTGGAAGACAACACCTCCATATGGGCCGAGTAGGTCTTGAAGTAGGAAGAAATCGACGTATCCGCCGAAGTCTCCGAACAGTTCGAAGAAGTCGCCGTACCGGTCGAGGACGTCAGTCAACGGGCTGGAACCACCGTCATAGTGGCGTCGGATGCACTCGAGGGTCAGGTCGAAGCGATCGGCGATGCGCCAGTTCATGCCTCGCGCACCGTTGATCGTCGGTTTTCGATCCCTCACCGTTCCCGGGAACAGGATGAACCCGCCGATGGTGCTGCCCTCCTTGAAGACTCTCGACACCAGGTCGGGATCCACCTGCGCGATCACGTCACCGATGCGATTGGTGTACGAGGCCCTGTACGAGTGCACGATCGCGTCGCTGGCCAAGGAGAGGATTCGGTCGAGGCCTTTGTACCTCAGGTACGTTCCCTGGCCCTGGGTGTCCAGCCTGAACGGCGTCCCATCGGGAAGCCGCTTGCTCCACAGGATCTGGTGGTAGCGCCGCAGAGTCGGACTGTACTTGTCAGGATCTCTACCTCCGGCGTCGGACTCGACGTCGAACGTGATGTCGATCGATGTCCCGGCAGAAGCCTCGTTCAAGACTCTCTCGCCGCCTGAACTCCGACTCCCGCGACAGGCCGCGTGCCTGACATCCATGGCGGCGTCGACGGCTCGGCGCACAGAGTCGCTGACCGGTTCATCCTCCCGGTATGGCAGATCGATCTGAATGCCATCCGCCGAGCGAATGATCATCTGCTGGAAGCGCGACGTGTCGAGAGCCTCTTTGAGCCGAATGTATCCGGGGGTCCGGTTCGAGAAGGACATTCGCAATGGGCTGTTCGTCGTCCCGAGGCGACTCGGAATGAACTCGAGGGCGGCGAAGCTTCCCCCTGGGCGGATCCAGGCAGATCCATCGATGCCCTCCTCCGTCCTAGCCCCTTTGCCGCGGTGGTAGGCGCTCATTGCCGAGACGCATCGCAACAGCCCGCGTTACGCCGTCCCAGACCTCAATGAGACGTGCCGGATCGCCCGAACAACCATTCACGCCGATGTGCACGGGTCTGATCCTAGGCGGACGGGAACGTCCTGACCGGGACACGTGTTGACGGGGTATGGAACAGAATGTCAGCTTCGTGACCCTCGCCACGGTCGACCTCCATGCAACGCGCGCCTTCTACAGCGCGCTCGGCTGGACCCCGCTGGCCGACGTCGAGGGGGAGATCATCTTCTACCAGGCCGCCCCCGGTCTCGTCCTCGGATTCTTCGACGCCGAGAAGTTCAACCAGGACCTCGGCATCTCCGGGCGAGGACGGCTCGACGGGGTGACTCTCGCGCAGAACGTCGAGAGCCCCGAGGAGGTCACCGCGACCGTCTCGGCGATGGCGTCGGCCGGCGGAACGGTGCTCACCTCACCGCAGGCCGGGGCCTTCGGCGGCGTCTTCCATGCCCACGTCGCCGACCCCAACGGCGTCATCTGGGAGATCGCGCACAACCCCGGCTGGAGCGTCGACGCCGACGGGAAGGTCCTCCTCGACGGGTGAGGCCGCTGGTAGCCTTGGGGAATCCCGGGTCTTCGACATGGAGGACAGTCGTCATGCTGATCGCCGATCGTCTGAGCGCGTCCATCACGCGCTGACGTCGTCGCCAGCCCCGTCGGGCTCCTTCGTCAGTGCGTCCACTGACCACACGGGAGCCCCACATGTCCTTCACCACGACGCCGGCCGTGACGCTGGCCGATCTCTCCTTCTCATGGCCCGACGGCTCACCCGTCCTCGAGGGCCTCACCGCCACATTCACCGTCGGTCGGACGGGCCTGATCGGGAACAACGGCACCGGCAAGAGCACCCTGCTGCGCCTGATCGCCGGCCACCTGACCCCGACGTCGGGCTCGGTCTCGGTCACCGGTGAGGTCGGGTGGCTCCCTCAACACCTCACGCTGCGCACCGATGCCGCCGTCGCCGACCTGCTCGGCGTCTCAGGACGCCTGGGAGCGCTGCGGGCCATCGAGTCCGGGGACGCCGACCCGCGTCACTTCGAGACCCTGGCCGATGACTGGGAGGTGGAGGCGCGCAGCCTCGCGGCACTGGACCGCATCGGGCTCGCGGACATCGAGCTCGACCGTCCGGTCGGCACCCTGTCGGGCGGCCAGACCGTGCTGGCGGCACTGGTCGGCCTCCAACTGGCCGCAGACGACGTCGTCCTGCTCGACGAGCCCACCAACGATCTCGACCGCGACTCCCGGCGACTCCTGTACCAGGCCATCGAGTCGTGGCGGGGCTCACTGATCATCGTGAGCCACGACGTCGAACTGCTGAATCTCATGGACGCCACCGCCGAGCTGCGCGACGGGGAGCTGACGGTCTTCGGAGGGTCGTATGACGCGTACCAGGAGCACCTCGCCACCGAACAGGCGGCCGCAGAGCAGGCGCTGCGCTCAGCGGAGCAACGCCTGCGGATCGAACGCCAGCAGAGCATCGAGGCCCAGACCAAGCTGGCGCGACGCCGCCGTTACGCCCGCACCGACTACGCCAACAAGCGCAAACCCAAGATGATCATGAACAACCGGAAACAGGAGGCCCAGGTCTCCGCCGGGAAGTTGCAGGGCCGCCACGACGCCTCCGTCGACGCCGCCCAGCGGGCCGTCGCAGAGCGGGAGTCCCGGCTTCGCCGCGACGACACGATCTCGATCACCCTGCCCGATCCCGACGTCCCTGCCGGGCGCCGGCTGGCAGAGTTGCGCGATTCCCGCGGCCACGGCGTCATCCTGTCGGGACCCGAACGCCTCGCCCTGACCGGGCCGAACGGGATCGGAAAGACCCGGCTCCTGGAGGGCCTCGTCCACCCGGGGACGATCGACCGGCAGATCCGCACCGGGAAGCTCTTCACCGAGCGGGTCGGGTACCTCCCCCAGCGTCTCGACCACCTCGACGACGCCATGACTCTGCTGGATGCCGTACGGGCAGGTGCTCCTCACAGGTCAGACGGCGACCTGCGGGCCGGGCTCGCGCGATTCCTGTTCCGCGGCGAGGTCGTCAACCGGCACATCGGAGACCTGTCGGGAGGCGAACGGTTCCGCATCGCGCTGGCGATCCTGCTGCTGGCCGATCCGCCCCACCAGCTGCTCATCCTCGACGAGCCCACGAACAATCTCGACCTGCACAGCGTCGACGAACTCGTGGACGCCCTGGCGGCCTACCGCGGAGGGCTGATCGTCGTCAGCCACGACGATCACTTCCTGCACCGCCTGGGCATCGACCTCCGGATCGCCATGACCGGCGACGGCCTGGTGGTGTGAGCAGGCTCAGGAGCGCAGGATCTTCTCCATCTTCCTGCCCTTCGCCAGCTCGTCGACCAGCTTGTCGAGGTAGCGGACCTTCTGCATGAGTGGATCCTCGATCTCCTCGACCCGCACCCCGCAGACGACGCCCGTGATGAGCGGGGCGTTGGGATTCAAGCTCGCCGCGGCGAAGAACTCCTCATAGGTGGTCTCGTCGCGTACCTGCCGGCCGATCTCGTCCTCGTTGAAACCGGTGAGCCAGGTGATGACCTCATCGAGCTCCGCCCTGGTGCGGCCCTTGCGCTCCACCTTGTTGACCAGCAGCGGATACACGGTGGAGAGCTTCATCGCGGCGACGCGCTTCAGCGTCCTCTCATCGGTCTTCATGGCCCGATCCTACGTTCGGGTCGGCACTCGGAGCCGCGGCCGCGGCGGTCCAGATATGGCCGAGCAGCTCCAGTAGCGGCCGCAGCGGTTCCAGATCCCGAAGGTCTCCGCGCTGTACCGCCTGGATCACCTGCCCGTGGGTGACGGTGCGCGACCCGATGATCGCGGCCGGGGTCTGCGACCAGATACGGCTCTCGACGACGTCGCGATCGGCGCCGGCGCCGACGGCCCGGTCGGAGGCGGGAGCCGCGTCCTCGCACAGCACCAGCCCGATGCGGATCGCCGAGAGCGCGCTGATCAGCCGGCCGGCGGTCCCCATGGCCGGCAGTGGCATTCGATTGCCGGTCTGCAGACCCTTCTGTAGGAGCGCCTCGGCCGCCGCGATCGACCGGCGGTCGAGTTCCGAGACCGTCATGTGGTCATCGGCGACGGCCACGTCTGCCTCCGGAACCGTTCGGGCCGCGGCGTCGAGAAGGTACGGGACCGCGAGACTCATGATCGTCCTCCGGTGAGACGGCGGTTGTACGCCATCGCGATGCCGACCCAGTCGGAGAGCTGCTCATCGTCCTGGACGACGTCAGCAGCGACCCGGATCCATCCCGGCCCCATGTCACGGCCCTCGCCCATCTGCGCCTGAGTGGCACCCGGCCGGCCGAGAAGCTCCTCGTGCACTGCGGCGTCGACGCGGACGAGAAGCCCGCCGTCCTTCAGGACGCTGACGATCATCTTCTCGTTGACCATGACGGATCTGCCTCCGAACATCGACACCTCGCGCACTGCGGATTGATCGGCGATCAGGGCGCGTACACGGTCGAGAAGCGCAGTCTGTTCCGGTGTCATGGCGTCCATGATCCCGCCGCCTGGGCCGCTCTGCCAGAGCATGGAAACGCAGCTGGTCCAAGGCCGGTCGACCAGGGCGCCGAACGACGTCCGCCGTGCAGGAGTTTGAGGGCGCCGATTCATTGTCCGCCGCGGCGCGTTGACGGCTCAGACGCGAAGGCCAGGAATGCCGCTTGGCAAGTTATCCTGTGACAAGTAACCTTGTGACGTGGGACTGGAACCGATCATCCTGAACAGTGCCCACCGGCACGGTGTGGCCGATGGGGCCATGCTGCATGCGCTCCGTTTCCCCGTCCGCCACTTCGTGCAAGACGACTCGATGACGATGTTCATCGGCCCCGATGAAACCGGCACTCTCATCGAGGTCGGCGTGATCGAGTGGCACGGCGTCATTGCCATCGCCCATGCCATACGTCCGGCCCGATCCAAGTATCTGAGGTGAATCATCATGACTCGACGCTCCATTGAAGACATCAAGGCTCGTGCAGACGAGTTCGCTGACGCTTTCGAGAACTATGACCCGAAGTCCGGCAATCAAGACGCGCCCCTTCCGCCGGTCATGGCCGTCAAGCTCGCCGCCTGGCGGCGCGACACCGCCGAGCGCGAACTTGCGGAGGCGGTGCATGCGGCCCGAGAACAGCGGCTCTCCTGGCGCGAGGTCGGCGAGGCGATCGGCACGAGCGGCGAAGCCGCACGCCAGCGCTACGCCAGTGCATGACCGACTGATGGATTCACAACACCGACCAGTCAAGTCTCATGGGGTGGTGTTCTCAGTGCTCGCCGACATGCAGCGCCACCGCGATGCCATCGAGTCCGGCCGGTGACTGTGTCAACCAACGAGACCACGAAAACACCTGCTGGCCATGACGCCGGGTTCCCGCGGGCGGCGCTACCGGCGCTGGCCGCGGCCGGTTTCGTCGCGATCTTCACCGAGACCATCCCCGCCGGCCAGTTCGTCACTCTCGACTCGTTCGGGTCGGTACTCGCCGCAATGCCGCCCGTCTGTTCGTGACCGTGTTCAACACCGCTCTCGTCTGCCGCACCGCCAGAGCAGGTGCACTCAGCTGATAGGGGGCGAGCGATAACACCACGGATCACAGATTCACGGGGTACGCCCTGTCGATGACGACGTTCTTCATCACCAGGGTCGAGGTGAGCCGCTGCACACCGGGCATGGCTGCGAGGACGTCGTCCTCGAGCCGCGCGTAGGCGTCGAGGTCCGCGGTGCACACCCGCAGCAGATAGTCCGGATCACCGAAGAGACGCTGTGCCTGGACGACGTTCGGGATCTGTGCGAGGGCCTCCTCGAAGCCGAGCAGGGTCGCCCGGTCCTCCTGCTTCATGGTGACGAAGACCAGCGCCTCGAATCCCAGGCCGAGCGATCTGGGATCCACCATCGCCCGATACCCGGTGATGACACGGGCCGATTCCAGGTCACGGACCCGGCGATGAGCCGGGGAGACAGTGAGTCCCCACCCGGCCGGCCAGCTCGGTGAGACTCTGCCGACCGTCCAGCTGAAGCTCCGCAATAATCTGTCTGTCAAGCGCATCCACAGCTCAGATCTTTCCACATATACGCCGTTATCGAGCAATATACGGGAATGCTTTCTGAGCACTTCTCGCTACTCTTCCCTCAGGAAGAGAGGCAGAGCCATGAACCTTGCAGACGCCCTCGGATTCGCCGCTGTCGCGGTCACCCTCATCGCGGTACCGGGCCCGGACTGGGCCTACATCCTCGCGGCAGGGGCACGGGACCGTGTGGTGTGGCCCGCCGTGGCCGGCCTGATGCTGGGCTACAGCCTCATCACGGTCGTCATCGCCGTCGGGCTCGGGCCGATCACCACGAAGCTGCCGTTGCTTCTCATCGCGCTCACGTTCGCAGGCGCGGGATACCTCGTCCATCTCGGCGTCCGGACTCTCCGCAGCACCGCGACGATCGCCCGGGCGGGCGGCCCGGAGCGGCTGGCCCACACCACACGCGGCTACATCGGCCGTGGCGTCGCCGTCAGCGGGCTCAATCCCAAAGGTGTCCTGCTGTTCCTGTCGATCCTTCCCCAGTTCGCCCGTGCCTCGGCACCGTGGCCGCTGCCGGTTCAGCTCGGGGTGCTCGGCATGGAGTTCGTCCTCATCTGCGGCGCCTTCTACGTCGCTCTCGGGTTCTGTGCCCACCGTGTCCTCGGATCCCGGCCGGCCCTCGCCCGCCTCACCTCCCGGATCGCGGGTTCGGCGATGATCCTCCTCGGTCTCGGACTGATTGTGGAACGGGTCCTCGAGACCGCACACGGGTAACACCGACCCACCCTCCATCGTCGGCCGTCACCTTCCGACGCGCGTTCCAATGGACTCTTGGCGGGTGACCCGGTCGCCGATGCGGCGGATGAGCTCCGCGAACTCGGCCGGTTTCTCGAAGTGGAACCCGTGGCCCGTGTCGACGCGCCCCAGGTCGCAGTCCACCATCAGGTCGCGTGCCAGTTCGGCGTCGTCATCAGTCATCTCGCCCTCAAGGATGCCGTCGCGCCCACCGCCGAAGTATCCGATCCAGCCGTTGTGCTCGATGTACCACAGGGCGAAGTCGTTCACCGCATCCTGCTGGAGATTATTCGTGCGCCGGGCGCGCGAGATCGACGTAGTTGAATTGCTGATCCATGCGGTCAGGGTCGGTGGAGAAGAAGGGCGGGTCCTCGAGCACTACGCCTCGCACCTGGTCGCTTGTCGCGGCGACCACCCGGCATGTGTGCACGACAGCCTGCCGACTCACGGTGCCAGTCCCTGGCCGCGGAGGCCGTAGTACCGGATGAACCCGCCGGGTGATGCGCGCCCGTCGTCGTTCCTCTCTGCCGAGGCCCACTCGGGTGCACAGGGACCGGGATCCACCGGGCCGGCCTGGGGTGGCTCTTCGCCCGGGACGAGGTCGCGACCCTCGAGGGAGGCGACCGTGTAGACCAGCTTTCCGTCCGCCCCGCCGGAGAACTCGAACGTCTGACCGGTGGTACTGTTCTGCACCTCGTAGACGATGCCCTGCGGCAGCCCCGTGGTCTTCGTGCGATAGCTCTGCTCGTCGAGCACCTCATGCTCGGCCGACGGCCGGAATCCGGGTCGCCATCTTCTCGGCCTCGTACTGCGCCCGATGGTGGATATTCGGCAACTCGTCCGGAGGGCCGTACTGGGCCCAGGCGATCGCCTCATCGCCGGTCATCACCAGTGCAGCATGCGTTCGCCCGTCCTCGACCAATCGCCTCTTGATCTCGCGGCCGCCCTGCGCGATCGCGTCCGGGTGGTGCATCTGGGATGGAAGTGAGTGCTCCAGCACCCTCCGAAGATCCCGTTGTGACGCTCCACGAGATCGGCGAAGGCGTCCCAGGTCGTGGGACTGAGCGGTTCCACCCGGTGATCGTCAAGGACGAGCGTCTCGACCTTCATGGCCGGATCCTAGAACCGCAGGGGTCGACGGTGAGGCGGATGCGAGTTCGCCGGCTGGAGCAGCACGCGTTGGAAAGACGCTACTTCTGGTGGAGGTAGCGCGACAGTGTTCGAACCTTACCCCAACGTTGCAGCGCGTGGCCTGTGAACAGCGAGCGATCCGACGTCGTCCCAGGGCAGCAGCGGTTTCTCCTAATCTCGAACAGCGTCAACCGCTGCCAGTTCCGAGACTGACGGAGACGATGCTGGACGAGGCTGAGCGCAGGTACAAGGGAGGCGAGATCCTGCGTCTGATCGCGGGCGATTTGGGCGTGAGTCGTCAACGGCTTGCCGAGCATCTGCGGAGCCGTGGGACGCGGCTGCGAGGTGAGAAGCCTTCATCCGAGCAGGTACGCGAGATGCGCCTCCGTTACGAGCGGGGTGAGTCCTTGGCCAGGATCGGAGCGCGGATCGGTCTCAACGCGACCACGGTGCGAGTGAACCTGCTCCGGGCAGGAGTAGCGCTCCGTGACTCTCATGGCCGCGAACGCTAACCCGTGTCGAGTGGAGCAGGCGGGCACGATCGGTGGTGGCTCGCGCCCCATCAGGTTGCGAGGGCGGCTCAACACGAACGAGTCGTCTTCCGGTTCCTCAGTGGATCGCCGAAGCGCCGTTCGAGGACCGAGGAGCCGGCAACGGCCAACTGTCGCTGTCGTATGGTCCTGGGCTCGCGCGCCGCACAACCACGATCGTCTGCGACATCGGTAGACTCTGTCGTGTGGTGAAGTTCGCTGATGTCGCCGAGGGTCGCACGACCAGTGTGTTCCAGGACGCCGTCCGTCTTCTGCTCCTCATCGCGGCTGCCGCGGACCCGCTTGCGAAGCCCCGTCCAGCTGACGCCCCAGCCGAGGCGGTCGCAGTCCTGCACTCGCAAGTGCTCCTACAGAAGCTGGACTTCTGGCTTCGAAACCCGGACTATCTTGCCGACGAACTTCTCACACGTTTCGAGACTGACGGCAACGACGACGACCTTGAACTTGCGCGGCAGATCCTAGAGAGCGACGAACCCGAAGTCCGCTCATACCAGATGCTCCGCTACCTGTTCGGCGCCTACGAACCACTCGATGAGGCTCTCTCGGTGCTCAGTACGCCCGGGCTCATCATCCGTCGTCGGCAAGGCATTCCCGGCCACACTGCACAGCACGACTACTACCTCACGAATGCTGGACGCGATGCAGCACAGCAAATCGTGAGTTCTGTACCGGAACTCACCTACTACGTCGAGCGATCAAAACTCGTCGCAGATCTCGCGGACGGTCGCCGGGGTAGCGCACTACGCGACATCCAATACCTACAACCTGAGTACGCCGATGCCGAGCTCGGTACACGAATCGTTGGAATCGCCGAGCGCGCGCGAGCACGCCTGCGGGATTTGCTCAATGCACGACAGCAAGAGGAAAATCGATGACGGAGAGCCCGAACCTGATCCAGCGCATCGCAGAGAGAGCAGAAAGCAGCGAGGATACCGTCTTACAGGTCCTGAACGACTACGGGCTGACTCTCGCGAGCCCGAGACGTCAGCACCGCAGTTTGAAAGTCGACCGGCTTCGAATCCGCGGCGTAAAGGCCGGCGAAGTTGAACCGGGCGAGTTTGATCGTACTTTTGTTTTTCCCGTCGGGGTAATCGTAATCTCCGCCGACAACCTACGCGGCAAGACGACGATCCTGGAATTGCTGACTCTCCTGATCAGGGGTGAGCCGCGGGACCTACAGTCGGATGTCTTGTCCTGGCTGACTTCTGTATCCCTGGACATGCACCTCAACGGTCAATCCGTCGGTCTGCGTCTGCGGTTTGAAGATTCGCATATATGCGATGCAAGGATTCTTGCCGGAGCACCGGCCGAACTCGAATTAAGCGACGACGATACTGCCTGTGGTGTCACCTTGCTTGCGCGTGCGAAGAGCGACGAAGAGTGGGCGGAGCGCATCGGGACATTCATGATGGCCCAACTGGGCCTTGAGACGATCCAGGTGTTCAACAAGCCAAAAAACAATGACGAAGCCGGCACCATCAAGTCACACGGCTGGCCCGCCTACTACGGAGCAATCTATCCGCCGTCTGGTGCCGACAAAGTGCTTCTGGGTAGCACGCCCAGCGATTACCTCCCGGTCAGGCTTATGCAGGTGTTCCTTGACATGCCTGACGCAACACGCGCCATGCGAGTCTCCGCGTTGGCTAAGCGGCTCGACAGTGAACACAAGGCCGAGCAACGGCGACATCATGACGCGAGCGACTCCATCGCCCTCCAGCTCCAAGCTGCGCAGCAGCGCCAGGCAGAGGCCGAGGAGCGGTTAGCCGAGTTGAAGGCTCAGAGTCCAGCGGAGAGTCTTCAAGACCTGATCAATCTCGCGTCGGCCGCATCGAGACGCGTTGCCGACGCTCGGCAAACGGCCGAAGCTGCAACGTCCGCCTTCGTTGAGGCTCAGCAGTCGCGCGTCGCCGATGAGAAGACTCTTAACGGACTGCGTGAATCCGCGGCGGCCAGCGTTCTCTTCCACGGCCTCGATCCGAAGTACTGTCCTCGGTGCGAGGAGCCGATCAAGAGTGAGCGTAAGCAGCACGAACATGAGTACCATCAGTGTGCCGTCTGCGATGCACCGCTTGTCGCCGAAGATGATGACTATGCGGAACGTGAACAGCGCGCTGTCGATGCGCTCGCCGCAACGCAGGCCGCGGAAAAGTCACTCTCCGGTGCGCGCAGTGCAGCTGAGACAGAACTAACTGAAGCGCAGAAGGAACTCGACAGTCTTGACGAGCGGATGGGTCACGCTCAGGCGGCCCGTCAGGCAACCGCACGGCTGGAGGCGGAGCACGAGCTCGCCGCCGCGCAGGCTGTCGTGCAGGCCCTGAAGCAGTTGCAACCGGAACCAGTTGAACCGCCTGTCGCTCAGGTTGTTCTCGCGGCGGCCGACAGCATCCTGCGCGAAGAGATCAAACAGTTCAGCACCGACCTATATAAAGACCTTAGTACAGCGACTTGCCGCTTCGGAGTGGCCTTCGGTATCGGCGAACTCGAAGCGGTGCGGATAAAGGCGAATGGCACCATGGATGTTACGAAGGGTGGTGGTGCCACGTCGACCTTCTCATCGCAGAGCCCTGGCGAACGACTGCGTCTGAGATATGCACTGGTTGTCTCCCTTCTACGTCTCGCTCGGGAACGCGGAATCGCCGGTCATCCGGGTCTGCTACTGCTCGACAGTCTGAAGGCAGAGGAAGTCCAGGACGATCACGCGCGAATTCTCCTGGAAGGACTTGTCACAGCAGCGGCCGAGGAGCCCGATCTCCAGATCCTCGTAACCACAGCTGACCGATCACTGGCGACTCAAGTGTCAGGTCTGGCAGCGACAATCGAGCCCGATCCGGGTAAAACCACGATCTTCTAACCCGGCAGGAGCCTCAGAACAGATCGGAACAGTCTTGTCCCTCACAGAACGGCTGAGTAAAGCAGTTGCCTTGAACGGTGTAGTCGATCTGCCGGCCATTAGTTCCATTGATGAGATCGTGACCGAGGCCGCGGCACTCGCTTCCGGCCCGTACGCGCCACTGGTTGCAGACGCCATCGTCCGCGAACACAACTCAGATAGTCGATCGGAATCATGGAGAGCGGCACTGAGACGCTTCGCCGAGGGACTTGATGCCCAGCGGAGCTACCTCGCCCTTCGAGAGTCGGCTGACTTCCTCATGGGTGACGAGACGATCGACATCATCGGTCCCACGTTGCACGACGTGCTACTCCCAACCGCTGACTTCATCGCGGCGCAGCCGCTCCTCGCGGGCCTGAGGCTGAACATCGTGCTCGACGTCGTCGCCGCGACGGGCCACGCGCCGTATCACGTACTGGGCGTTCTCACCCAGCCTGTTGGCGACCTCCCGAAAGAATTCGACGATCCTCTCGCCCACGCGATTGGGGTTGCCGTCGACCTATGGACGGACGAAGCTGAACAGCGTCGGTTCGCGGCCAATCTCGACATGCTCACGGATCGCGGTTCGGCCGATGCCGCATACGAGCGCGCACTGCAACAACTTCGACAGGCACTCCAAGTGCAGGATCAGCAAGAGCTGATCGAACAGATACGGCTCGCACAAGAACGGTTCGAAATCCTCGCTTCCAAGACCGAGGAAAGAAGCGACGCACGGGCGTTCGCATCCGCTTGCCGAGCGATCGTCGCATTCCACGAGGTCGATGAGCAGGGGCTTCGGTCAGCCGCGCTCTCGGCCCGCGAGACGGCCAATCGTCGGGCACTCCTGCTCCATGGCATGCATAGCCGTGACAAGGTTCTTGCCGGGCATACCGCGGGAATCGCCTGGACATCGCTCGCATGGCACCTTGAGAGTGCCCTAGAACATTTCTCCGACGACGCATTCCTGGACACCTGGGCCGCCGTCGAAGCGATCACTAAGGTCTACGAAGCGGACCGGCAGTTCAGCGACCTAAACACGGTCCATGCCGTAATCCAGCCTAGGATCATCAACGACCTCGCAGCTCGCCACACTATGGCACACCAACTGCAACGAGCGGTGGAGGTCGATCGGGCGCGAGACCGTCCAATACTCGCGAGCGAAATATACGAGCTCGCTGATCTTGCGCACAAGGCACGGTCGGCCCTACGCGAATCAGATGATGACGCCGAGGAGGACTCCCAAGGCGAGCCATACTTGCACGCCCTCCTTGGACCCTCCGCCGATTTGATTAGCGAACTCACCGACGACAAGCGGGCAGCGCTGGAAGCGTCAGCACATCAGACCTTCATCGGTACGTTCGCGGGTGACCGACCAACGAACGAATTTGTCACAAGAATCACCGCATCCTTGATCGCTGATCTCTCGGACAACTCCGCGTTTACGGGATCAGCCAAATCGAACTTTTCGTTACTGGTCGTGAATACCCTACGTTTCCTTGTCTACGTTGGGGACAGCAGACAGTCCTATACGTTGCCGATCGATACGAACCACCCAGCACCGCTCGAAGCGAGATTCCAGGAACACTTCGCCGAATTCCTGAGCGCTACGGAACTGACAGGTCGTGTCGGCCTTGAGCACGCCAACATTGCCAACGGCCGCGCTGACGTGATCGTCACATTTGACGGTGCGCAGCGTTACGTAACCGAGGTGAAGCGCGAACTCGCAGACGCCAGCAAGGAGAGCCTTGAGTCTGCCTACCTGGCGCAGGCTCTCGAATACCAATCGACGAACCACCCGCTCGGACAGCTACTCGTGCTCGACCTCACTGACCACTCGTCCGGCACACCGCACGTCACAGAATCCATATGGGTGACTCATCGTCGTGATGCGTCAGAGAGGATCACGTCGAGCGCCGTCGTTGCTGTTGTACGTGGAAACCGACCCGCCCCGAGTGCGATGACGTGAAATACGAGCACGCTGTGATGGCAGCGCGGATGCTTGTGCAGACTTGCACGTACCCAAAGTCCGCGCGATCTGCGCAGGACAGACGAACGGCAAAGGAGCCGAACTTAATATCTGCCGCTCATCGCAGCATCGTTCAAACCCTTCATGAACGTACACCGGTTGGGTCCAGCTGAGAGCCGGCAGAGTATGCGCCGCTCGCTTTACGCTCGTGAGCTTCCCGATGGCGGGCCCGTGCAAGCCAGATGAGGCTTGCGGGCCCGAGAGCGAGCATCTTGACGGCATCCCAGATGCAGATCGCGGCGAGGACGTAGAGCCACCCTGACCAGCCTTGCTCGATCAGTCCGGTGCAGGTGCCGGCGATCAGGAGGTATGGGGCGGCGAGGAGCATCGCGAGGAGCCCGTACTTCATGCCGCGGCGGGTGCGGACCTTGCGGACGATGATGTTGCTGGGGCCGAAGCGTTGCAGGGCTCCGTAGCCTGCGGTGCTGATGGCGAGTCCGATGCGGAACATGGCGGTGTCCTCCTGTCGTTCTCGGCGGGCAGAGCACCTGTGGAGGACGTTCCAGGAGTCTCGTCCTGGTCGGTCGTGTCGTCGCGTCCGGCGACGGCGAAACGTTGAAAACCGCCTACTTCTACGGTAGTCCTTCTCCCGCCCTGGCGGAAGGGGCGTTCTCTGCATCTGCATCGCGTACCTGCCTGGTATCGAGTTCGACGGGATGTTGGAGGTTGTGATGTCTGGTTTCGCAGATCAAGTACGAGGTGAGCGGGAGGCCCGGGTGCTGCTATCGCTGATCGCTCAGCCAGATGACCGGTTTACCGGCGGCGTCCTCGCCCGGCTCGGCGGGGTGCAGACGATCGCCCTGCTGGACTCGGATGACCCGCATAATGGCGTGGACACGGCTCTGTTGGGTGTGTGGCGGGCCAGTCTGCGCCGTGCCGCCGAGCACATGGATGTGTCGCGCGAGGTCGGTGCCGGTCTGGACGGGAAGCACACGACTCTGATTCCCGGCGATCGGGACTGGCCGACCGCGCTGGACGACCTCGGGCCGCGCGCCCCATACGTGCTGTGGACGGAAGGTGCCGCCCGCCTGCTGAACTTCACGCTCGACGACAAAGCGACCATCGCTGGCGCCCGGGCCGCCAGTTCCTACGGGGTGAACGTCACCCGGGAGCTGACCGACGAGCTTGCTCAGGATGGGCGGATCGTGGTGGCGGGCGGCGCGTACGGCATCGAAGCTGAGGTGCACCGGCAGGCACTCGCCCGGGACGGAGCGACGGCCGCGGTGCTGGCTGGCGGTATCGACCGGAACTATCCGCAGGGCAATGCCGACCTGCTCGACCGGGTACGCCACGAAGGGGTCGTAGTCTCTGAGCACCCCCGGGGGCCGTGCCGACGCGGGGTCGGTTCCTGGCCCGCAACCGTCTTCTCGCCGCCCTCTCTTCTGCAACCGTGATCGTCGAGGCCGGTGCTCGTTCCGGGTCGCTCGGGGTCGCCGCTGAAGCACGCACTCTGGGTCGAGCTGTCGGAGCAGTACCCGGACCGGTGACGAGCGTGACGAGCACGGGCCCGAACCTTCTGATCCAGGGTGGACAGGCACGGATGGTCACGAACGCTCGCGATGTCTAAGCGCTCATGGACCTCGTCGCCGACACCCCTTCACCCTCGCCTGCACGATCCTTCTCGGACCGGGGTGCGGCACGCTCGCAAACGCCAGGCCGGCAACACGGCCGCAGCCTATAGACCTCGCCGTCCTGTGTCATAGCCCGGGCCCGCGCTGATGCGTTGTCTGGTGTCGTGGTTCCTGCCGGCGGTGCTCAGACCTGGTGAGGTGTTGTGCCTGCCGAAGTGCGGCTTGGGCGCGGGCGGCATCGATCCTCTGCGCGTCGCTGGACGGCTCCGAGCCCAGCGGCGCATCCGAGTCGATGCGATACCGGTCCCGGTACGCCGCGACCACCCGCGCAGCTGCCCACCATTGGGCCACCTGCTTCTCATCGACTGGCGGAGTCCCCAGGCGCGCCGCCCACGGTTCGTGGTCGGTGAGCGCGGTGTCGAGCACCGCGGTGGCGCGCTGCTCGATAAGTTCTTCCCGTTCATCCAATGCCTGGCGCATGTCCTCCTGCATGGGGCCGGCGGCGTGCGGGACGAGGCCCGCGATCAGCCGTGGTGGGCGCCGGGTGCGTCCCGATCCTGCGGGTCGGGTGGTGGCGCGTTCGACCCGGTGATGCAGGACGGAAGCGATGTCGTCGGCATCCGACAAGTCACAGGCGGCGACCAGTCGCGGCAGGAGCGTGTCGATGTCGTGGTGGTTCGCTTCGGCCCGCCGCAATTCCGCTGACAAGGCGCCCCACGCATCCGAGCTGAGCACGGCATCGACCTGATCACCAGTCAGCGCAGTAGTGGCGAGGAGGGCGGCGTAGCGGTCGTGCTGCGCGGTCTGCGCGATGGACTCGTACTCGGCGGCGAGTTGGCCGATGTTGCCCCAGTAGTCCTGCTCGGCGGTGATGCTCTCGTGCGCGGACAGTTCCGCGCCGACGTGGTGGAGGACGCCGTAGAGGACGGTGCGGGCGGTCGCGTCGGGGTTGTCGGAGGGGTGCGGGGCGACGTGGGCGTCGTCGGGATGCTCGGTGACGACGTAGGCCATGTTGCTGTCTCTGCCGCGAGTCATCGCGACGTAGAAGTTCTCCCTCGTGGTCTGCTCGGTCACGAGCGTGTGCGCGGTATCGACGGTGATGCCCTGGGCGCGATGCCCGGTGATCGCATACCCCAGCTCGACCTGCTCGGCCACATACGCAGCCGGCAGCACCACCGCTGAGCCTCGCCCACCGGTCCCGTCCGCCGGCTGAATAGTCAGCGTGCCGTCATCGCGGACGTCGAGGACGGTGTAGCGGTCGCCGTTACGCACCCACCCGCGGCCGTCACTGGTGCGCAGGTGCCGGTCGTTGCGGCGCGTAATCACCACGTCTCCAGCCGCCACGCTCGTGCCGTCGTGCAGGGCGGTCTCGGTGGTGCCGGTGATGGTGCCGTCGAGAATCAGATCTGCCCGCGCCCGCGCGTTCAGCGCCGTGACCTGATCGCGGGACTCGGCTACCAGGATCGACGCGAGCCCGGCTTGGGAGTCTGTGCGCCAGGCGGTGTAGGCAGCATCGAGCATGTCGTCGGCGTCCCCGTCGGAGATGCGGCCGTTCTCGGTGAGAGTGTCAATGGCGTCGGTGCGGCCATGCCGCAGCTGCAATGACGTCGTTCGCTCCCACTCGTGCGTGAACCGGTGGATATCAACCAGCTCCGGGGCGTCGTCACGGTCGTGGACGAGCATCCCGAACGCCCCGCCCGCATCCACCGCCTGCAACTGCCCCCAGTCACCGACCAGCAGTACCTTCGCCCCGGCGTCCTCGGCGACGGCGGCGATCCGGTCGAGCGAGGCGGTGCCGGCCAGGGATGCTTCGTCGATGATCACCAGCTGACCGCGTTGGAACCCGGCGCTGCCGGTCTGGTGAAGTTGCCACCATTTCGCCGTGTTGAACGTGGCGATGCCAAGGTCTTCCCCGAGAACCTGCGCGGCGGCCTCGGACGGGGCGAGCCCTACGACACTGCCGGGCCCGTGTTCGGTCTCCCATGCACGTCGCAGCGCGTTCATCGCGGTGGTCTTACCCGCACCGGCCGGGCCAACCAGCAGATCCGCCACCCGGCCGGACACCGCGATCCTCGTGAGCGCGTCGACCTGATCCTCGCCGAGCATGCGGCCTTTCGCATCCGGCTTCGCCGTGACCCGCTCGACCGTCGCGAGCCGGATCGTCGGTGCGGTGGTGGTGTGGGAGCGTTCCAGGAGGCGGTCTTCGGCGCGGAGGAGGTCTTCGGTGGAGAACACCGTCGACCCAGCAGGCCGGAACCGGGACGACCCATCCGCCCGCTGGAACAGGACAGGGCTCGACGCGAGATCGCCCGGTGTCAACCGCAGGGATGCGCATTCGGCGGCGTCGGTGACGAGACCGGTGACGGTCTCCCGGTCTTCCATCGACGCGAACCGGACACCCATGAGCTGTCGGGACGCCTCGGCATGCAGGTTCCAGCGCCGCCACGTCGACCGCTTCTCACCCACCACCTCCACCACCGCACGCCCAAGGTCGCTAATCGTGTCCAGCGGAACATCATCAGCGCGCAGAAGCGTTGGGGCCTGATCGCGACGGGTATGACGGATCGCCCACCCGGTCACATCCTCACCGAGCAGCTGTCCGGCGGTGTCGCGCCAGGATCGGGTGAGGTCGGCCAAGGAGTGGACTTGCTTCTTCGGGCGAGTCGTCAGTGTCGCCTGTGCTCGGAGTTTCAGCACCGTCCGTGAGGAGGGTTCACGGCCGTGCTTGTCCCGGTAGTCGGCGATGAGGCGATCCTTCTCCGCCTCGATCTCCCGCGACCGGGACGAGAACGCCCCAATCAACACTTCTGGCACCGGGGCTAGATCCCATACCGGGTTCCGGTCCCGGCCTCGCTGACGGGTCTCCCAGTCGAGGCCGAACAGGGCGGTGATGCGGTCGGCCAGGGCCGCGTTGTACAACTCCGAAACGGCGACCGTCGCGGCGTGCATCGGGCGGCCAGCCAGGGTGCGCCATTTTTCGTCTTGGACAGTGAAGACCTTGTTCGAGATGACCACATGCGTGTGCAGTTGCGGGTCACCGGCGCGGGAATCGTAGTGATCGAACGCGGTCGCCATGACACCGGCAACATCGGCCTGCACGACCGCGCCCTCCGGCCCTTCCGATCCCACCCGGGTGCTCGCGACCTCCCGCTCCATGAAGTCCAGCACCTCGGACACGGCGTCGTGGTGGGCGTCGGCGATCAACGCCTGCGTTCCGGCATCGGCGACGCCCCACAGCACGGACACCGACTTCGGCACCGAGAACGTGTAATCAAACCCCGCCACTGCCCGCCGCGTCCCCTTCTGCGCTTCTTCCGCCTCGATCGCCTCGACCTGCGCGGCACGCTCTACCGGGCCCAAGGTTGGGTCGAGGGTGGCGGTGCGCTTCTCAACCCGTTCCGCCACCGACGCGAATGTGCGGTATGGCTCGCCCAGCGGGTCGCCGGTGATGGGGTCGCGGCCCATCCCGACCAGCAGCTGCAACTGCGTCTCCGACACTCGGCCACCTTGTCCGAGTTCTCCGTTCGCGAGCAGATGCAGGCCGGAGCCGAGCCAGAAGCCGGGAGGTGTTCCCTCCTCCGAGTAGTACCTCGTCAACGGAGTCGACAACGAACGGACACCGTCGCCAGCAGCGACCGTGCGCAGCAGGTACTCATACCCGTCGCCCGCCGACATCACCCGCATCGAAACCGTCATGGTCAACAGGTGAGTCGACCGGGCCCATCCTCAGACGGTGCTTACGTCTCAACGGGGTTCCACGTGCGGTTGAGCGACGTCGGCGGCACCCCCGCTCCCAGCCTGAACTGGTGAGCTGCACCGAGCTTACATACGTGCTAGCCTGTTTGTATGAGACGTACGGCTGAGGAAGCCGCGCGCACACGGGTGGCGTTGTTGCGTGCGGCGTTGATGTCCTTCGAGGAGAAGGGGTGGCGGGGGGCAACGTTCGAGTATGTAGCCGAACGTGCAGGAGTCACCCGCGGCGCGCTCAACCACCACTTCCGTTCCAAGGACGCTCTGCTCGCAGAAGCCCTGGATTGGGGTTGGGCCGAGTACGGCACCCGCCTGTTCGACACGGACGCGCCCGCACCGGATGCCGCGGGGTGGCTGCGGACTCTGCTGACGGACTTCGTGACCCTGCTGCGCTCAGACGAGCTGTTCCGGGCGCTGGCATCGACCACGGTGCTGGTCGCCCCGCAGTCCGACGGCGACACAACCAATAAGCACACCGCACTCGACAGCTGGCGTGACCAAATCGCCGCCGTCATCGGCACAGGCGACTCCGCACTTTCCGGTGCGACGGTCGCGGGCCTGGTGCTGGTGCTGCTGCAAGGGCTCACCATGACTGTGGTGACCCGTCCTGATGATCTTCCGCAACCCGAGAACCTGGACGCCGCGATGTCGGCGTTGGTGAGGGGGTTGCTCCACACGTAAAGGAACCAAGAACTCTCATGACCACCGACAACAACTTCTCGCGTCCGGTGGGCGCGACTCCTGCCCGAGCGGTCACCGTGGCCGCCGCGGTGCTGTTCACCGACATGCTGCTGCACGGCCTGGCGATCCCCGTGCTCCCGCTGCTTCCCGCCGTCACGGAGCAAGGCCCGGCAGCAACCGGCGTCCTGTTCGCGTCCTACGCGGTCGCGATGATCATCGCGACGCTCTTCTCCGGGCGCATCGTCGACCGGCGTGGTCCCAAGGGGCCGCTCGTGATCGGCCTGCTCGTCCTGACCATCGCCACCCTGTTGTTCGCCACTGGCGGCCCTTACTGGCTGCTATTGGTCGCCCGCTTCGCGCAGGGCATCGCCGGGGGCCTGGCCTGGGTCGCCGCCCTCTCACTGATCGCGGCAACCACCGGGTTCGACAAGCGCGGCCAGATGATGGGCATCGCCATGTCCACCGTCACCCTGGGCGTACTCGTCGGCCCGCCCCTGTCCGGGGTTCTCGTCGACGCGTTCAGCTCGGCCTCACCATTCCTGGTCGCCGCAGGGGTCGCGGTCATCGACCTGATCCTGCTGCTGAGCCTCATCACCGGATCGCCTCGCCAGACGGACGACACCGCCGGACCATTTGCCGTGTTGCGCGTGCCGGGATCAGCATCGATCGTGGCGACCATCGCGATCGGCGCAGCCGTGCTCGCCGCTGTCCAACCAGTGCTACCCGTCCACCTCGGAGGGAGTACGTCGAGCACCATGATCGGAGTCCTGTTCGGCATCGCGGCCCTGGCGAGCATCATCGCCAACCCCATCGTCGGCCGCTTCGTCGCGACCACCGCACCCCGCGTGCTCATCGGAACCGGCATCATCGCTGTCATCGCCGCCCTGCTGGTCACCGGATGGTCGGTCGAACTCTGGCAGACCGGCATCGGCATGGCCCTGCTCGGCCTGTCCTCCGCACTGCTGCTGGCACCAGCGACGACGCTCATCAGCGAGCAAGGTTTCCGATCGAACCCGCCGACTCTCGGGGGATCGTTCGCGCTCTATAACCTCGCCTACTCCGCCGGGCTCGCCATCGGGCCACTGCTGACCGGCTTCGGAGTGCAACAGGCCGGTTTCACGACGTCGATGGTCATCGCCGCCGTCGTCCTCGCGATCATCGGAGCAGCCGCCCTGACACGCATGCCAAGCCACAGAACCGACGCAGACGCAGCTTGACCGAGTGCCGCGCCCTCCCCACGAACGGGAGACAAGGTCCAGTTTGGTTGCGAGCCAACGGCCGAAGTGATCCGACTTCTCTCGACCAATTGATCGTTCAGTTGCCTCCCATACTTGCCCGCGTCGCCAGTCTGCACCGGCCATGCAATCCGATCGCGTACGACTGCGTGCGAGTCATCGTCGTGCGCAGCGGGTCGGCGTTCCTGCTCAGCGAGTTCGGCCAGCAGCCCGTCAACGTCGGGGACGTCGTCCTTCTCGGCGCGAATGTCCTCTGCGGCGCGGAACCCGAGGGACACTTCACGACCACGACCCTCTACGTCGACACAGACTATGTCGTTGACCTCGTG
>OMJG01000293.1_pt1 | contig 38510 bp, 37 predicted proteins | sample 1646431 | NCBI WGS metagenome assembly OMJG01 (sample SAMN03771674, study PRJEB25209) | food metagenome | isolation source: Cotija cheese | place: Mexico:Jalisco,Michoacan | collected 2011-12-12
AGGATGATGTGGTTGGGCCGTTGCTTTGCGCTTAAGTTAGGTATCTACCTTTAACTGCGGTCTATGCTGCCGAATGGAACTGGTCCACCGGCAATCTGGCGGTAAGCATGGGCTTGCGCCAGCAGGTACACAGGCAGCGCAATAATCATGCCGAGTCCAAGCGTTACCAAGGTAATAAAGACCATCACAACGCTGATCGCGATGTTAAATCCGATTAGACGGAAGTAGTTCGCGGCGCCAGACCGGAAGCCCTGCACGATGGACTGTCCAATACCAGCGCGGCCGTCAGCTGCGTACCACACCATCAGCTGGTACAGCGGGGTTACCAGCAAATATCCGACCATAATCAGCATGAGGATGCCCAAGAATGTGCCAATGTTCGCAGCCAAGGAGTTGTAGAACTCAACTTCATCAGTGCCAGCCGCTTCAAGCTGCACGAAGAAGCTTCCGAGAATCACTGTGACGACAAAGAACGAGAACACGAGGCTGATGAGCCAGAGAATAAACGTGATGGCCAGCGTTGGGAAATAGTGAACATCCTTGCCCAGAGTTGACCAGCCGGTGGAACGGGAGTCCACTTCCTTGGTTGCAAGGCGGTAGACAAATGGCATCAGGGCCAGGGAAATGAGGCTAACAATATTGCCGGCAAGGTCGGTACCGAGCTCGAAACCGCCACCTGTTTGTCCAGCATCGTTTCCGAAAATCGCGCCGACGATTCCACCCAGGATGAACGAAACAACGATGAAGGCCAAGGAGCCCAACAGCCATAGCTTGGCGTTGGAGAAAGTGCGCTTGAAGCCGAAGCCAATTGCGCTAAATACCTGTAGCTTGCCGTCGGTCTCTACCAAATCACGCTGGCCTGAGCCATTGTTAAAAAGATTCTCTGAGTAACCTGCGCCGCCGAATTGCGCGCCGCTGTAGCCAGCGTTTCCATAATTGGAGTCATACCCTGAGGAATACGGCTGGCCGTTGCCGCTCTGCGCGTATCCGCCTTGACCATAGTCAGGACGGTCTTCGGGATGATTTGTGGACCCGTATCGTGGCAAGTCCCCAGATCCTTCATTCTCCTTGTCCCAGAAGTCATCCTCGTTACCGTTGTATGGAGTGCTCATTTGCCGTCCCCTTCTTAAATAAAAGCTCTACTTCACAGGATAAACACAACCTCGAAAGTAATTCCTGTTCAACGCTACCGTGTACTTTCACAGCCCGCACTACCGCATACAACATTATACTCCCCCGCCGAGAGATTTGGAAACGCTCTTAGCCACAAAGGATTAGCGTTGAGCGAGGTAGAGCAGTATTTATAGGCCTTGAGCCTCCAACTCATTACAAAACTGAAAAATTCTCAGGCTACACATCGGCCAGTTCAAATGCTTTTCAGTCTCAAGCGCCCAAACCAACTGGGTAAAGGCAATGATAACGGGTATGATTTCCCACTAGTCATGAGTAATTCACACCGCGATAATGCCGCAGAAAATTCACAGAAGTCCCAGGATGATTCTATCGACGCTCCAACTCGCCAAGAGTTGTATGAGCGTCTAGAGCGCGTTGTGCTAACTGAGGAACGTTCTTTTCGCCGTCGCCTGTCCAAAGCACGTACACAGAAGGCACTGGCAGCTATCGGTGTCGACATAGATAAAGCTGCTTCGCGGGTAGAGCTTATCGATGCTCACGTGCCGGAGCTCGAATACCCCGAGGCACTACCTGTCAGTGACTGCAAAGACGATATTGCAGAGGCCATAGCCAATAACCAGGTTGTCATCATTGCTGGTGAAACTGGTTCGGGTAAGACCACTCAGATCCCAAAAATCTGCTTAGAGCTTGGACGCGGACGTCGAGGACTTATTGGCCATACTCAGCCCCGGCGTCTGGCAGCCCGCACTGTCGCTGAGCGTATCGCTGATGAGCTGGGCCAAGACTTGGGCGAGTCCGTTGGCTATGCCATTCGTTTCGATGATCGCGTCACCAAAACAACCGCGGTCAAGCTCATGACCGACGGTATTTTGCTCGCGGAGATGCAGCGTGACCGTTTCCTCAACGCTTATGACACCATCATCATCGATGAAGCCCATGAGCGTTCGCTCAACATCGACTTCCTGCTGGGCTATTTGAAGCGACTTCTTCCCCGCCGCCCAGACCTGAAGGTCATCATCACCTCGGCAACGATTGACCCGGAACGGTTTGCTGAGCACTTCGCGGATAAAGAAGGCAATCCTGCGCCAATCATCGAAGTCTCGGGCCGCACCTATCCCGTGGAGATTCGCTACCGCCCCCTCCAGTTTGAAGCCGCAGGTAAACTAGTAGACCAGGATCCCCTCGACGGCCTGTGCGAGGCAATTGAGGAGCTCATGAAGGAGGGCGACGGCGATATCTTGTGCTTCTTCCCTGGTGAGCGCGACATTCGTGATGCCATGGAAGCAATCGAAGCGCGGCGCTGGCGGGGTGTGGAGGTAACTCCATTGTTCGGCCGTCTATCCAATCAGGAACAGCACCGTGTCTTTAGCCCTCACTCGGGACGCCGCGTTGTCCTGGCAACCAATATTGCCGAGACGTCACTCACTGTCCCGGGGATCCACTACGTGGTCGATACCGGCACTGCGCGTATCTCCCGCTATTCCACGCGCACCAAAGTGCAGCGACTTCCCATTGAGCCAATCTCACAGGCGTCGGCAAATCAGCGTTCGGGTCGTTGTGGTCGTATCGCCGATGGTATTGCTATTCGCCTCTATTCCGAGGAAGACTTCGAGTCCCGTCCAGAATTTACCGACCCAGAGATTCTGCGCACCAACCTTGCCAGCGTCATCTTGCAGATGGTTTCCCTGCGTTTGGGCGCAATCGAAGAGTTCCCCTTTGTCCAGCCGCCCGAGGCAAAATCTATTCGTGATGGCTTGATGGTGCTGCATGAGCTCTCTGCATTGCAGGACACAGAAGACGAAGGGCTGCCCAAACTTACTGAGATTGGTCAAGACTTAGCGCGCATTCCTGTGGATCCGCGAATGGCACGTATGCTTGTCGAGGCACAGAAACTCGGTGCTCTGAGCGACGTGACCGTCATCGTGGCTGCGATGACAGTGCAAGATGTTCGCGAGCGCCCACTCGAGTTCCAGGCCCAAGCCGACCAGGCGCATGCTCGGTTTAAGGACAAGACCTCAGATTTCATCTCCATGCTGAAGTTGTGGGATTACATCCAGGACTCCCGCGATGAAATGTCGGGAAATGCATTCCGCAAGCGTATGAAGAAAGAGTTCTTGCACTACATGCGCATCCGCGAATGGTTCGATCTGGTGCGACAGCTCCAGAATGTCACCAAGCAGATGGGCTGGACGGCTACTCAAACTCAACGCCAAGAGGACAGCATTCACCAGTCGCTGCTGTCTGGCCTACTGTCCAATATTGGCGCACGCGACGGGAACTCAAAGGAGTTCTTCGGCACACGCAACACCAAGTTCCTCATCTTCCCCGGTTCTGCCCTGGCGAAGAAGCCGCCTGAGTTCATCATGGCGGCTGAGCTCGTGGAGACTTCACGTTTGTGGGCTCGCGATGTTGCCAAGATTGATCCGGCTTGGGTAGAAAAGCTTGCGGAGAAGCTGCTGCGACATAACTATTCGGAACCTACGTGGTCGAGCAAGCGTGCTGCCGCGATGGCTACGCAGCGCTCAACTCTCTACGGGGTCACCGTGGTGGCCGATCGCAGCGTGCCTTATCACCGCATCGCCCCTGTAGCTGCCCGGGACATGTTTATCCGCGAGGCGCTCATTGGCGGCAATTGGAACACGCACCACCACTTCTTCCATGACAACGTGAAGAAGCTCGAGGACGCGAGCCAGTATGAGGAAAGGGCGCGTCGCCGCGGAATTGTTGTGGATGAAGATACGCTCTTCGATTTCTACGACCAGAGACTGCCTGCCAAAGCAACCACAGGCCGCAACTTTGACACGTGGTGGAAGAAGGAGCGTCATAAGAATCCAACACTTCTAGATTTTGATCCCGAAAGCCTCATCAATGATGATTCGGCGGTCACCGAAGAAGCGTTCCCTGATCACTGGAAGCAGGGCTCGATTGACTATGAGCTGACTTATCGTTTTGAGCCGGGCGACCCTCTCGATGGTGTGACCTTGATGATTCCGGTTCCGCTGCTGGCGGGGCTGGAGAAAGAACATTTCGATTGGCTGGTGCCGGGACTTCGCGAAGAACTTGTCACGGAGTTACTGCGCACCCTTCCTAAGGCTCTGCGTCGCTCTGTCGTCCCGGTTCCAGAGTTCGCTAGTCGGGCGATGGACAAACTCATTCCATATCAGGGCAGTTTGGTCCAACAGCTTTCTGATGTATTGCGCGAACTCGGCGGATCGGGCATCTCTGCATCTGATTTCCGTCCAGAAGCACTACCGCCTCACCTGAAGTTCAACTTCGCTGCGGTGGACAAGAAGGGCGACATCATCGACTCAGATCGAGATTTGGCGCTGCTGGTCAAGCGCCAAGCTGGATCGATTACCTCTTCGGTGTCACAATTGGGCCGTGCCAAGGAGTCTGCAGCTGTATCCGAATGGACGACTGACACGATTGGTGAGATCGAGGAAGAAGTGGCAACCGTTGTTGATGGCCATGATGTGGTTGCTTATCCCGCGCTGGTTGCCACCCCAGATGGCGTTGAGGTCAAAGTGCACGCGACTAAAGCAGCTGCGGATTCGGCGATGATTACGACGACGCTGACTTTGCTCATGCGCGATATCACCGTCAATACGACGCAGATGGTCAAGGGCCTGCCCTTGCAGCAACGTGTTGCCATCGACAGCTACGGTGCTGAAGAGTTAGTCAATGATGCTCGAGTCGCTGCCATCCGCGATGTCATGATGGAATCAGGCGGTCCAGTGCGCTCGCCTGATGAGTTCCAAGAACTCAAAATGAAGGTGAAGCCGGAAGTTCCAGTGCGTGTTCGCCAATCCATTGTCGCTCTGGCTCCGGCAATGGTGCAGTTTGCTCATGTTAGTGATGAGCTCAAGAAGTGGACCGGCCCAGCTATTGATGACATGAAGAAGCAGCTGGACTTCTTGCTCCCGAAGCATGCCATTACGGTCCACGGCATCCAGCATCTCAAGCACCTACCGAGGTATCTGCAGGCCATGAATATCCGAATGGATGAGATGGGAATTGACCCAGACAAAGACGCGGACCGCCAAGCAGAAGTAGAAAATGCTCATGCATACCTCAACAACAGGCTGCGCAATCTACCGGCGGGTCGTGCGAAGTCACGGGAGGTCAAAGACATCCGTTGGATGATCGAAGAGCTCCGCGTTTCCCTCTTCGCACAACGCCTTGGAACCGCTCACGCGGTCTCGTTACGCCGAATCCAAAAGGCCGTCGACAAGCTCTAGCGATAATCAAACGTCGCGTTCGCGGCGACGCATGAGGCGAATCTCAGACTCGAAGTCATCCGCGCTATCGAAAGACTTGTAGACGGAAGCAAAGCGCAAATACGCAACCTCATCCAAGTCGCGGAGCGGCTCCAGGATGGCTAGGCCGACATCATTAGCGTTGACCTGGGAGCTGCCGTGACTACGCACCCGCTCCTCTACCTCCTGCGCTAGGCGCTTCAGAGCATCATCGGAGACGTCGCGCCCCTGGCAAGCTCGACGAACACCGCGAATCAGTTTGTCACGGCTAAACGGTTCAGCCAAACCATTACGCTTGACCACCAAGAGGATGGCTTTTTCAATGGTGGTGAAACGTCCCTGGCATGAGGCGCACTCACGGCGACGGCGTATAGCTGAGCCTGCATCGATAACGCGGGAGTCGATCACACGGGATTGTTCGTAATGGCAAAAAGGGCAGTACACCAAAGGTCCTAACTGTGGGATTCTCACGCCAAATTAAAGCGTGATGAATACTTAACTAGAACAAGTGTACTGCCCTTAAGAAAACTTATTCAGACTGCCCAATGTGCCGCTATGGCCAGCGATGTTGCAGAAATCCGAATGCTTTGTCGCTCACCTTATCGAGCGATAACCTCACCGGCCGCAGGCGAGCTGCTAACGGAGGTAACCTGCGACATTGGCTCTTCTGGTGTATTGAATCCGGCGAAAAGAGTGCCCATGAATACGGCAGCGCCAAATACTGCGCCCAGTGCGATGTTGCTTCGAACATTTGCAGCGCGTCCACCATTTTCGGGAGTAGATAATTCTGGATTTGAAGCATGATGTTCGAAAGTGTTTCGCTGCACTGTTCTAGGGGCGGTCCCTAAAGTGCGAACATTGTTTACACGCGGTTCCCGAAGTGAAGGTTCCCACACAGATACGGATGGAACACGATTCACGCGATGCGGGGAGAAGGTAGAAGTACGTGCTGAATTTGCGTTTCCGCGGTTAAGAGCGATAGCCATAGTAATTTCCTTTCGGTCACGCATGTAACACTATCCATCTATCCAGACACTGAAGCTTGCCATTAGCGCAACTGTTCGATTTTCTTTGTATGTTCGATTTATAACAGGATTTCGAAAGTTTGTCCAGAAATAGCCGGAAATAGTCGAACATCGGTGAAAAACGTGATACAAATACGGTATCGCTTTTATAGCTATTTCACTTTCACCGATTACCCGCAGTCCACTTGACGTAAGTTCAGTCGAACTAAGCCGCTAAAGCATCACGCAATTTGGATGCAGGCTTAGATGTCCAAGGAGCTAAGAAAATGGCCAAACCACGAGGAGTTACTCCCCGTCCAGATATTTCCGAGCTGTCGCCGCGACAGCGCCGGATCCTCGAAGTCATCAAAGATGCTGTTGTTTTGCGCGGTTATCCGCCAAGCATTCGCGAAATCGGTGACGCGGTTGGACTTCAGTCCACCTCTTCCGTTGCTTACCAGCTGAACCAGCTGGAGCAGAAGGGCTTCCTTCGTCGAGATCCAAACAAGCCACGCGCTGTGGATCTTCGCCAGTTTGCAATGGATGATGAGCCGAAGCCAGGACGCAAGAGCACCGCAGAGGCTCCGATTGACGCCACCCTTCCGGAAGGTGCAGCAGGCGTTAGCTACATCCCGGTTGTCGGTCGTATTGCTGCGGGTGCTCCGATTACGGCAGAAGAGAATGTGGACTCCTACTACCCTCTCCCCGATGAGATTGTGGGCAAGGGCGAGCTCTACATGCTCAAGGTCGTTGGCGAATCCATGAAGGACGCAGCCATCCTTGACGGCGACTGGGTAATTATCCGTTCCCAGCCCACCGCGGAATCCGGCGACTTCGTCGCGGCACTCCTGGACAATGAGGAAGCCACAGTCAAGGAATTCCACCAGGACTCCAGTGGCGTGTGGCTACTTCCCCACAATGAGGCATTTGCACCTATTCCAGGTGATGACGCCAAGATTATGGGCAAGGTTGTCTCTGTAATCCGCAAGATTTAACACGAGCACTCGCTAGAACCTAGGCTGCGCCCTCTACCCAAGGAGGACGCGGCCTCTTTTTGTGTTCTCAGTTTGTGGGATATCGGAAATCTACTCCCCCCGAAAGGGTAATTTCCTTTGGCTCTTAAATCGCAGGTATTCCCACATTCTGTGTCCGATATTAACCCGCTGACCGCTATTAATAGCAGCAACAATACTGTACAGCGGGCTACAAGTGATTATGCCGTTGATGCTGAATCTGTGTTTAGTTCTGAAAACCATGGCATTCTGGAGTTAAGGCTGCCAAATTAGGACATAACTCCACATTTCCGCCCTCCGTTTAAATTTCTTGCGCATCTCATTATCGGGTGGGGGAATTGACCTTGACTGATTCGACCTAGGCCCGTGATGGAAGGGAATGCCATATGTACGCTGAGGAGCGTCGCCGACAAATTGCTTCATTGACTGCAGTAGAGGGTCGTGTCAACGTCACCGAGCTGTCTGAGCGCTTCGATGTCACTGCTGAAACCATCCGTCGTGACCTTGCGGTACTCGACCGAGAAGGCGTTGTGCATCGTGTCCACGGTGGCGCCGTGGCATCACAGTCTTTCCAAACTTCTGAATTGACTCTTGACACGCGTCTGCGTTCAGCAACCACCGCAAAGATGGCGATCGCCCGTGCCGCTATGGAATTTCTCCCCCAGGGCCACGGCAGTATCTTTCTCGACGCGGGTACAACCACGAGCGCAGTGGCGGATCTGATTGGTCAATCCCCTGCTGCGCATCAGTTGTCTATCGTCTCGAATAGTCTGCCCATTGCATTATCGCTGGCGAATAACGGTGTGCAGTATGTCCAGCTGCTTGGCGGCACGGTTCGCGCCATCACGCAGGCTGTTGTGGGCGATACGGCACTGCGCACGATGGCGTTGCTTCGTGCAGATGTCGCTTTCATCGGCACCAACGCCCTCACTTTGGACCATGGGTTGTCCACTGCGGATGCGCAGGAAGCAGCCATCAAGTCTGCCTTCGTTACCAACGCCCACAAGGTAGTTGTCTTGTGTGACTCATCGAAGTTGGGCACGGACTACTTAGTTAGTTTCGCCCCAATTTCTGAGGTCGATGTCGTTATCACTGATAGCGGCGCATCTGAGGTCTTCTTGAACTCCCTGCGTGATCGCGAGATTGAAGTAGTCGTTGTTCCTGATGCACACCGTTCTTAGTCAAACGCTAAAACAAACAAGCCGGTCAGAGCAGAACAGTTACTGCTTTGACCGGCTTGTTGGTGATGAGTTCAAGCTCGTGTTTTAAGAGTTGTATTCATCCAACAGTGCGCGGACAGCTTCGCGTGCCTCTGGTGCGCCCACGGAGTAGATGGCTGCCTCGGCCATCTTCTGGCACTGCTCCAGGGTCACTTCAGCGAGCTGAGCACCCACGCCAGCGATTGCCGTCGAGGCCGCGGACAAGGAATTGACGCCAAGTCCTACAAGAACGCAGGCCAATAGTGGGTCTGCTGCAGCCTCACCGCACACACCAACGGGGACGTTGTTGTCAACGCCGCCAATGCAGGTGTGCTGAATCAAGCGCAGAACTGCAGGCTGCCACGGGTCCGTCAGGTATGCCAGCTGTGGAGACAAACGGTCTGCAGCCATTGTGTACTGAGTGAGGTCATTGGTACCGATGGATACGAAGTCCAGGTGCGGCATGATGGTATCGGCCATCAAAGCAGCAGCTGGAACTTCAACCATTGCACCTGGCACTAGGCCGCGCTCACGGCATAGCTCCGCAAACCACTTCGCCTCAGTGGAAGTCGCCACCATGGGTGCCATAACCCAGGTTTGAGCGCCTTCATTACGCTCTGCTGCGGCTTGGGCGATAGCATCGAGCTGGCGAGTCAGCAAAGACTCGTTATCCCGTGCAATACGCAGACCACGAACACCCAGGGCTGGGTTTTCTTCTTCGCTCAAGGTTGCATAGGAAATTGGCTTATCAGAGCCCGCATCCAAGGTTCGGACAACGACCTTGGAATCAGGGAATGCTTGGAACACCTTGCTGTAGATCTTGGCTTGCTCATCAACCGAAGGCTCGGAACTAGCAGAGAGGAATGACAGCTCGGTGCGGTACAGGCCAACACCTTCTGCCTGAGACTGGGCGGCAAGACGTGCTGCATTGCCATCGGCAACATTGGCAAGAACCTGAATGGAGTGACCGTCTTTGGTCTGCGCGGGACCGGTCCACTGCGCAACTTTCTCGGCACGTTCTTTGTATTCCTCAACAGCCTGACGAGCTTCGTTCTCATCAGCGTCAGTGCTCACAGTGCCCAAAGCACCATCAATAAACAGCACTGTCGACGCTTCAATCTCACGAAGAGACTTGCCCACGGCGACGATACAAGGGATATCCAGCTGACGGGCAATAATCGCGGTGTGGCTGGTTGGGCCACCAAGCTCAGTCACCAAAGCCTTCACGTGGGAGGTATCAAGGGTGGCTGTGTCGGCTGGCGCCAAATCATCGGCAAGCAAAATTGCCTCACCCTCAATGTGAGGAAGGCCCGGTTCCTCTTCCCCCCGCAACTCAGCGATGACACGATCGCGCACATCGCGCAGGTCAGTCGTGCGTTCTGCCATGACGCCACCAGCGGCCTCAAACATGGCAACGAACTTATCGGTCGCGCCGACAACCGCATACTCTGCATTGTGTCCACCGAAGATATTCTTCTTGACGGCCTTTTGCCACCCACGGTCTTTGACCATTCCGGCGGTCACGTTGAGAACTTCCTGCGCATGACCTTCGGCTTGTGCGGCACGGTCATTTAGACGTGTGGACACCACTTCTGCTGCTTGCTGGAAACGTTCAAATTCGGCGTCACGTGCATCTTCCGCGATGGATTGGCCTGGTTGCGGAAGTTCTGGACGCGGACGCACCCAAACGGCTGGAGCATAAGCGACGCCTGCAACGACGCCAGTACCGTTGATGGACTTTGACATGGTGTGTTCTTCTCCCTTGTCTTTCTTGCATGCTGTGCGCTGCGCTTTATGCCTGCGCCATGCGAAACAGTGATGCGGATTAGAGGTGTGAAGTTGTAAATGGGTTTGGGAAACAATATTCCACAGATTAGCCACAGAATATCATTGACAATCGGACATATTCGGGCAACAATCAACATTGTCGAGTATTTATCCATGCAATTTCCCAAGTAATCGCCATTTACTCGGGCTTTGTGCCAATATAGCTAATTTTTGGAGAACCCCGCACAAAATGATTGTGACTCTAACTCCGAATCCAAGTATCGATGCCACTATCGCGTTGGATTCCGCCCTTGAACCCGGCACTGTGCACCGGGCCCACAGTATGACCCACGTTGCCGGCGGCAAGGGCATCAATGTGGCCCACGCAGTCACGCTGGCACACCAGCCCAACATCGCAGTTTTCCCGGCTGCCGACAATGATCCTTTCGTTCCTTTGGTTCGTGACATTAACGTCAAGATCAAGACAGTTTCCATTGATGAACCCATCCGCACCAACACCACCGTTACGGAACAATCCGGGCGCACAACCAAGCTCAATGGCAAAGGTCCGTTGGTGGATGAGAAGGCACAGCAACTGCTGATTGACGCCACCTCCGCCGCGGCTGCCGATGCCGCGTGGGTAGTTATGGCCGGTTCCTTGCCGAATGGCGTGCCGTCTGATTTCTATGTCACGGCCATCAAGTCTCTGCGTGAATCAGCACCGAATGTCCGAATTGCTTTGGACACTTCCGACAAGCCGATGGAAGAGATTGCAAAGAATCTCTCTACCGCGGCACCTGATTTAATCAAGCCAAACGGCCTGGAGCTGGGTCAGCTCGTCGGTGAGGACGGTCTTGCACTAGAAGAAGCAGCTGAACAAGGTGACTTTTCTGGTGTGATTGCTGCAGCACGCAAGGTCAACGCTCAGGGTGTTGCCTACGTACTGGTGACGCTCGGCGCTGCGGGTGCACTGTTGGTCACTGAGTCGGGCGCGTGGTTGGCTAGTCCGCCACCGATCGACGTGGTCTCCACTGTTGGCGCGGGCGATAGCTCACTTGCTGGATTCTTGTTGGCCCAGGCGGCTGGCAAGAGCTTGGCTGAATCTCTACAACAATCCGTAGCGTATGGTTCCGCCGCAACCTCATTGCCGGGTACAACTATTCCGACTCCGGATATGCTGAATCTGGAACAGACCGAAGTCAGTGAACTGAATTAGTTTCATATTCCTTCCCTTATAAATCAAGGAGAGACCTCTCATGGCATCCGATCTCATTACTACGGACTTAGTCGCGTTAGACGCTGACTTTGGTTCGTCCGTTGATACTGTCATTACCCAGCTCGCTGCGCTCGTGCATGGCGCAGGGCGTGCCAACGACATCGAGGGCTTGGCACAGCCTGCAATCGAGCGTGAATCTCAGGCTGGCACTGGCGTGCCTGGCCAGGTCGCAATCCCTCATTGCCGTTCTGAGGCAATCAGCGAACCCACCTTGGCTTTCGCGCGCCTGTCCAATCCAGTGGACTTCTCTGGTCCTGACGGTGACGCCCAATTGGTTTTCCTCATTGCAGCGCCAGCTGGCGGCGGCAAAGAACACCTAAAGATTTTGTCCAAGCTGGCTCGCGCGCTGGTTCGCAAGGATTTCCTAGAAGCGCTTCGCACCGCAACCAGCAAGGAAGAGATTGTCTCCCTCGTCCTCGAGGTTGTCAACGCAGAGAAGAAGCCAAAGGCACAAGCTACACCTGCAGCTGAGTCTGCAAGCGCCGCGGCTGGCACCGCAGCAGCGGGCACCGCTGCAACCACCGGAGCATCCACCGCAGCATCCACGGACAAGGGCTCAACCTTGAATGTTGTTGCGGTTACCGCCTGCCCCACCGGCATTGCGCACACGTACATGGCTGCCGATGCCTTGACGCAGACCGCTGAAGGCCGCGACGATGTAAATCTGACGGTCGAAACTCAGGGTTCCTCCAACAACACTCCCGTGGCGCAGTCTGTCATTGATGCAGCCGATGCAGTCATCTTCGCTACTGACGTCGGGGTGCGCGACCGTGAACGCTTCGCGGGCAAGCCAGTCATTGAATCGGGCGTAAAACGCGCCATCAATGAACCTGATGTGATGCTCAACGAGGCTGTCGCGGCTGCAAAGAATCCGAATGCTCGTAAGGTCACGGGTTCTGGTGCGGCGGCATCGTCAAGCAGCGAAGAAGCCGGCGGACAACTGAGCTGGGGCAAGCGCATCCAGCAGGCCATTATGACCGGTGTGTCTTACATGGTGCCTTTCGTTGCTGCCGGTGGTCTGCTGCTGGCCCTAGGCTTCCTCTTCGGCGGCGCCGATATGGCCAATGGCTGGCAGGTGATCTCCACGGAGTATTCCCTGACCAACCTGCCAGGTCATGACGTTGAAGTTGATGGCGCGACCATGACTTTTGAGCGTTCTGGCATGCTGCTCTACATCGGTGCTGTTCTCTTCGCTACTGGCCAAGCCGCGATGGGCTTCATTGTCTCCGCACTGTCTGGCTACATTTCCTACGCTCTTGCCGGCCGCCCAGGTATTGCCCCTGGTTTCGCTGGTGGCGCGATCGCTGTTGTGGTTGGTGCTGGCTTCATCGGTGGTCTGGTGACTGGTCTGCTTGCAGGTCTCATCGCAATGTGGATCGGCTCCTGGAAGGTTCCACGTTGGATGGTTTCTCTGATGCCAGTCATGTTGATTCCACTGCTAACCACCCTGGTGGTTGGCCTTGCCATGTACTTCGTGCTGGGCGCACCGCTAGCCGCACTGATGACCGGCCTGCAGAACATGCTGGGCGGAATGTCTGGATCCTCTGCAATTCTGTTGGGCATCGTGCTTGGTTTGATGATGTGTTCCGACCTTGGCGGACCAATCAACAAGGCGGCGTACCTCTTCGGCACCGCGGGTCTGTCCACAGGTGACCAGGCTTCCCTGCAGATCATGGCTGCGGTTATGGCTTCCGGCATGGTTCCACCAATCGCACTATCCATCGCAACCTTCGTGCGCAAGAATCTGTTCACTCCAGCTGAGCAGGAAAACGGTAAGTCTTCCTGGCTCATGGGTCTGGCATTCGTGTCTGAAGGCGCTATTCCATTCGCTGCCGCCGACCCATTCCGCGTCATTCCAGCAATGATGGCTGGTGGCGCAACGACCGGCGCAATCATCATGGCGTTCGGCGTCGGCTCCCGCGCGCCACACGGCGGCATTTTCGTACTGTTCGCTATCGATCCAATTTGGGGCTACATCGCCGCAATCTTGGGCGGCACTCTCGTGGCAACCGTACTGGTTATCGCCTTGAAACAGTTCTGGCCTAACAAGACCATTCAAGAAGCAGCAGCTAAGAATGAGAAGGAAAAGGCCGCTGCCGCAGCTGCCTAATACCTGGACAAAATCCGTGACCTTGCCTCGACTTTGAATCATTCTGGGCCCTTCGCGGGACCATTCGTGGCAGAGTTTCGGATTCGTCTTTAAACTGGTGTGAGAAATTTTAATTCTGGAAAGGATTTACTAATCATGGCTTCTAAGACAGTAAAAGTCGGCTCCTCCGTAGGCCTGCACGCACGTCCAGCTTCCGTCATCGCGGATGCTGCAGCAGAGTACGATGAGGACATCTTCCTGGCTCTCGTAGGCGAAGAAGACGACGATGAAACCGATGCCGCATCTTCTTTGATGATCATGGCATTGGGTGCCGAGCAAGGTGACGAAGTCACCGTCACTTCTGACAACGCTGAAGCCGTTGAGAAGATTGCCGGTCTCATTGAGCAGGACCTCGACGCCTAAGCGCTACCCAAGACCTCGCAATACCAAGCAGAGGGTCTGAGAAACTTCCAGTAGGAAGTACTCAGACCCTCTGCTTTTGTCTGCCTATGCTCGCTAGTGCGACAAGTACCAGTACAAATTGGTCACAGCTTCAGCGGTGCTGCTGTCATCTCCCCTGTCCACATAATCTTCAAAGGTCGGCTCGGAGACTTTGAAGCCTTCAGTCGCGAGTTCTTGGGCGAAGGCAGACCAGGAATCTCCAAGCTTGTTGTAGCTGCCGTGGTGCACGGTCATCGCTGCATTGCGCTCATCAAACTCGATGAGCTCCAAGCCGCCAAACGCTCCATTGGAGTCACTGTTGTTGGATTCTTCTACCGCTGCGCGGATGACGTCGAGGTCTTGCTCAGCGATGACATATGCCGCGGCAATATCAATCTCATCGGGCGACATTGAATATGTATATGCGCGGCATGCCTCTTCTTTTATGCCAGCCTCGTTCACGAGCGCTTCGATGCGTTCATAGGAGGGCTTGAGGAAAGTTGGGATGCTGTCCAGCGGGACGGTGTCGCGGATTGAAAGAATATGGTGAGCTGGAACGGTGGTCATTTCGATCTTCATGTGCTGATTCCTACTCTGAATTCCGCGCGAGAATTTCTCTGCCAGAACTCCACTTATTGGTGATATAGGGCACAGGCTACCACCGTTTGCTGTTAGTACTTTGCGTGCTGGCCCTCACCAAGGGTTTCGTATAGCTTCTTCAAAATTGGGTAGGCGACGATGATACCAACGGAACCCCAGGCAATGCCTTCGAGTGAGATGCCAAAGACCGTCAGCGTTAGGTTGCCGATACCTGCGACAAGCGCAACTGCAGCACAAGTGAGGTTGACTGGATTGTTGAAGTTGACCTTGTTATCCATCCAGATGCGGATACCCAGCATGCCAATGAGGCCGTAAAGCACCAGGGTAGCTCCACCCAGCACACCGGTTGGGATGGTGAAAATCAGTGCGCCGAACTTTGGAATGAACGCGAGTGCAATCGCGGTGAAAGCAGCGACCCAGTAGGCAGCGGTGGAATACACGCGGGTTGCCGCCATCACACCAATGTTTTCCGCGTAAGTTGTGGTTGCAGAGCCGCCGAAGCCACCCGCAAGCCCCGTAGCAAGACCATCTGCAATCAGCGCGTCGCCAGCAAGATCATCCAAGTCCCGCTTGGTCATCTCACTGACAGCCTTAACGTGGCCGACATTTTCAGCAACGAGAACAACAAGCACTGGCAAGGCGACTGCAATCGCGGAGAAGTTGAACTCCGGTGCATGGAACTGTGGCAGACCAATCCATGCCGCATCAGCGATGGATTCCGCAGCGCCTTCACTCAGGTTTCCGGTCACAGCGGCGAAAATCCAGCCGATGATGACACCGATGAGGATGCCGAGGCGTGAGACCATTCCGCGTCCGCCGATGGTGCACAGGGCGATGGCCAGCAAGGTGACGGTCGCAACCCCTGGCTGGGTTTGGAAGTTTGATGCTGCCGTTGGCGCCAGGTTAAGGCCGATCAACGCCACGATGGCACCGGTAACAGCCGGCGGCATAACCGCATCTACCACTTTGCGGCCGGCCATCTTCACGATGAAGCCGATGACCATGAGGCAGACACCGGTGACAAGAATGGAACCAGCCTGTGCACCGATACCGTACTGCTGGGAAGCAGCGAGCGGCGCAATGAAGGCGAAGGAGGAGCCGAGGTAGGACGGGAGGCGGTTGCGGGTGATCAGCAAGAACAGGATCGTGCCGACACCGGAGAACAACAGCGTGGTGTTGACTGGGAATCCAGTCAGCGTTGGAACCAGCAGCGTTGCACCGAACATGGCAACAACGTGCTGCATGCCAATGCCGATGGTCCGCGGCCAATTCAGGCGCTCCTCAGGAGCTACTACTGCCCCTGGTTGAATCTTCTTACCGTCTCCGTGCAGCTTCCAGCCAATTAATGAACTCACGAAACACTATTATTGTCTATCCCCAGCAATTCACCTAACCATCTGCCAAACTAATTTCTGCAGGTGTGGGAATACATCAGAAGAACAGGTGCATCCTAGGAAGCGCTGCGGTCCGAGTCTGTGGCAGAAGAATCTTTGTTCATGAGCTTTGTCGCCTCTTCTTCGCCAATGATGAACTCTTCAAGCTCACCAGCTAGCTGCGCCGGCAGGCGAACATCAACGAAAGTGCCCTCTTCAACGTAAGACTCATCCAAGACCGTGCCCAAGTCATGAACCCGGGCGATGACATCACCGCGGGTAAACGGCACCAGAAGCTGCACGTGAGAATCCAGCGAGTTCAAAAACAGCTCAATGCGCGTGGTCAGCTCACTAATGCCCTCACCAGTAAAAGCTGAAACATAGACGACATTGTCACGGTCGAGAACGTGGCGAATCTCCGCTAGCGCGAGCTCATCAGCAGCATCAATCTTGTTGATGACAATGATTTCTGGTGGCGGGGTCTCCCCTGTTTCCTTAGCAATGTCATAGATGACCTTATTAACAGCGTCAATCTGCTTCAGTGGGAATGGATCTGCGCCGTCAACCACATGCAGCATCAAATCAGCGTTGAAGACTTCTTCCAGGGTGGACTTGAATGCTTCAACCAACTGAGTTGGCAGGTGGCGGACGAAACCAACGGTGTCCGTGAGAACTACGTGGCGGCCATCGCCGAGCTCTGCTCTACGCGTGGTGGGATCCAAGGTGGCAAAGAGCGCATCTTCGACCAAGACACCAGCGCCGGTCAAAGCGTTGATGAGCGAAGATTTACCAGCGTTGGTGTAACCAGCGATAGCAATCTGCGGCACAGTCGAGCGCTGACGGTTCGCACGCTTAACGTCACGTGCGGTCTGCATGCCTTTAAGTTCTTTGCGCAGACGCGACATTTCCGTACGGATTCGGCGACGGTCAGACTCAATCTTGGTTTCACCAGGACCACGCAGACCAACGCCGCCATTCGAGCCAGCGCGGCCGCCGCCCTGACGGGACAGGTTGCCACCCCAACCACGAGTGTGGGTATAGAGGTATTCCAGTTGGGCCAGTGAAACCTGCGCTTTACCTTCTTTGGACTTCGCGTGCTGAGCGAAGATATCCAAAATCAGCATGGTGCGGTCAATCACCTTGGTGTTAAGTTCGCGCTCCAAAGCGGACAGCTGACCAGGGTTGAGCTCACCATCGCACACGACCGTATCAGCGCCGGTGGACTCAATGATTTGCTTGAGTTCTTTGACCTTGCCGGAGCCAATAAAGGTGCCGGGATCCGGACGATCACGCTTTTGGTACAGCATCTGCACAATCTCTGCGCCGGCAGTCTCCGTCAATGCTGCGAGCTCAGACATCGTGGCTTCTACTTCTGCTGCCGTGCCTTCGGTCCACACACCAACGAGGACGACTTGTTCAAGGCGGAGCTTTCGGTACTCCACCTCATAGCCGTCGGTGGTGTCCTCAGCTCGAATTTCGGTATCACGTGTAACTCGCCTAAAAGCATTGCGCTCTGCGAGTTCTAGTTCACCCAGGGTTAAATCTTCATCATCGCGCTCACCTGAACGGGGCTGCGGGGTGTTTTCTGAAAAAGCACGTGCCAACAGCTCGTCACGCTCTTTTTCACTATTAAATCGGTTAGAAAAATCTGTCATTGTCTCCCCAGTATCGCACGAATGACCTGCCCTTGGCTAGAAGTCACAGGTAAATGACACCAATGCATTTTCGATAACGCACATTTGGGACTAGAATCAAAGTCATGACTACCGCCCAGACCCACTCAGAGATGCTCGCACTCGGTTTCAATTTTGAGCACTGGCAAGACGTTGTGGAAGCAGCCATCGCCACCAATCAGCTCACCGTGACCGGTGAAGTTCGTGGCGGACAGTTGATCCAATTTGCAGATGCCTCCGGCGCACAGCTCAATATTCTTGCTGTGGAGCCTTTCTCCACCTTCATCGGTTTTGAAGGCATTACCCAAGCATTTGCCCACGTCTCCATGGTTAATGATGTGCTGAGCTACATGAACATCATCACCCCAACCGGTGACACCATTGCGGAGATTACTGCGAACCTGGCGCAGGGCCCGCTTCTTGCTGAGGTTGAAGAACAGCAATGGCAGCAGGTTGGCATCACCGCTATGGGTCTGTCGGTACAGTCCTATGACTCAGCGGAAGCCTTCGAATCAGCAGAGGGAATGTACCCTGCGCTGTTTGAATCCGATGGCGCGGAAGTTATTAACTCCGGCAACGGTGGCGCAGCCCCAACCCCAGGCGCTCGCTTCGCGGCGCGTGTCTTGGAATCTAGCTGGCGCCACAACCAGCTCAGTGGCAAGAAGTTCATGCACGTTGTTCTTGACGGCGCATTCCCCTTCGATCTGTGTCTGCCAGAATCCTTCGGTGAATTGCCGGAGAAGGACACCGTCTTGGCCGGAGCCGCTTTGATGACAGCAAGTGTCTTGACCCCAATGTCCGGCTGTGGCTCAGGCGGCGGATGCTCCTGCGGCTCAGGCGGTTGCGGCGGTCACTAGTCATGCAGTGGGGACCTAGCGGATTTACATCACGTCAGCGCACCATATTTGGCAGCATTGCCATTGTGGTCGCGGCTTTCGTCGTGCTCAGTGTGCTCCGCCTCCCCGGTGTAATTATTTGCCTGATCATTCTTCCGATCGCGCTGTTTATGCTATATTCGCGCCCGGATGCTTCAGAGCAAAAGACTCTGCGTTCATCAATTTCTCTCTCCGCGGATGATATCCAGGACGTAGTTGATGAATACGAGCACTTTGCGCACTCAGTTGATACTGCTGCGATTGCAGACCGTACCCTTCACCGCCCCGCGTTGATGGACACTGAGTGTGAAGACCCAGCTGTGGAACAATTCCACTATCAGCTCTCCACCGCGAAGCGCTATTTGCGCCGCTTGGATGCCCGTTTGGCAAAGGCCAATATGGAAACCAGCGAGTTTGAGCAATTGCTCAAGATCACCGATCAGCGCGCGCTGGAACTGAAAGAATCGTGGCTGGTAGCTCGCCGCGCAGCACTTGCGCTGGGACCGAACTACCGCCGCGATATCGAGGGCGAAGCTTAGATTGCAGCTAGGCCAGTTGCCACAATTTCAGATGGGCCACGCAGAGTGGAACCATCTTCACGAACGTCAACAAGCACCTGTCCGCCAGGGACGTTGACTTTCACGGAACCTGTGACCGCCCCGGCATCGGCGAGTGCCGATACAGCGGCTGCGACCGTTCCGGTTCCGCAAGAGCGAGTCTCCCCCACACCACGTTCGAAGACGCGCATGTGTACCTCGCCGTCTTTCAGCGGAGTCACCACCTCGAGGTTGAGGCCGTGAGGGAAGAATTCCGGATCGAACTCTGGCTGTTCAAGAATAAGTTCTGCCAAGGACTCAGAAGTTAGTCCCGGAATGGTTGCGGCGAGATGCGGGTTGCCCATGTCTACGCCAAGACCGGCATAGGACTGCCCTGCCATATTCGCGGTGGATAGCCCCATGACTTCGGGCGCTCCCATTTCTACGCTGACTTCAGCCCGGCGGGAGTTGAAAGAATGCACGGTGATTGGCTTTACACCAGCGCGAGTACCAACGGTGAACGAAACTTCGCCGTCATCAGAAGCATCAGATGGGAAACGCACCAAGCCTTGCACCACTACCCAGTGGGCGAACACGCGGGTGCCGTTGCCACACATCTCTGCAATCGATCCGTCAGCGTTGCGGTAGTCCATGAACCAGTCATCACCAGCAATGCCCTCGGCGAGCTCAGTAATTTCGCCATTATCCACCAGGGCTTGTGCGCGAATAACGCGCAGCAGACCATCAGCACCGATACCCGCTCGACGGTCGCACAACGCTGCGACGCGATCGGCGTCGAGCGTCAGCTCACCTTGTGGATCATTGACAATAATGAAGTCATTCTCCGTGCCATGACCTTTTGCGAACGGAAGTGATGCGGTGGAAATAGTAGACATGACTTTCATACTAGTGCAGTGCGTCAAGTGCCTGCGGCAAGGTAGGTGCAGTGGCATCAAGCCAGGTAATACGCTTGTCGCGGTGGAACCACGAGCGTTGACGGCGCACGTAGCGCCGCGTGCCGATGACGGTGCGATCGACTGCCTCTTCCCAGCTCAACTCACCTTCCATGGCTTGGAATACCTGGGCATAACCAATCGCGCGCCCCGCCGTCGAATCCCGCACTAGGCCTTGTTCAATGAGCCCTTCAACTTCTTTGACCAATCCCTGTTCAAACATCAGATTGGTACGAAGCTCAATGCGCGGATTCAGCCACTCCGGATTGGTTTCTAGTCCTAAAAGCTGAGCATTCCACCGAGGCGGCGCATCTTTTGGCGGCTGGCTGGCCTGAAAAGGCTTGCCGGTAAGCTCAATGACTTCCAGAGCGCGCACGGTTCGGCGTGGATCCTTATCTTCAATAATCGAAGCTGCTTGCGGATCGACGTGGGCGAGCTTGGCATGCATCTCATCCACACCGACTTCCTGCAGTTGTGCCTCGTATTTCGCACGCACCGCAGGGTCGGTGGGCGGAAAGGCCCACGCGTCAACCAAAGACTGCACATACAGCATGGAGCCGCCAACGATGATCGGGCGCTTTCCACGCGACATGATCTCTTCAGCATCACGCACCGCATCTTCTTGATAGCGCGCGACGGAAGCCGTATCCGTAATGTCCCATACATCAAGCTGGTGGTGCGGGATACCTTCACGCTCTTCCGGCTTAAGCTTTGCTGTTCCGATATCCATGCCGCGATAAAGCTGCATGGAGTCACAATTGACTACTTCGCCCCCAAAATGATGGGCAAGTTCCAAAGACAGAGCTGATTTACCTGATGCGGTTGGCCCCACAACCACGATGGGCCGCAATTGCTCAGCCACGTCTCTTGCTTCCACTGCTTCCATTAACTACACCTCCCACGCTGCGACGTAGCGACCGACACCCAGCGTGACATCGACATCGATAAGCTCTGCTTTGCGCGGCTGCACAGCTGCTAATTCCTGCCATAGCTGTGGCTCGACCACCCCGGCATCGACAAGTTTGTGCTCACTAATCGCTTCTGTGCCCACCTGTGCATTGTTGCCGCTCAAAACCTCTTGGCACCACTGGTTAATTTCTTCGGCTGAATCCAACAGTGCCAACGGCGCACGCGCGGTCAAACCCGCGCTGCCATCGACGACGATGATGGTCAGCGCTTCAGAATTCAATTCACCAATATGCGCCCGAACCTCTGCCACCGCAGACTGAGAAATATTCGCGTGGCTCAGCACATAACGGGCAACAAGCTCACCCAGATAATGACCATCCTCGACGTTTACCTGCGGCGCACCCCACGCCCGAAGCGAGCCCTTGTGAGCGGTGTACCAGCGCTTATCTCGCGAGCTGACCACATGGATGGGGCGATCTGATGGCGTTGTAGCATGAGATATCACTTCAACCGCGCTGCTCAGCAACCAGCGGGAGGCTTCATCACTGGGTGAAAGCTCGGGAATGAGAGCGGGCGAACCGGGAAGAAAGACAACATTTTTCATTGTGTCTCCCATCCTAAGCCCGTCGGTGGAATTAGTATCATTAACCCTGACATCACCGCACCTATACCGGTATTGTGTAATAAGACACGTTCGTCTCGCATATTGTGGAGCGTTCGTTATTTAATTTCTAGGCAGCCGTGTCGCGCGGCACAGCCCTCAAAAGTAAGGACGGAGTTTATCTCATGGCAACTTCTACCCCATCCCCTGCCAACATGCCGAAGCCAGGCCCTCGCTCAGGTGCGAAGCCACAGCCAGCACAGGCGCAGCCAGTGGTTGTGATGAATAAACCTCCACAATCCGACCCAGCTAAGTGGGGCCGCATTGATGACAACGGCACAGTCTTTGTCACCACCGCCACCGGTGAGCGCGAAGTTGGAAGCTGGCAGGCTGGCACTCCGGAAGAGGGCCTGGCGCACTTTGGTGCCCGCTACGACGACTTGGCAACTGAGGTTGAGCTGCTGGAAGCACGCCTGAAAGCGCATCCGGACGAAGCTGAAGCCATCAAGAAAACTGCTGCCGAACTGAAGACAACCGTTCCTACCGCCGCTGTTGTCGGTGACTTGGCGGCCCTAGAATCCCGTCTGGATGCCATCCAAGAGCACTCCATCAAAGCTGGCGAGCAAGCTGCAGCCGATAAGGCGCGCCGCCGCGAAGAAGCTATTGCCGCTAAGGAAGTCCTTGCTGCTGAAGCCGAGGAATTGGCGGAGAACTCCACCGACTGGAAGTCTGCCGGTGACCGCATCCGCGAGATCCTCAACGAGTGGAAGCAAATTAAGGGCATTGACCGCAAGACCGATGATGGTTTGTGGAAGCGCTACTCCCGCGCACGTGATGCCTTCAACCGCCGCCGCGGCGCGCACTTCGCAGAGCTCGACCGTGGCCGTGCTGCTGCACGCAAGAAGAAAGAAGAGCTGGTTGAGCGCGCTGAGGCTCTCAAGACCTCCACCGACTGGGGTGAGACCGCGCGCGCCTACCGTGATTTGATGACGGAGTGGAAGTCAGCCGGTCGCGCACCACGCGAAGTAGATGACAAGCTGTGGGCAGCATTCCGCGGCGCCCAGGATCACTTCTTCGCAGCGCGTGACGCCGTTAATAATGAACGCGATCAAGAGTTCGCCGCTAATGCGAAGGCTAAAGACGAACTCATCGCTGAATATGACGGACTTATTGATCCCGCAAAGAACGTCGAAGGCGCCAAGGCCAAGCTGCGCGAGCTGCAGGATAAGTGGGAAGAGGTTGGCTTTGTTCCACGCGATCAGGTCCGTGAGTACGAGGACAAGATTGGCGCCTTGGAAAAGCGCGTCTCTGATGCCGAAGAATCCAACTGGCGCCGCACCGACCCTGAAGTTCAGGCACGTGTAAACCAGTTCAAGGTCAAGGTTGATGAGTTTACCGCCCAGGCTGAAGCCGCTGAGGCAAAGGGCAAGACCAAGAAGGCAGAAGAACTGCGCGGACAAGCTGCGCAGTGGGCTGAGTGGGCAAAAACCGCTGAAGCAGCCGTAGAAAACTAATCACTGTGGATAATCTGCACCTCGTGCAGTTTGCGCCACCTTCATTTCCCTCCACCACCGCCAGCCGCCCGGTAAGTACCTCACCGGCGTCGGCGGCACGGCTGGAGGGATTTGTTCCTGAGCCCTCCGACGCCATTCGCACCTTTGTGTTCATGGCTAATCTTTATGCCCAGGAAGCAACAGGTGACCCAGCTGCCTCTGCCTCCCCTGAACGCGTGGTTCACCGCCTTCGCGGCTCCAATGAATCACTAACCTATATCTTTGCCCTGGTCCAAGGAAAGCCACCGCTGGGAGAAGTCTCAGCTCTTGGCCTGCCACAAATTCCTTCCACTGGTGAGTGCCCGGACTATGACTATGTCGGTTTCATCCACGTCAGTATCCCGCTGCTGGAAGAGAGAAATACGGCGGACGTGGATTTTGTCCTGGACGTGAACTTTCTTCCCTTACCAGGTGAAGAAATGGACGACGATGCTCAGCACATTGCTGCGACGTTGGTAAAACACGGCCTGGACATCTCCCGCAAGCTGGGGCGCACGACCGTGCAAACAGGATCGCTGCATTCGGACGATACCACCGCGGATGCCGATCCTTTCACTGCGTTTTACCGCCAGGCAGGCTTTAGCATTAAGCATGCTGAACGCCAGATTGTGGTTCCAGTACCCGAACAGCCTGCCACGGCGCTGGTTCCAGCTGGTCTTGGCACACACGTCTGGCCGGATTATGACATCCCGGATGAGTATGTTGATGATGTCATTGCTCTGCTTAGCGTGGCTTCTGAGGACTCATTGACGGGCGATTTGAGTGTTGAGCCGATTCAGTGGAACCGTCAGCGGCTCGAGGAAGCGCATGGTCGGCTGCGCTCACGCAACGCGCATACGTTGATCATCGCTCTTGTCGATGAAGCTTCATCCGCCGTCGTAGCTCTCACCGAGCTTGGCCGGCATGCGGCATCTGACCCTGAAGTTGCCGAATGGACCATGACGGTCACCCACCGTGAGCGCCGACGCCAGAAATACGCGAGCCGACTCAAGCTATTAGCCTTGACAGCCCTGCGGGATAGGTGGCCGGAAGTAGAACGCACCTATTCATCCATCGGTGTTGATGATGAGGCAATGAACCGCATCTACAGCGGGCTCAACGCCGAAGGAATCTCTCAGTCCGAAGCCTGGGAGCTCGCGCTAAATTAGTCCTCTGCCGGGCCCTGCTTAGGCTCGCGTGGTTTCTTAGATTTCTGTACGTCTTGGTGTCGCTCAGCGGCGCGGGCACGGCGGTCATCAACAAGCAAATGATTAACTTCGGGTGCAGCTTCCTTGCGGATATCCATCTGCGCTTGCCCCACAGAATCGAGCTCCGCCGCGGCTTCGCGGGCGCGTTGTGCTGCTTCAAGCTGTTCTGGGTTGCGGCGCAGTGCCACAAGTGAGTAAGAGACAGTCGCGATTGCCACTGCAATGATTCCGCACCACATGCCGATTTCCGCGCTATCAGTACGAGTACCGCGCATCCACACCATAAACAATGAATAGGCAAAGCCTACGGTGACAAACATCCAGCCAACCAGCCCGAATACAGCCTTGCGGGTGATCAAGACCAAAGTCGTGCAAATACCCACGCCCAAGGTAGCCAAAATAGCAAAGACAAACTCAGCAATTGACATGGTCTCCCGCGCTGCGGCGGGAAAGGTAATGATCTGAAAACCACGCAGTCCGGCCGCCTGCGGCAAAAGCAGCCACGCAACATAAAACGCGTCGGCGATAATGAGCGGAATGACCTGATTTCTCAAGTCCATTGTTTGAGCAATCTTTCGCTCAGCCTGAATCGGATTTAACTGCTGCTTAGACACAATTACCTAGCTTACTCTTGCTTGCTCGTTAGAAAATTTTTGCCGGTTTACAAACCGCACGCGTTGACGGGTGCTGGCTCCTGCGCCGGCTTGCCAATCTGTGGCAAGCCCAAACCCACGCCAATCGGTTGCGTGGTTGGGGTCTGGCCCAAAGCAGACATGTCACCAGCCTTGGTTCGGCGATGCGACGCAACCCCAGAATCAGCGATGAGGAAGAAAGACCCGGAATCAGTAATAGTCGTGTGCACGACATCGCCGGGTCGAATCTCTGAAGATATGTCCTTGCCATCTTGAACTGGGGCAAAGTGCACCAAGCGGCCATCACGCGCACGCCCGCTGAGGCGGTGAGTCTTATCATTCTTGCGGCCATCGGCCTGCACCAAAAGCTCTACATCGATGCCCACCAGTGTGGCGTTCTCTGTCGCGGCAATCTCATCCTGCAAAGCAATCAGGCGCTCAAAGCGGTCCTGCACAACTTCCTTCGGGACTTGATTTTCCATGGTTGCAGCAGGAGTGCCTGGGCGCGGCGAATATTGGAAGGTATAAGCAGCAGAGAAACGTGCACGCCGAACAACATCCAAGGTGCCCTGGAAATCTTCTTCAGTCTCTCCTGGAAAACCAACGATGATATCGGTAGTGATTGCAGCATGCGGCATCTTCTCACGCACTTCATCAACAATGCCCATGTATTTCTTCGTGCGGTAGGAACGGCGCATGTCCTTGAGCACCTTGTCCGAACCAGACTGCAAAGGCATGTGTAGCTGTGGGCACACCGCCGGGGTGTCTGCCATTGCATCAATGACATCGGAGGTGAACTCCGCTGGGTGCGGGGAGGTAAAGCGCAGACGTTCCAGTCCTTCAATTGCACCAACTTCACGCAGTAGTTTGGAGAAGGCGAACTTGTCACGTGGCATATCCGGGTCAGCGAAGTTCACACCATAAGAGTTCACGTTCTGCCCCAGCAGAGTCACTTCTGTAACTCCCTGGTCCACCAGCGCTTGAACCTCAGCCAGGATGTCACCTGGGCGGCGGTCTTCTTCCTTACCGCGCAGTGAAGGAACAATACAGAAAGTACAGGTGTTGTTGCAGCCCACCGAGATAGACACCCAACCTGCATAGGCGGACTCACGCTTGGCAGGTAGCACCGAAGGAAATGCCTCTAGCGAATCAACAATCTCAATCTGCGCTTCCTCATTGTGGCGCGCACGCTCCAGCAAGGCAGGCAACGCCGCCATGTTGTGGGTACCGAATACAGCATCCACCCATGGGGCATTGGAGATAACCGTGTCTTTGTCTTTTTGCGCCAAGCAACCGCCCACGGCAATCTGCATGCCGGGATGATTATCCTTGGTCTTCTTCAATGCGCCGAGAGAGCCATAAAGACGCTTGTCAGCGTTTTCACGCACAGCACAAGTATTGAACACGACCAGATCGGGTTCAGCCTCTTCTGGCGCCGCGACATAGCCAGCTTCTTCCAATAAGCCAGAGATACGTTCAGAGTCATGAACGTTCATCTGACAGCCGAAGGTCCGCACTTCATAGGTACGGACTGCCGATGCTGCCGCTGGGTATGCGGCATCATTTGAGGTCACGGGGTTTTCATTGGGGGTTTCGCGCATGGTTTCCACGTCTAAATATTGTAGTGGGACTTTGCAGTAGTGCCTAACCATCTGAATATCGGTAGAAAATATGTTCGTGCGGACATCGAACACGGTATGACGGGGGCAACATTGGGGGTCATTTGAACCCCATTCACTGGCCAACTTTACAGATTAGGTTTGTTCGCAAACATAGATTTCACACCCCACAACCTGCGCTAACGCATAGACCTCCACACAAAACCTTCGCAATTTCGGCAAAGTTTACCAAATTGTTATTTCAACAATCACACGCTTGCAAACTTCACCGCCTAACATTCTGAGTATATTGCAACACACACGCGAAGGGAGAACAGTGAAGTGACAGACACTCCGATGATTCGCATGAGCGGCGTGCAGAAGTTCTTTGATGACTTCCAAGCACTGACGGATATTGACCTTGAGGTTAAGCACGGCGAGGTACTTGTGGTTCTTGGCCCATCGGGTTCAGGTAAGTCAACGCTCTGCCGAACCATCAATCGACTCGAGACAATTGAAGAAGGAACCATTGAAATTGATGGGACCGTCCTCCCGGAGGAAGGTGGCCAGCTGGCCAAGCTTCGCGCCGATGTGGGCATGGTTTTCCAGCAATTCAATCTCTTCCCCCACCTCACCATTTTGGACAACGTCACCTTGGGCCCCACCAAGGTCCGCAAGATGAAGAAGGCCGCCGCTGAAGAGCGCGCCATGCAGCTTCTTGACCGCGTCGGAATTGGCAACCAGGCAAATAAGTACCCGGCGCAGCTTTCGGGTGGTCAGCAGCAGCGTGTTGCTATCGCTCGCGCGTTGGCAATGACGCCAAAGATCATGCTTTTCGATGAGCCAACTTCAGCACTTGACCCGGAAATGGTCAATGAGGTTTTGGACGTTATGACGTCTTTGGCCAAAGAAGGCATGACCATGGTGGTTGTGACGCACGAAATGGGCTTCGCCCGCCGCGCAGCCGACCGAATCCTGTTCATGGCCGATGGAGAAATTGTAGAAGACACAGACCCTGAGTCCTTCTTCAATAATCCACAGTCCGATCGTGCCAAGGACTTCCTCGGCAAGATTCTTTCCCACTAATCCCTGTATTTGCGTCCCCACATTTCATCTAAGGAGAAAATCATGTCCCGTTCAATCACTCGCATCGCAGCAATCCTCGGCACCGTTGCCGTATCCGGCAGCCTTCTCGCAGCTTGCGGCGACTCCGCTGGCGGCGACTCCGACGGCCTGCTGGGCGCTATCGAGTCCGGCAATGTCACCCTTGGCACCAAGTTCGACCAGCCAGGTCTAGGTCTTCGTGAGCCAGACGGATCCATGACCGGTCTGGACATTGATGTTGCGACCTACGTCGTGAACTCCATCGCGGCTGAAAACGGCTGGGAGGAGCCAACCATCGACTGGCGTGAAACCCCTTCCGCACAGCGTGAGACCCTCATCCAAAACGGCGAGGTTGACCTCATTACCGCGACCTACTCCATCAACCCAGGTCGTTCTGAGTCCGTCAACTTCGGTGGTCCATACTTGCTGACTCACCAGGCATTGCTGGTTCAGGAGTCCAACTCTGAAATCTCTGGCTTGGATGACCTGGACGGCAAGATCCTGTGCTCCGTTACCGGTTCTACCCCAGCGCAGAAGGTCAAGGAAGCACTTCCTTCCGTTCAGTTGCAGGAATACGACACCTACTCCAGCTGTACTGAAGCACTACGCCAGGGCAACGTTGACGCGCTGACCACTGACGCGACCATCCTCAATGGCTACTCCGCACAGTCCCCAGGCAACTTCCGCGTGGTTGAGCTGGAGCAGGACGGCGAGCCATTCACCAACGAGTACTACGGGATCGGCTTGGCTAAGGATGACACTGAGGGCACCGACGCAATCAACACCGCTCTGGAAGCAATGTTCGATGACGGTTCCTACGACCAGTTCATCTCTGACAACCTAGGCGAAGGCGATGCAATCACTCAGGGCACCCCTGGTGACCTGTCCTTCTTGGATGAGTAATTCAAACGCTTAACTGTTACTGAATAGCCCCCGCGAGAAGCACATAGCCGGGGCTATTCTCACTCACCACACATTTCGCGTTTGAAAAGTATGCAAGGAGAACTATGAACGCCATGTGGGATCAGCTATTACCGGACTTATGGCCTGCGTTTTGGCTCACCATTCAACTGACATTCTGGTCCGCAATTGGTTCTGTCATCTTCGGAACCATCCTCATCGCCATGAGGGTCTCACCCGTGTCAATTTTGCGCACGATTTCCACGTTCTACATTTCCGTGGTGCGCAATACTCCCCTGACGCTCATCGTCTTGTTCTGTTCCTTTGGTTTGTACCAAAACCTGGGCATGGCTCTGGCAAGTCGCGAATCCAGCACCTTCCTGGTGGACAACAACTTCCGTTTGGCCATCGTGGGCTTCATTTTGTACACCTCGGCCTTCGTTGCGGAATCTCTACGTTCCGGCATCAACACTGTTGATTTCGGGCAAGCCGAAGCAGCCCGATCCTTGGGCTTGAGCTTTGGAGACATGTTCCGAAAGATTGTCTTCCCTCAAGCTGTGCGCGCGGCCATTGTGCCGTTGGGCAACACGCTTATCGCGTTGACGAAGAACACCACGATTGCATCCACCATTGGTGTTGCTGAGGCCTCGCTGTTGATGAAGTCCACGATTGAGAACCACGCTAATCAGCTGTTCATCATCTTCTTCATCTTCGCACTCGGCTTCATCATCCTGACGCTGCCAATGGGCCTGGGATTGGGCAAGCTCTCTGAGAGAATGGCGGTGAACAAGTAATGTCTGTACGCGCTACAGTCCTTTATGACGCGCCCGGCCCAAAGGGCCGCCGCAATAACCGCATTTACTCACTGATTGCCGGCATCATCTTCTTGGCCATCATCGGCTGGGTTGCGTGGACGCTAAACAACAACGGCCAGTTTGAAGGCCGTCTATGGACACCGTTCCTCGATATTCAAACCTGGACGACCTACCTACTGCCGGGTCTTCGCGGCACACTATTCTCGGCATTTGCATCCATTTTGCTGGCTTGTGTGTTCGGCGTGGTCTTGGGCCTGGGCCGACTGTCTGAAAACCGCCTTGTCCGCTGGATCTGCGGCGTAATCGTTGAGTTCTTCCGCGCCATCCCGGTGCTGTTGCTCATGATTTTCGCTTACCAGCTATTCGCGGTCTACAACGTCGTGCCATCCCGCCACCTGGCCTTCTCCGCGGTTGTCTTCGCTTTGACCTTGTACAACGGTTCTGTTATCGCGGAGATTCTGCGTTCCGGTATTCGTTCCCTGCCAAAGGGTCAGACTGAAGCGGCTAAGGCACTGGGATTGTCCCACCGCTTGACCATGTACCGCGTTCTGCTGCCGCAGGCTATTGCAGCCATGCTGCCAGCACTGATTGCACAGATGGTCATTGCTCTGAAGGACTCCGCTCTGGGCTACCAGATTGGCTACATCGAAATTGTTCGTTCCGGTATACAGTCTGCGTCTTACAACCAGAACTTCCTGGCATCGCTGGTCATTGTCGGTATCATCATGGTGCTCATCAACTGGGGTCTTACCACCCTGGCACAGCGCATCGAGCGTCAGCTGCGCGCTGGCCGTGCCCGCAAGAACATCATTGCCAAGGTTCCGGAAGAACCAGATCAGGGTCTAGACACCAAGGACAACGTCAACGTTGACTGGCACAACCCTAACTACAAGCAAGTTAGGAACCCTTCGGAATAATCTTTTGAGGCCCTAGGATGTCCCTAGCTCTTCACACCGCTCATCCAATGCGCGGCGTGCAAGAGATAGGGACATTCCTTCGTTAAAGCCCCTGCGCGCAAGCACACCAACGATTCGGCGCAGGGCCTTGTCACGCTCGCCGCGGTCTTCAGGGACATGTTTGATGGACCTGGCCTTCTTGACTGCCAGCTTCCAGGCCATGTCCTCTTCGTCTTCCTGGTCTATTTGTTCGAGCGCCTGCGCACGAACTGCGGAAGAAATGCCTTTGCGCACCAATTCCTGATTGAGGGCACGCGAAGATTTCCCGCGTCGTGCGTGGCGCTGGCGCACCCATTCCGAAGCAAAGAGTTCATCATTAATGAGCCCGACGCCTGAGAGGTCATCCAGAACTTCTTCAATAACGGGCTCGGCAAACTCCAGTTTCAGCAGCCGCTCTTTGAGCTCGTGCCGCGAACGTGCGCGCTCATCCAACAGCCGTAGTGCACGAGCTCGAACATCTGCCTTTGCTTCCTCAGCCTCATGGTCAATAAGAGGATTTTCCACATTGCCTTCGGCATAGTCTTCCAAGGCCTGTCGTAGCTTGGCCAGCGTCTCTGGACTAGGCTCTTGCGCCATTGCTCTTTATCCCCTTCTGCCCCTGCCCCGGTACGTCGCCGAGTGCTCGATGAAAAATACGCGGTACTTCCATCCCCGGTCTGTGGGACTTTGGTACCGCGTATCGTGTCTTACTACTGGGCTTTACTCTTCGTCCTCATCGTCGAAATCGACGTTTGGTACAAAGCCCGCTGGATCATCAGTCAATGGGTCTTCTGCCCCAGGAACATCCATCGGAGTCTCTTCGCCGGTGGTCTGAGCATATTCACCAACGCCAAGCTTCTGGAAGATCTTCTTCTCAATCTCATCAGCCAAGTCCTTGTTGCTCTTCAAGAACATGCGAGCCTTTTCCTTACCTTGGCCGAGCTGGTCGCCTTCATAGGTGAACCAAGAACCAGACTTCTTGATAAAGCCGTGTTCAACACCAAGGTCAATGATGGAAGACTCACGGGAGATTCCCTCGCCGTACATGATGTCAAACTCTGCAATCTTAAATGGTGGAGAAACCTTGTTCTTCACAATCTTGATGCGGGTACGGTTACCAATCGCGTCCTGACCATCCTTCAAGGTCTGGATTCGACGGATGTCACAACGGACAGAAGCATAGAACTTCAGCGCCTTACCACCCGTGGTGGTTTCAGGTGAGCCGAACATAACGCCGATCTTCTCACGCAGCTGGTTAATAAAGATGGCGGTGGTGCCCGAATTATACAAAGCACCAGTCATCTTACGCAGCGCCTGCGACATCAAACGCGCCTGCAAACCAACGTGCGAGTCACCCATTTCGCCCTCGATCTCAGCCTTCGGGGTCAAAGCTGCAACCGAGTCAATGACGATAATGTCAATCGCGCCGGAGCGCACCAGCATGTCAGCGATCTCTAGCGCCTGCTCACCTGTGTCAGGCTGAGAAACCAGCAGGTTATCAGTGTCAACGCCCAACAGACGTGCGTATTCAGGATCGAGCGCGTGCTCGGCGTCAATGAAAGCCGCAATGCCGCCAGACTTTTGAGCTTCTGCAATAGCGTGCAGCGCCACAGTGGTCTTACCGGAAGATTCTGGGCCATAAACCTCAACCACACGGCCACGCGGGAATCCACCGATACCCAGGGCAATATCAATAGCGGTGTTACCCGAGGAGATGGCCTGAATTGGTGGGCGGTTTTCCTCACCTAGGCGCATAATAGCACCCTTGCCGAAGTCCTTTTCAATCATGGACATTGCGGCATCTAGTGCCTTCTTGCGGTCTTCACCAGGCTTGGTTGCCGTTGCCTTCTTCTTTGCAGCCATGTGTCTTCCTTAATTTACATTCACTTCATGTTGGTCACACAGTTTAATGACCACTGTAGTTTCTAGACTTAACCGTTTGGCGTTAGGTTCCCACGCCGAAGCCCATTACGCGGTTTAGACTAATATCCGCGTCTGACATTTCGAATAGTACACGCACCATCATTCGATTGCATATTCGAATAGGGCGTGTTGTCTCCAAATTGTTCGAGACTTGATTTAAGGCTATTTCCCAGGCCGATCTATACCAAGGCGCTTATCTTCGGGCACTGAAAAGTCGTCACACAATTCTTTCCACACCTTCGCCGGGTCGTATCCACGTTCGATTAAATCATCCGGAGTTCCGCCCAAAGTAGAGACCACGTGCGAATGTGCGATCCATCTACCCTGCGGGGATCCAAAAACATCCTCCAATAATTGCTCAAACTCCGTTAGTCGCATGGGGCTATCATAACGCAGCGCTCCAAAACGCCTGCTTAAACACTGTTCAAAAGATGGGTTTGCCAGCAATAATAACCTTGCTCTACAGTTATCTCCCATGAAGAAGAATTCCCTCGCCACGGACCTGGCATATGTCGCGGTCTTTACCGCGCTCATCATTGTCCTCGCGTTCCTATCCATCCCTGTTGGCGCCGCCGGCGTGCCCATCGTCATGCAGAATGCTGCCATCATTCTAGCCGGGCTCGTCCTTGGCGGCCGCCGTGGTCTCTACGTCGGATTGCTATTCCTAGTGTTGGGCCTTGCATTGCCGGTCCTAGCCGGCGGCGGAACTACTCTCCGCGCCTTAGCAGGACCTACAGCCGGATACATCATCGGCTACGTCCTCTCCCCTGCTGTGGCTGGCCTGATTGCTTACCGTGCGCCACACAAGAAGGTCGGCATGACAATTGCCCTCATCATCGCCGCCTTCGCAGCACTCGCCGTGCAGTACGTGTGCGGCGCTTTCGGTCTGATGGTTCGTTCCGGTTTGGAGTTGGGACCAGCGTTTGCCGCGCAGGTTCCATTCCTTCTGCCAGATAGTGCAAAGATTGTTGTAGCAATCATCATCGCGCTCGGCGTCCATGCCGCCTTCCCTGACCTCATTTCCCGGAAACGAAAGACCGTGTAGTGCCGCACATCAAGTTCAGCAATGTTGATGTCTCTTTTGATGAGACGCCTGTTCTCAATGGCATCAACTTGGATCTCACCGAGCACCGCATTGGCATCATCGGTGCCAACGGCTCCGGTAAGTCCACCATGACTCGGTTGATTAATGGCCTGGGTGAGCCGACTTCAGGTTCGGTTTCTGTCGATGGCTTGGATGTGTCCGAAAATGGCAAGGAGCTGCGAAAGAAGATTGGGTTTATCTTCTCTGATGCAGAAAATCAGATTGTGATGCCTAATGTGCGCGATGACGTGGCATTTTCCCTTCGCCGTTTCAAGTTGCCCAAGCAGCAACGCATTGAGCTTGTCGATGCCGCACTGGAGCGCTTCAAACTCACAGACCTCGCGGGCAACTCACCGCACACCCTTTCTGGTGGCCAAAAGCAGATGTTGGCTATGGCAGCCGTACTGGTCATTGACCCCATCTTGATCCTGGCCGATGAGCCAACCACCTTGCTGGATTTGATCAACCGCAACCGGATTCGCCGCGAGTTTGCTGAACTTGAGCAGCAAGTCATTGTTGTTACTCACGATCTGGAGTTCTTATCTGATTTCGACCGCGTCATCTGCATTGATAATCATGCTGTTGCTTATGACGGCACACCGGATGACACCATTGGTTTCTATACCGATTTGATGCAGCAGCGGGCGATGTGATGAAGACGAAGAACATCCCCCTGGCTGTCTATGTTGATAAAGACACCATCATCCACCGGATGCGCCCGAGCTGGAAGCTGCTGTTTATCTTCGTCTTCATCATCACCAGCTCCATATTGTCTACTACTCCGGTTCGCGGTCTCATCGTATGCGCGATTGCAGCATCACTGTACTTTCTCGCGCAGATCCCTCCGCGCGTGGCGTTCTCACAGTTGTGGCCACCGCTCATCATCTTGGTGCCGCTCGCCGGTTTCCAATGGTGGGCACGGGACTTGGACTATGCCCTGGCGATGTTCCTGTCCATCTTCTCTGCCATCTTGGTGGCTTTCTTGCTCACCTTAACCTCCACGGTCGATGACATCATGGAATCGGTTGAAACCTCCCTTGCTCCACTGGAGCGATTCGGTTTCCCCGTCGATACCGTGACCCTCGCGATGTCTCTGACCATCCGGTTAATCCCGTTGATGTTTGCCACCGTCGGAGAAGTTCTAGATGCCCGCAAAGCCCGCGGCGCAGGCTTTTCCTTCGCAGCTTTTGGCACCCCGGTTCTGATTCGCTCCATTCGCCGCGCCCGCTCCATCGGCGAAGCACTGCAAGCCCGCGGCGTCGGCGACTAAAAGCAATCCGGGGGAAATTTCGGGAAAGTTTCGGGGGGATTTTTACAAACACTACAACCAGGTGGATTTGCCGTACCCAAAACCTAGTTAGCTACTCAAACATATATCTAATCAAGGAATACTCACATGAAAAAGAATTCTGTTGCCACTGACCTCGCTTATGTCGCGGTCTTTACCACGTTGATCATCGTCCTCGCCTTCGTCGCTATCCCAGTCGGCACCGCTGGCGTACCCATCGTTGTGCAGAACTCAGCACTGATTCTGACCGGACTTATCATCGGCGGGCGCCGTGGGCTCTACGTCGGCCTGCTGTTCCTCACCATTGGCCTAGCCCTTCCCGTCCTCGCGGGCGGTGGCACCACGCTGCGTGCGCTCGCCGGACCTACAGCGGGCTACATCATCGGCTACGTGTTCTCCCCTGCTATCGCCGGGCTTATCGCCTACCGTGCGCCGCGCAAGAAGATTGGCATGGTTGCTGTATTTATCGTCGCCGCATTTGCCGGGCTGTTCACGCAATACGTCTTCGGCGCGATTGGGTTGATGGTGCGATCCGGCTTGGGTGTGGTTGAGGCGATTGCTGCGCAGCTCGCCTTCATCCCCGCGGCCAGCATTGAAATGACCGTGGTCATCATCATCGCTTTAGGCGTGCACGCCGCATTCCCTGACCTGATTCGCCGGCAGCCAAAGAAAGCCGCTCCGGCGCAATCGCAGGCGATGGCAACGTCTTAAAAACAGTTTAAACACAGTCAAAGGAGCTGTTCTCCCCGCCGGGAGAACAGCTCCTTTGACTAACACTTCTCAGCTACGTCGAGTAATTACTCTCCGCGAAGCTCGCGCAGGCGCGCTTGGACTGCATCATCGGACGCAGAAGGCGCAGAATCATTGGCACCGGACTCGATGGACTTGTTGGATGCGGAGTTACCGGACTCAACAGCCTTACCAGCGTTCATCTCAGAACGAATCTGCTCCAGGCGGGAGTGACCAGCCATCTGGATACCAGCCTGCTGCACCTCGGCCATGCGGCCTTCAACAGAGTTGGAAGCCAACTCAGCCTGCCCCAGGGCCTTGGAGTAGCGACGCTCAATCTTGTCGCGTACAGAGTCCAAGGTAGGACCAGAGGTGTTGGTCAGCTCATTCATGCTGGACAGAGAATCAGATACCTTCTCCTGCATCTTGGCCTGCTCCAGCTGGCTCAGCAGCTTGGAACGCTCAGCAACCTTTTCACGCAAGGTGCCAGCGTTGCGCTCCACTGCCTTCTTAGCCTGGTCTGCCTGTTGCAGAGCCTGGTCGTGCAGACGCTTGGAATCTTCTACGGACTGCTCAGCGGTAACCAGCTGCGCAGCGAATGCCTCAGCAGCATTCTCATACTCAACTGCCTTGCTCTCATCACCATCAGCGCGAGCCTTATCTGCCAGCTCAAGCGCCTGACGGGTGTTACCCTGCAGCTTCTCAATCTCACTGAGGCGGCGGTTTAGCTGCATTTCCAGCTGACGCTGGTTACCAATAACTGCTGCAGCCTGCTGGGACAATTCCTGGTGCTGACGCTGAGCATCCTGAATTGCCTGCTCGATCTGCACCTTTGGGTCTGCGTTCTCCTCAATCTTGGAGTCAAACAGCGCCATCAAGTACTTCCACGCCTTAACAAAAGGGTTAGCCATAGTCCCAGGCCTTTCATTCAAATCTACGAGATTCGGATTGTCTATTTACTAAGCTTACTAAGTTTAAAACTACCTTAGAATTCTACAGCCACAATGGTAGCGAAGTCATGCTCACAGTGCCGCGCGAATCGAATAAAAGTTCAATCACGAAACAGCACAGTGGACATGCAAAAGCCACACGGGGCAAACGCACGCCGAAAGGCGCGGTCCCCACCGTGTGACTAGAATTCAGAAGCTGCCGGAGCAGTAGAGGCAAGCTCTTCGTTCACAGTCGGCAGCGACATGTTGCCAGCCGCCTCAATGAGAACGTCAGAAACTGAAGCGCCAAGTGCATGGCACACAGCAGCAAGCATCTCAGAAGATACTTCCTTGCGGCCGCGCTCGAGCTCAGAGAGATAGCCCGGGGACACGTGTGCGCTAGCGGCGAGCTCACGCAAGGTGACGCCCTTGTCAGCACGGAATGCGCGCAATGTCAGGCCAAGTGCCTCACGCAGAAGCGGCTCGGGATGACGAACACGAGCACTGTGCGGTGCGGAAGCTCCGTGGGAACCAGTGGTTTTTTCGAGGAGTGCAGTTGTAGTGTTCATTACTTGGTATAACGACGCTCAACTTTAATTTGTTCCCGCGTTGTTAAAAATTAACCTTTGCCGAGCTCAGATGCTATCTAGCAACAGCTGCAGCGCGCATTCCACAGCTTGCTCTCGTATCTCATTGCGCTGACCACTCAGCACCTTGATGGTGGCAGACTCAACTTCGCACAGTGCTTGCACCGACGTGTCATTTTCCGCCCGACTTACCTCGACGCCCTCAGGGCCGGCGCAGGCAAGAAACACCTCCCCGACAGGATGACCGTCCTGGGAATCAGGACCTGCCACACCAGTCAGGGCCACGGCCCATGTGGCATCACAAACCAGTCGTGTGCCCTTGGCCATCGCCGCGGCGACTTCGGCGGAGACTACCCCGAATTCATCGACAAGCTCTTGCGGCACATGAGCCAAAGCCACCTTGAGGTCACTCGCATACGTGACAAGCCCGCCCCGCAGCACCGCCGATGAGCCTGGTACCTGCGCAATGGTTGCACTTGCTAAGCCCGCTGAGAGAGACTCGCAAAAAGCTAGGGTTTCTCCACGCTCAGTAAGCTGACGAACAACCTGGGCGGCACGCATCTAGTTGTGCCTTCTTGCATCCATGAGATACTGCGCACCGGTAACAACCGTCACGGCAACCGCTAGCAGCATAACAACGTAGGACGGGATGTCCATCCAGCCCGGCAATGGGCACAGGTAAAGTGCAACAGCCAAAGACTGAAGAACTGTCTTGAGCTTGCCGCCCTTTGATGCAGGCACGACCTTGCCGTTGCGCAACATCCACATGCGCCACAAGGTGATGCCGAACTCGCGGAACAAGATGACAACGGTGATCCAGACGGGAAGCACACCAATGATGTTCAAAGACACCAAAGCGGCCGTCATCAACGCTTTATCAGCGATTGGGTCAGCAATCTTTCCGAAGTCAGTTACCAGACCACGTGCTCGCGCAATGTCGCCGTCGAGCTTGTCAGTGGCCATCAGGACAGCGAACAGACCGAAAGCCCACCACTGTTGTCCGGATAGCACCAGCCACACGAAGACGGGGATAAATAAGATGCGCAAACTGGTCAGAACATTTGGCAGGTTCCAGTTGGATGGCTTTGCTGCCCCGGAACCTGAATTCGCGCTATCTTTTGGAGTGGTCACACAAAACATAATACCGTGCATGAATTATTAACGAACCACCCCACCGACATGGGCTGAGAAATCCGTACAATCGGACAGATGAAGTTCTTCGCAGTTACATACGAGTACAACCCAAATCACCCTCGCCTGGATGAAGTTCGCCCTGAACACCGCGAGTTTATTTCTACTTTGAACAACCAGGAACAGATCCTGGGTTCCGGTCCTTTCACTGATTCCAAGGGCGGCGCACTCATCGTGCTCCAGCTCGATGAAGACACCGTCCTCGAAGACGTCATCACCATCATGGACGGTGACCCCTACTGGATCGAGGAGCTAGTGCAAAAGCGCGAAATCCGCGAATGGAACCCGGTCATTAACTCCTTCGAAGACTAGGCACAGCTACTCACACCCCCAATAGGCAAAGAAAGGCGGGCACC
>OMJG01000294.1_pt1 | contig 38484 bp, 35 predicted proteins | sample 1646431 | NCBI WGS metagenome assembly OMJG01 (sample SAMN03771674, study PRJEB25209) | food metagenome | isolation source: Cotija cheese | place: Mexico:Jalisco,Michoacan | collected 2011-12-12
AGACTTTTGTGCAAAAATTATTATTGTTCTTGTTGATAAGCAATGTTTGAAAATTTATTGTACGATTTGATAAACAAAAGTTTGACTGTTCCTCGTGCACCCGCACGATTTTTTTCAATGATCAATTCAACTTCACCAACATCTTGATCTTCTTCATTTTGCTCCTCATCGTCATCGTCATTATCTCGCTCATAATAATCATCACGATATAAGAAGGCAACAATATCCGCATCTTGCTCAATAGAACCAGACTCACGAATATCCGATAAAACCGGCCGCTTATCTTGTCTTTGTTCAACTCCACGTGATAACTGTGATAAAGCAATGATCGGTACTGATAACTCTTTAGCTAGTTTTTTAAGTTGCCGTGAGATCTCAGAGACTTCTTGTTGCCGACTTTCTTTATTCGACCCTTCAATCAACTGCAGGTAATCTACAACGATCAGATCTAAACCATTTTTTTCTTTAGCTAACCGCCGACATTTAGCTCGGATCTCACTCATTTTGATTCCGGGTGTATCATCAATGTAAATATTTGTTTTAGACAAAGCCCCCATGGCAACGATCAAATTTTGCCACTCATTGTCATCTAACTGTCCATTTCGCAAATGATTGGCATTGATCGAGCCTTCCGCACATAACATTCGGTTGACCAGCGATTCCGCGCTCATTTCCAATGAAAAGATAGCAACATTTGAGTCAGTTGCAGTCCCAACATTTTGCGCGATATTCAACGCAAAAGCAGTCTTACCAACAGCAGGCCGTGCCGCCAAGATGATCAAGTTATCAGGTTGCAATCCTGCGGTCATCAAATCAAAATCCCTATATCCGGTCGGTAAACCCGTAATATCTTCATGCTCTTGTGAGAGCTTATCGACTTCTTCCAAGGCTGTTTTTAAAACTTGGTCGATCGGTTTAAAACCGCTGCGATTCCGCCGCTCTGAAACATCCATGATTTGACGCTCAGCATCATCCAGCAAGTTAGGTACGTCTTCATCCTGATTCTGTGCCGAACTCATGATATTGGTTGCTGCAGAGATCAACCTACGCAGCATCGCTTTTTCTTCAACAATTTGCGCATAATACGAGGCATTTGCAGCTGTTGGAACTGCCTGAGCTAATTCAGCGATATAAGCTACTCCGCCCACATCATCGATCTGATTATCCTGCTCCAGCTGGTTCTTAACAGTCACAACATCAATACCCTCACCAGCATCATTGAGTTCGATCATTGCCTGAAACATGATTTGGTGAGCTCGCCGATAAAAGTCATCTGGCTCAACATATTCCATCGCATCAGCTAATGCATCTGTACTCAAGAAAACTGAACCAAGGACTGCTTGCTCAGCTTCAATATTTTGTGGAGGTAAATTGTCCGTCAAAACGTCATTATCCATGACTGTGTTCCTTTCTAGTAATAAAAATTTCTTAGTTTCTAATCATTATAATCGGTTGTACATAAAACGAAAAGAGCCTAAGAATCATCACGTACTCTTAGGCCCTTTTTAAATCATACTGGGCTTTAGCCTCTCAAATTTATTGTTCAGTAATGTGAACCCGGATCTTCGAAGAAACATCATTGTGCAACTTAACCGGCACATTAACATACCCCATTGAACGGATGGGTTCTTTTAATTCCATTTTACGTTTATCGATCTTAATTCCATACTGTTTTTGTAACCCTTGAGCGATCTGCTTAGATGTAACTGAACCAAACAAACGCCCATCCTTGCCAGCTTTGGCCTTCAATTCAACCACATACTTGCCAGATTCAAGTTTTTCTTTAAGATCCTTAGCTTCAGCAATGATCTCTGCTTCTTTTTTAGCCTCAGCATGTTGCTGACCCTTTAACTTGCTCATCGCAGCAGCACTGGCTTGTTTGGCTTTATTATTTTTGATCAAGAAGTTAGCATAACCGTCTGGGATCTCTTTAACTTCTCCACGTTTACCTTTATTTCGCACATCTTGTGTAAAAATAACTTTCATCAAAATACCTCCTAAAATAACAGAGCGACGGAAGACTGGCACTACCGACTATCATGTTACAACACATCTTTTTAGCATCATGGTACGAGAGTCGGCTAGATCATTAACAAAATCTCTTGTCTTCCAAAATTCAACTAATAACAGCGTAGATCACTCTGCTGTCTCTTCTTTATTTTCCTGCTGATCTTGTAAAATTTCAAGCAGTTGTTGTCGTACTTCAGAAACAGTCGTATCTTCAATTTGGGTAGCTGCAACGGACAAGTGTCCGCCACCGCCCATCTGCTCCATGATCAATTGAACATTACGCTTACCACTACTCCGAGCAGATATCCCAACTGAACCTTCACCACGTCTAGTAATAGCGAACGATGCTTCCACGCCGCTAACATCAAGTAACGAATCCGCCGCTTGAGCAGCAGTGACGGGATCATAAGAACGATCATCTTCACCTGCACAAATTGCATTGCCATCATCCATAAACTCGACTCTGTCTATCAAATGACTCCGATTCATATAACTATCAACATTTTCTTTCATAAAATGACTGGATAAAGCTTGATCTGCACCCAGAGCACGCAAATAGCTGGCAGCATCAAAAGTACGTGTTCCAGTATGCTGTGAAAACGACTGCGTGTCAACAACGATACCCGTTAACATAGCAGTAGCTTCAATACGATTGATCGGTTCACTTTCCCGAGCCTGATATTCAAACATTTCGGTGATCAACTCACAAGTTGAACTTGCATAAGGTTCAATATAAACCAACATCGGGTTCTCAGGAAACTCTTCACCACGCCGATGATGATCGATAACCATCAAACGATTTTCCAGTTTGTCGTATAAATCAGGGCTCGCTGAAATCGACCGTTTAGAATGGTCTGCCAAGATCAATAGATCTTCCTGATCGGCTTTTTCAATGGCCTCTTCAGAACTAATGATCGAAGCACTGATCGTTTCATCTTTTTGTAGTTCATCCATTAGACGAGAAACATCCGAATGTAGGTTTTTCTGATCTATAACGACCCAACATTGCTTTTTATTCATTGCAGCGATCCTTCTGATACCCAAACAAGCACCAACTGAATCCATGTCCGGCCTTTGATGCCCCATCACAAAAATCTGCTTAGACTGCCCCATCAAATCTCTGAGCGCTTGTGAGATCATTCGTGCTCGGACTCGCGTTCTTTTAGCCATCGGATCAGTAGTCCCGCCATAAAAGCGCGCCTGTCCATCGACCTTTCGGACAACGACCTGGTCGCCGCCGCGTCCTAAAGCCAAGTCTAAATTATTCTGTGATTGATCAGACAATTCCGACAGGTTATCATCACCATACGCGATACCAATGCTCAGTGTCAGCGGGGAATTTCCCTTGGATGTTTTTTCTCGAATAACATCTAAGATCTTAAATTTTTCATTTTCGATCTTATTTAAGGTTCCTGTATAAGCTAAGATAAAGTAACGATCTTGATCGACCTTTTTCAGAAACATTCCAAATTTTTGCGCCCAGTTTGATAAAGTATTGGCAACAAAACTATCTAAGTTAGAAACTTCTGTGTCATTCAGCGATTTAGTAACTTCATCATAATTATCTAAAAAGACTTGTCCCAAGACCAACTGTGAATCATCATATTTTTTCTGTATCTCAGCATAATGCGTAATATCCAACAAATAAACGACCCGCATGTCCCGTTGGATCAGCAGATTAAAATAATTGTCATGCCATTTAACTTCTACATCATCCTTATGTTCCATATTTTTTTCTATCAAATCGGCTAACTGTGGATCCACTTCATTTAAACTACGGCCTAAAACATCTGCCTTACCAAAATAACTCTGTAAATAAGGATTGACCCAATCGATTTCTTTGTTTTCATTAAACATCAAGATACCGATCGGCATTCTGATCAGCGCATCCTGCTCATCTCGCTGAATACGGTAAGTTAAATCAGAAATATAATCACTTGTTTGCCCACGGATCTCAGTTAAAGTGGTAAAAGCTCCGACAATTACTAAAATCATGATCAATAAAAAGATAACACCAAAGATCCAGTTAAAGGCAAAAGCTAAAATATCACTCACGGTCGCCATTATAATTAATAGAATAGCAACTAGGCGGAACTGCTCGTTTTTAAAGATCTCAGGTATATCACCAAATCTTTGTATAAACTTATTCTTCATAAACCTTCCTCTTCTTTTCCGTCCCCTAATATGCAAAATTTAAAATAAAGATTTTCATTCAGTTTTAACTTCAAGGTACTTAATGATCAATATTACCACTAAGAACACCTTGCCAGTCAGGCAATCTTTTCAACCCATACCCCTATCTGATATTATGTGTACTCTTACATATTTTATCATATTTGGCCTTAAATACCGAATTTTAGTCATCATTATTGTGTCTTTAAAGACCATCATCACAAACAAAAAACGTCAAAGATTATTTGACGTTTTTGTATTTTTATTCTGTTATTATTAGCGGGGAGTCTTCAATTTCAGGTTAAAGAAATATGTTCCACCAAATAAAATTACCGAATATAAGATCCCGGAAAACAGAGGGTGAAAAGGATTCAAACCTTCAGTTCCAGAATTACCGCTCTCCCCAGCGATCCACAACAATACCTTAGCTATCCACGTTAACTTCAATGAAGTTTCTTCGCCTGCGTTTCCTACAACTATTAAAGCAATGATCAAAATAATAGGTACGCCAATTATCAAAGCAATCTGTGTCCGTCGTTCAAATAAACTTAAAATGCTGCCCATAAACGTAAAAGTTGCTGAAATACAAATCGTCAACAGTACTAAAAGGATAAAGGACATAACATCATTCAATATGTTATTAGAAAAGAAATTGTAATAAAAGCCTTCCAATACAGCTGTAGCTGTCCCTTGACCGTAAGAAGTATTAAATGGCATTACCAGCAAGTTATACAAAACACTGACCAAATTTCCTACTAAAGCCAGAGTACCAATAACAAGCGTTTTTGAATAAAAGTATGTGTTACGTCCGATCCCATTTTGAATCATCAGTTGAAAGCTGTCGTACGTTGAAGCACTATAAAATACCAAACATGCCATTAAAGCAATTTCTAAAATTCCAGATGGTAAAAAATCTTCACCATTCAATGACCCTAATCGCCCCGTTAAAGCAGCTGTTATAAACGGTATAATGACAATTGCCACTGCGACCCAGACTAATGTCCAGCCCAATAATTTAGCGCCGCTCGCTAACTGATATTGAAAAGCCTTCTTTAATTTCATTTCTGCCCCTCCTCATCAGATTGCTCAGTCAAATTGATAAACAACTTCTGTAAATCAATTTTTTCTACAGAAACTGTATCCGGTAAAACTCGGTTTTCGTCCAACTTGCCAAACACATAGTCTGAACGAAGTTTACCTAAACTATCATGCCCGATCACATTGAGTCCGGCAGTATATTCTCGGACTTTTTCTTCTGGTCCAGTGACAGAATAGCTTCGTGCTAATAAGCTTTCCGTCGTATCATCGAGAGCTAATCTTCCGTCCTTGATCAATAAGACATTTTCAACCATTCCTGCTATCTCTTCAATCAGGTGTGTTGATATTACAAAAGTCCGTGGCCGATCAGCATAGGTTTCAACTAATTCCTGATAGAAAAGTTCACGATGATTAGCATCCAAACCTAACGTTGGTTCATCTAACAAAATAATATCTGCATCAACGCACAAAGCAATAATATCCTTTAAAATCGAGCGATAACCCGTTGAAAGTTTGCCGAAACGCAAGCTTTCATTTAAGCCAAATTTATTGGTTAATTGATGTGCAAGTTCAAAATCAAAGCCCATATAAAAATTGGCAGTCTCGCGAAATATTTGAAACACTTTAGCACGAGTTGGGTAAAGATTTGGTTCACTCATGAGATAAATTTTACCTAAAGCATCGTCATTATTAAGGTTTGGCTGACCATCTATCAAAACCTTGCCTGATGTTGCAGGGATTCGATTTGTCAGAATATTTAACAAAGTACTTTTACCAGCACCATTGCGTCCCAATAAACCATAAATCGTATTAGGCTTTAGCTTGAGGCTAATATCAGTTAAAACCTCTTGCTTCCCATATTTTTTTGAGATCTGGTTTAAAACCACTTCTGTTGTCATCCTTCTTCAAATCCCCTTTCCACTAAAGAGATAATTGCATTTTCATCTAAGCCTAAATTTTTGGCTTCGACTATCATGTTTAAAATATAATCTTGAAAAAACTCATTTTTTCTTTTAGTCCGAATCTTTTCTTGTGCATCTTCTAAAACAAACATTCCTCTTCCTCGTTTTTTCTGGATCAGTCCATCTGCCACCAAAATATTCATGCCCTTTAAGACAGTCGCAGGATTGATTTGAAAATCACGTGAAATTTCAGTAGTCGAAGGAATTTGCTCTCCTGTTGCAAAGCTTCCCAAAAAAATAGCATTTTCGATTTGCTCTGCTACTTGAAGATACAATGGTTCAGAACTATCAAAATTAAATTGCATCATCATCACCAAGTTTCATTATCGGCACCCCTCGTCTTTTCTAATTAATTTTCTTATTTATCAATTTCTACTGCAGGTAGGACAATGCTCTCATATAACTTAACTGTGACCAAATAATACAGCAGGTACAAGACGATAAAGATCACAAACGGCAACCAGATCCCCTGATAAGGCGATATTAGCAAGGTCTTAAATAACTGTAAGCCGAACAAAACATGCACGATCCCTAAAACGCCTGGCAAAGCATAAAGTGTCATTATTTCCCGGGAAATAGATCGGCGTAGAGTGTTCTTTCTAACCCCTAATTTATTTAACATCTCATAACGATGTTTATCACTATTAGCGCCACTTAAGATTTTAAACATTAAACAACTGGCTAACATTGCCAAAAAGGCGATCCCTAAGAAAAAGCCCATAAATTCAAAACCGCCAAATACCTCGAGCCCATTCAAGTACCCAGCATATCCGCCTGGAATAGTTGAACGAATTGTCTCATAGTTTTTAGGATAAGCTGTTTTGACGATCTTGTCTAAAGATTTTTTGCTTTTCTCGATATTTTTCACTCTGAATAAATAAAGTTGTTGACGTGGTGCCTGAATTTTAGCAAATTCACTTTGAGAAATAATTTTTACTGTTTTATCGGAGCCATTTTTTTGTAAATAATATAGTGAACCGGGGTTTTTTTGCAGTTTCTGCCCATCAAAGCTTTGGTAAGATATTTTTGCTTTCTTACCCTTGGACATTTTTTTCATCCAATTATCGCTGACATCCTGTAAAGGTATCCGGTCAAATTCTTCTTTGACGTAATAAACTGTATCTTTGCTCTGCTTTTCAGAATAGCTTACCTTTTTTTCAGTATCTAATTTATTGACCTGTTTTTTGACAGCAGCGCTCGGATCTTCGAGTGCCATCGTATAACCACTCGAACCTTGCGTGAATAAGTCTGTTTCTTTACCAAAACCCATACCAACTGTGATTGCACCTAATGCCAGAGCAAACAAGATCGAAACTGTCGCTAAAATTTTAGTGTAATTTCTGATCCTAAAATCGAGCTGTGACAAAGTAAAGTTGTTGATCCCTCGTTGCGCCCATTTTGTCTTTTTCAATAACACGACCAACCACACAAAAACAGCATTAAATAGGAAGTATGAACCAAAAACAATTGTTACTAATGCAAGTGGAATACTTGCTAGTTGGAAGTCAATAAAATGCTTCATTACATAATAACCAACTGCCAATAATCCAATCCCTAAAACTACTTGGATAAATTGACTTACTGGTTTTAGTTTGGCTCTGTTCGGTTGACTATCGCCTTTTAATAATCCCAAAACGGGTGTCTTGATCAATTTCCGTCTGTTGATAAACCCAGCAATCACGAATAAAACCAAATATAAAACTAAAGTCACCAAGATTGCTGGTACGTGCACAGCATGAAAGTTTGCCACATTAGTCTGCAAAATACTTTGCATCAAATAAGATCCCAAACTGGCCGTCAAGAGACAACCCACAACAACTCCGATCACGCTTGAAAGTGCTCCAATAACCAATGTCTCAGTTAATATTAACCGGCCAATTTTAGTCGGCTTAGCACCAAGCATCATAAAAATCCCATAGTCATGTTGTCGCATACTTAGCAAAAATGAATTAGCATAAAAAATATAAACTAATGAAATAATTGTCAACAAAACTGAACCAAATTGAAATATAAAAGAAGCTGCGCTCATCCCATTGGTACTGTTTTTTAGAAACTGCGGATTAGTCGCCAAAGCTTCAAACATATAAAAAACAGCACTTGAGATCACCAAACCTGTAAAGAGAACTAAGTAGTCACGCAAGCGACTTTTGATCCCCGTAAATGCTAATTTTCTTAACATCTTTAATCAGCCTCCTGACCCTGAAATGCGCCCAGGTCATCAATGATCTGTTTATAAAATTGTTTTCTTGTTTGGCCTCCACGCTTTAACTCTTGTCCGATCTTACCATCTTTAATAAATAAAATCCGTTGGCAATAGCTAGCTGACAGAGGATCATGAGTGACCATCAAGATCGGAACATTCTGTTGTTGGTTAACTTCGTTCAACATTTCTAATAGATCTGTTGTGCTGGAAGAATCTAACGCGCCTGTTGGTTCATCTCCAAATAAAATTGCTGGTTGGCTAACGAGTGCTCGAGCAGCAGCAACTCTTTGTTTTTGCCCACCTGAAATTTCATTAGGGTATTTGTCTAAAATCCCTGTGATCGACAACTGTTTAGCCAATTTTTCAATTTGCGGTTTTATCTCAGCTGCTGCTACATTTTGTAAAGATAGTGGTAAAGCTATATTTTCGCTATTAGTTAAATTTTCTAACAAATTGAAATCTTGAAAAATAAAGCCGATCTCTTTTGCACGAAAATCTGCAACAGCATTTCCTTTCAAACTGGTAATATCTTGACCATTGATTTCAACCGTTCCTTGTGTCGGTTGATCTAAAGTTGTTAAAATATTTAATAATGTGGTTTTCCCGGAACCTGATGCACCCATGATCCCTACAAACTCACCCGCTTTCACATCAAAAGTTATTCCTTTTAAAGCTTCATATTGTTTTTCGCCTTTATGGCCATATATTTTTCTAATGTCTCTTGCTGATACGATTGCTTGATTATTCATATCGCATCCTCCTGTTCCTTAATTGGTTAATTACTTGTGTAACTAACTATATATGTCAAACAGTCTTTTGTCAATCATTTTCAAAAAATATTTTTACTTTGAAAAAAATGTTTCACGTGAAACATTTTATGATAACACAAAAAAAGCACTGATCATTAAGCTTATCAGTGCTTTAACTCATTATCACTACTCACTAGCTAATTTCACTTTTGTAAATTGCTGGTAATGTGTCAGAATTTCTTCAGAAATATCAGGGTTAGTGATCAGATAATCAACATCGTATAAATTGTAAAATTGATAAAAATCATCACGATTAATTTTAAATTTATCTGCCAAAACTATTTTTTCTTTGGCATTATTCAAAGCAACACTTTGTGATTTTCCTTCTTCTGTGTTAGCTGTCATCATACTGTCGTTATGGATCCCATTGACTCCAACAAAAGCTTTGTTAAACTTTAACTCCGCCAAAGTATCATTAGCTAACCCACCAATAAATGCCCCAGAGCGTTGCCGAAAATTACCACCCACTAAAATTAAATCAACATTATTTCTATTTTTCCAGCTTTGAAAAATCGGAAAACTGTTAGTAACTACCCTCAAATTAGAAATGGCTGGTAAATAACGTTCAATTAATTCTTGCGTCGTACCTGGACCAATGTAGATAGTATCTCCTTCTTTGATCAACTGTGCTGCTTCTCTGGCAATCTGCTGTTTTTCTGCTAAATGAATCTCTTTTTTCTCAATATGTGATAATTCGTTATTTTCGTTGCTATCAATACTCTGGGCACCACCATGAACTCGAATTAGTTTTCCGCTATCAGCCAGTTCATCTAAATCACGTCGAATAGTCATATCAGATACACCTAACTGATCGATCAGTTCCTTGACAGTTATGATTCCACGCTCTTGAACAAGTTTTTTAATTGTTAACAGTCTTTCTCGTTTTAACATGCTCGTTTCCCCTACTAAATACAATTTTTATTATTTTATCATTATCATACGCTATTTTTGACTGCTAAAACAGGGGGGGGAGATTCACACAAGCAAAAAAGTGTTAGTAAACTAGAAAACACTAACACTTTCTTCGTTATTTACATAATTAAGAGTAGACTTCTTACTTAGAATAGACTTCTTTTCCAGCTAAATAAGTTGATTGTAAATTAATATTTTCATCAACAACAATAAAATCAGCCTCTCTGCCAGCAGCAATCAAGCCACACTCATCTTCTATTCCAACACTTACCGCTGGAACATAACTAGCCATCTTGAAAGCATCGTACAAGCTTACCCTACCCCACTGAACCAAGTTTTGTACCGCCTGAAGTAATTTTAAAACGCTGCCTGCTAAACTACCGCCATCTTTTAGCCGAGCTGCTCCGTCTTTCACGATAACTGGAAACTCCCCTAAAACATACTCTCCGGCACGCCTTCCTCCGGCACTCATGCAATCCGTCACTAATGCCACGTGATCAATGCCCTTTTCTTGAATCAGCAAATTTGCTGCCCCAGATTCCACATGATGACCATCGCAGATCAATTCAGCATAAGTATTAGGCGTGTCCATCGCTGCCCCTACCATTCCCGGAGCATGATGATTTAACCCGCTCATACCATTAAAAGTATGCACAAAGATATTTGCACCTGCATACACAGCCTCCAGTGCTTCTTCGTAAGTAGCCGAACTATGTCCAATTGCGACTTTAGTTCCAGATCCACTGACATTTTCGATAAAATCTGCAGCTCCATGGCGCTCCGGTGCCAGTGCAATTTTTTTTAAAAGGCCTTGTGCAGAGTCCTGCCATCTTCGAAAGGCCGTCAGACTAGGATCTGACATGAAGCGAGGATTCTGCGCTCCTTTATGTTCCGTAGTAAAGAATGGCCCTTCAAAAAAAATTCCTTTGATCCTAGCCCCCTTTACTTCTTTATATCTGGAACTTATCATTTTACAAATTTCGTTCAATGTATCCGCGCCAGCAGTCAAAGTGGTTGGTAAAAACGCTGTGACACCACACGATAAAAGCCCTTTAGATATTTCATTTAGGCCAGTAAAGTCATTGTCCATAACATCATGGTTATTATAGCCATGAATATGTGTATCTACCAACCCTGGAGCAACAATACTTTCACCCAGATCAACTATCCTAGTATCCACCGGTCTGGTTTTAGTATATTTGCCAAATTTACCTTCAATGATTTCTAAAAATCCTTGTTCACTGAGGCCTGAAGCTAAAATAAACTTAGCTGCATGAATATAATAATGCATCTCTTGACCCCCTTGATTACTTGAAATCATGAATCGTAACTCCTTTGACTACTCGGTTGACCGTACCTGTTGGAGATGGAGTATCTGGCGTGTTATTGATTTTTATCGAAGTTAATAACGCGAGTGTTTGGGCAAACATAATATCAGCTAAAGCGAGATAGCCATCTGGTAAAGCTTCACTGCTTTTTGTAAATTCAAATTTGTCACCACTAAAATTACGCTGTCCAATTTGACCAATCGTCATTGCCTTAAGAGCAATCTGATCATTTTTGATTTCTTCCATGACATCTATATCATAATCACGTGTATACTCATCGTTATTGACAAAATCAAAAACTAAAGTCTTTTCATTGACAAATGATTTGGGTCCATGCCGAAAACCCATTGAAGAATCAAAAACTGTTGCGATTTTACCTGCAGTCAATTCAAGAACTTTTAGCTGAGCTTCACGAGTTAATCCTGCTAAACTACCAGAACCTAAATAGATTATTCTTTCAAAATCGAGCCCCATAAACTTCTGAATCTCTGTTTCACGAGCAATGACCTCATGCCCTAGGTCTCTTAAATTCGTTACATAACTAGTTTTTGTTCGTAGATCACTCTGGTCAAAAGTCAACAATGCAGCTAATGTCATACATGAAAAACTGCCAGTCATTGCGAAACCACCGTCATTTGAACGTTCAGGCATTAAAAGTACCAAGGTATTAGCTGCCTTTTTCCCATTAACCGCCAATGCACCACTTTCAGCGCAAGTGATCATTAAATGATAGATATTTTTGACATTCTTTTCTGATAAATTTACTGCCGCCACACTTTCGGGACTATTACCGCTTCGGGCAAACGATACCAGTATCGTCGGTTCATCAAATAATAACGTTTCTTCTGGCGCAGAAACAATATCTGTCGTTCCAATACTTTCAAATGAATAAGCTGCTGTATTACCATATTTGCGCAAATATGGGACTATAGTATCACCGACATACTGTGAAGTCCCTGCGCCGGTAAAAATAACACGTATCTTTTGCTGAGCCTGATCTTTAACATTGTCTAGAAATGAAACAATTTCGGCTTGATGTTGTTGATAGATCTGCAAAGTTTCTTCCCACAATTCTGGTTCTTGTTTAATTTCACGTGTCGTAATACTTGCGCCCATTTTCGCTAATTCTACTTGAGATAATTCAAACATTTTTAATGGCCTCCTTGATCACTCGTCTTCACCGTCTAATTTTTGTAAAGAAGCATTAACATCACAGATTCCTTGAGTCCCCCCTTTTATAGGGTCGGGCTTTGTGTCTAACAGTGCTGCATTTAAATAATCGATGATCATCGCCATATTCATTCCTGTATACAACTTGAAATTACTCCCCGAAAGAAGCATTTTTGCTGCGACATTGCAAGGTGTTCCTCCATATAAATCAGCAAAAACAACAAATTCATCTATGTCAGCAATAGTCTCCTTAAATTTCTGCAGAAATTCTGCTTGGCCTTCCTCTGGTTGTAAAGTGACCGTATATATTTCTTCTTGCGGGCCCATTATCATTTCCACACTTTTCTTTAATTCCAAGCATAAATTTCCATGACTGATCAGTATTAAAGGTTTCATCATCTTTTATCACCTCTTATCCTCTTAAGCAAAACAAGACAGATAGTTCTGACACTTTTTTGTTTTAACATTGCATGATTTTTATATTATTTTGCAATAACTCCCAATGCTGACAAAGCAACCGAGACGATCAAAACAATAAAAATTACACGTGTGGAAGTCATATTCTTTTTACCCAACATCCAATAAATGACCCCTACAATACCCGCAGGTAAAATTTTGGGCATCAGCATATCCAGAGTATTTTGGATATCCAATGGAACTTTACCGATCATTGGCTGCCATCCAATATGGACATTGATCATCGTAGCAACCAAAGCACCAACCATAAAGACACCTAACATCGTAGCTGCATCAGTTAAAGCACTCATTTAATTTTGCATGGTTGTGACTAAGTTAACCCCTTCTTTATAGGCAAACTTCAACTGTTTCCAACGAAAGATCATGATAAAGATATTAGCTAAAACCCAAATGAAAACACCAGTCGGATTACCATTAATAGCCATGTTTGCAGCAATTGCTCCAAAAATTGTGGGAACTAAAGCGGCAAACAACGAGTCACCGATCGCAGCAAATGGTCCCAGCAAGCCAGCTTTGATACCTGCAACTGCATCCAGTGATTTGGCACCTTCTTTTTCTTCCAATGCCAAATCGATTCCTGTAATGATGGTATTAAAAAAGTTTGATGTATTAAAGAATTGAACATGCGTTTTCATTGCCTGTTTCAATTCAGGGGTGTTATCACCATAAATTTTACGTAATTGTGGCAAAATCAGGTAAAGATAACCTGTGTTTTGCATTCTTTCATAGTTCCAACCAGATTGAAAAAGAAATAAACTTTTACGATTGACTTGTTTAAAATCTTTTTCGGTCAACTGATATTTTTGGTTTTCATTAGAGTTCGTCATCTTCAATTTCCCCCTCAGCATCATTATTATCATTTTGTGATCGATCTTGTTGTTCGCCAGAATCACCACGATTTTGGTTAATACTATTCTTATAACTAATAGCAGCCAAACCAAAGCCAATCAATGCGATCGCTAACATTGGCAAAGAATTAAACGTACCAGAAAAGCTCTTAGCAACTCCTTGCAAACCAGTTCCTAAACTTTGAATATTGGTAAAGATAGTAGAAAGTATAGCTGTCAAAGTAAAACCTAAAATCAAATAAGGAAAATGTTTCTTCACTGGGAGATAACGAAGCAAAATAGCAAAACCAACGGCTGGCAATACAGCTCCAGCAACTGACAAACCATCACCAAGCCACTTAAGGTCAGTATTTAAATAATTAACAACTTTAGTAACCAATCCTCCACCAAAAGCAAGAGCCAAAAAGACTGGAATTTGCCGTGAAAGAGCCCAAGGAATATTACCTAACAAAAAATTGCGGTTGATTGCTGAATAATTAAAGTCCTCAATGTTCTTATCGATCCGATGGGAAAAATACGTATTTGCAAAACGAGCCAAAATATCAGTTTGAATCATGAGAGAAGCTACGGGAACAACAATCGCAGCAATCGCTTGTTCTGGTTTCATACCAATTGCAACTGAAAATGCAGTTGCTAAAACTGTTCCTGAGTTAGCATCAATTCTGGAAGCGCCTCCAAAAGTTCCTACACCAAGAATAGTTAACTGCATACTCCCACCGATCAACAAGCCAGCCTTAACATCACCCATGATCAAGCCTGTGATAAAACCAGCAAAAACAGCTGAACCAGCACTAGAGTTTATTTCAAGTTCATCCAAAATCTGATAACCTGCATAAAGCGTCAACAATAAAATTTGCCACCATGAAATGTCCATTTATGTGACCTCCCTTTAATTTTGTAATAATTTCATAAATTCTTCTGATTTAACACTTGGGTTGACTTGTGCAAATAGGTGAACTCCTTTTTGATTTAATTCTTTAAAGTTGTCTATATCATCTTGTGTGACTGATACTTGATGCGTCAGAATTTTTTTGGCATTATCACGTGCTAAATTTCCTACATTAACATCAGAAAGTTCAACGCCCGCATCTACCAAATCATTCAAATATTTTGGTTCTTTAACGACTATTAGTAACCGTTGACTATCATATTTACCAGCCAAAATATTAGTTGCTGCTTTTTGAACAGGTAAAACACTAAGTCTAACTCCTGATGGAGTGGCTAATTTTAAGCCACTTTTCTCAATTTGACTTGTTGCTGTCTTGTCGTCAACAACCATGATCCGCGAAATTTGTAGTTTTGTGACCCATAAATTTGCCACTTGTCCGTGGATCAAACGACCATCTACTCTAGTTCCAATAATACTCATACTTCGTTCCTCCTATTTGAGTGGTGCTTTTATCAAATTAAGTTCCTCACTAAACTGTCCTTCAGTTTCAAAAATAATTATCTGATTATTTTTCCGACGTAAAATCCCGTGTGGCAAATAAAGAGAATGTTGTGGTCCGCGTTGCCAAAAACGACCTAAGTTGAATCCATTAATTATCACAACTCCTTTCCCAAACTGACTTAAATCAATATTTGTATCCTGAATTTTATTCAAATCAAATGAAAAACGATAAAATGCTGGAACTCTAGGTTCCCATTTACGAGAAAAATCTAATTTTTCAATTCGCGAAAAATCTAACCCATATTGCTCCCAATTTATTACATAGTGCAAATCACTCATAACACCCGAACGAATTCCTTTTCTTTGTGTATCTGCCAATAGCTTATGTCCATAATTAACTCGACCCATATTTTCCATTAAAATATCAATTTCATTGTCTTCTTTATCTTGTTTTACACTGATTTCTTCACCAATTTTCTCTTGATACTGTGTTACCTGTAATTCTTGATTCAAAAAAAACTGTGCTCGATCCCTACCATCGATTATGCGATATTTTTCTTTAAAAGAATCACGTTTGACTTTTGTCCGATACAGCATATAACCGTAATAATGACCAGCCTTTTCCATTGTTTGTGGGTACTTAGTTGTTGTTTTACTCCCGATTTCATCTAAAACTTCAAATAAACTAACTTTATCTTGCAGTCTTATTTTACTTAAGCGAAAACTTTCTTTGACCCAAGGATCTTGCTGGCTAATATTTGGATATTTTTCTTTCAGCATTTTTTTTATCTTATAATAACCTTCTGTAGGATTTCCTTGCTCGTTTAACGGTGCCCCATAATCATAAGAAGTGATCTGTGGCAGGTCATGGGTGCCTCGAGCAGAACAACCATTCATAAAGCCAAAATTTGTGCCGCCATGAAACATATACATATTTACACTGCCAAGTTCGATAACTTTTTTTAGTTCATTGACCATCTCATCTTGGTCTCTTATATGGACTGGTTCACCCCATCTATCAAACCAACCGTCCCAAAATTCCATATTCATCAGAGGCTGAAACTGACCTTTTTCATTTTGAAAATCTACAATATTAGCAAAATTTTCTTTAGCATGGGAACCAAAATTCCCTGTTTCTAAAATTCCTTTTTGTATCAAGCTGCCTGCTTGCAATGTTGCATGCCAAGCACCATCTGAGGTAAGCAACGGCACATCTACGCCATTTTTTAGCATCATATTACGAATACTGCACAAATAGTCGTGGTCTTCGCCATATGATCCGTATTCATTTTCTACCTGCATCATTATAATTGGACCACCATGAGTAACCTGCAGAGGAATCAAAATTTGAAATAATTTTTGATAATAAGTTGAGACTAACTTTAAGAATTTCGGATCATTAGATCTAATACGGCAATCTTTTGCCAAAAGCCAAGCAGGCAAGCCTCCAAATTCCCACTCAGCACAAATATAAGGCGATGGGCGAACGATAACATAAAGTCCTTCATGTTGAGCCAATTCAATGAATTTTTTTAAGTCAGCGCCCTCAGTAAAATTGAATTGCCCCTCTTTTTGCTCATGAACATTCCATGGAATATATGTTTCTACTGTATTAAAGCCAAGAGTCTTTAAGTTATGTAGTGAATTTTGCCAATCACTTGGGTGTATTCGAAAATAGTGGATCGCGCCTGACAAGATCTGAAACTTTTTTTTATTTAAATAAAAATCATGCTTCCCTATACTAAATTGTTCCATGATGTTCACCCTTTCAACACTTGCAATTTTCACTTAGTATATTAACATAGTAAGTTCTATATGTAAACGTTATCAAATAACAAAAATAAACATTTTTTCATTTCACTTGATCTCTCGATAGGTTAAACTTAATATAATTAGCAGAAAGAAAAGAGTTGCGAAAATTTGAAAACACCGAAATACCTTACGATAAAAAATGACCTAAAAAGTCAGATACTCAACGGTACTTATTCAAGCGGCGATAAATTTTATAGTCAGGCCGAACTTGTCAAAATGTATGATGCCAGCTCGATCACGGTGATCCGTGCCGTGCAAGAATTAGTTAAGGAAGGCTACTTAGTTCGTTACCAGGGAAAAGGTACTTTTGTTTCGCGTAAACGTGTTAACAAACTTGTTCGATTCACAGACAAGGAAATTTTTTCTTCTGATGAAGATCAAGTAAAAGTTCTCTCGCTGACTAAGGAAAATGATCCCAATATTTTAAAAGAATTAAATTTATCCACATATGAACATTATTACAAAATAGTCAGATTAAGGACTGCCGATGGCATACCATATATCTATCACCAATCATATATCCCGGAACACTTTATTCGCCGTCCAAAAGATCCGGATTACTATAGCTCGATCTATCAACGCTTTCGGAGCGATTTTTCGATTAATTTAAATGACATGCCCTCTAAAGAAATCAATAAGATTTGCTTCCCTACAAACGAATTTGTCGCTAATATGCTCCAGCTGAAGGGAGAACAACCAACCGTTTTTCAGGAGAAAAAAACACGGTTATCCGTTAAGAATACCGTGGCAGAATATGTCATTACTTATAAACGATGGGATTATTATCAAATAGAAATAGCTAATGACTAAAACAGAGTGAAATAAACTTAAGGGCTTAGACATTAATGTCACGTTTCTTAACACATAATGTCTAAGTTAGGTGAACAGAGCTTTTTTCATAATACTCACCTGACAATATCTACCAAGAGTATCAGTTTAACCTTGTTGCTTACAAAAAAGGGTTAAATATCTATCATTCCATAGGCACAAAAATAGCTCCAGGAAGTTGTAAAAACAACTTCTTGGAGCCTTTTTGGTGGATCGATAAAATCCATAATATAGAGCGAATCAAATTAAACGATATTTATACACTTAATAACATATTCGCCCACTTTTTAATTAGTCTTCTGTTACAAATGGTAATAAGCCCATGATACGAGCACGCTTGATAGCAATCGTCAACTTACGTTGATTCTTTGCGCTTGTGCCTGTAACACGACGTGGCAAGATCTTACCGCGTTCAGAAATGAATCTTCTTAACAAATCTGTATCTTTGTAATCAATATATTCAATATGATTAGCTGCGATAAAATCAACTTTACGGCGACGACGTCCGCCTCTGCGTTGTTGTGCCATGTTTTTTCCTCCTCCAGTTACTAGAATGGTAAATCATCATCAGAAATATCGATCTGTTGGCCACTATCCGCAAACGGATCTCGATCGTTATCAGAATTAGAATTATTCTGGTTCTGATAACCACCTTGATTATTGTTATTGTTAGGATTGCCATACGGATTACTATTATTCTGTTGTGATGAATATTGCGAAGAAGGAGCAGAATTATTGCCCTGAGAGCTAGGATGTTGTTGGCGATATTGCTCTGACTGAGCTTTAGACTCAAGTAATGCAAAATTATCAACAACAACTTCTGTTACAAACACACGATTTCCTTGTTGGTTTTCATATGAACGTGTTTGAATCCGTCCATCAATTCCAACCATTGAACCCTTATGCGTAAAGTTAGCAAAGTTTTCAGCTGCTTTTCTCCAAATAACACAATTAATGAAGTCGGCCTCTCGTTCACCTGAACGATTTGTAAACGGACGATCGACAGCAACTGTGAAAGATGCAACAGCAGCTCCGGAAGATGTGTAGCGCAAATCAGGATCACGGGTCAGTCTTCCAACTAATACGGCTCTATTGATCAAAATTCGTTCCCCCTTCTGATTTCAAAAATTAAGCTTCACGTTTAACGATCATATGACGTAAAATTCCGTCATTGAATTTAGCAAGACGGTCAAATTCATTAATAGCGTCAGCTTTTTCTGCCTTGGCGTTTACAACGTGGTAGATACCTTCTGTAAACCCACCAATTTCGTAAGCAAAACGACGCTTAGACCAGTCTTTTGAATCTACAACTTCAGCACCATTGTCTTTCAAAACGCTATCGAAACGTTCTACCAAGTCATTCTTGGCAGCTTCATCAATAGCTGGGCTGATAATGTAGGTAATTTCATAATTTGTCATGACTGTTTACACCTCCTTATGGACTTTTGGCCCCCTATCCTAACGTAGAGGACAAGGAGAGTAATCTAAAATGCTTAGATACTCACGAATTAGAATTATAGCACGTTTATATTGCATTTGCAATAACTGCTTAAAACAAACGAAGTTGGAAGCTAACAATCATTCCACAGCTAAATTTAAGTCCAAATTCTTATTAACTATTCTTTTTAACTATTCTTTTCTTCTGGATCATTGATCTACGCTACATAACATATATACGCAAAAAAATGTCTTTTTTATTTTCTAATTTGTTATTTAGTCCAAATTGTCCTCATTTTTATTGTTTTCTTCTTGGTCCTCAGATTCAGATCCTGTTTCTGAACTAGCTTGAGCATCTGTTGCTGTCTCTGAATTAGTTTCAGATTCTTCAACTTCTTCAGGTTCAACCTTAGCCATCGTAGATACAAAAGAATCTTCTTCCAAATTGATCAAATGAACACCGAGTGTTGAACGGCCAGTTGTTGAAACATTAGCAACTGCAAAACGGATCAGTACACCCTTATTAGTAATGACCATGATATCTTCATCGCCCGCAACGGTTGTTAATCCAACAAGCGGACCATTTTTGGCAGTAATATTAACGGTTTTAACACCTTTACCGCCACGACCTCGGATAGCATATTCACTAGCTGGAGTTTGCTTACCATAGCCTTGTTCAGAAATAACAAAAACATTACTATCAGATGCTAAGATATCAGCACCGATCACATAATCGCCTTCACCTAATCTAATGCCACGCACACCTGCAGCTGAACGGCCCATAGAGCGAACCTTTTCTTCAGAAAATGAAACAGCAAAACCTTGGTGAGTCCCAATGATAATGTTTTGGTTTCCATCCGTTTGAGCAACACCGATCAATTCATCCCCGTCACGTAAAGTAATAGCTTTCAAACCATTCTTTCTGATATTCAAGAATTCTGAAACTGCTGTCCGTTTAACAACACCGTTTTTAGTTGTGAAGAATAGGAATTTATCCGCTTTATCCGGATTATCTCTATCTTCTTTTGGAACTGTAATGACAGTTGCTACCTTTTCGTCAGGATCAATATTTAACATATTGATTACCGGGATTCCCTTAGCAGAACGGCCGTATTCAGGAATCTGGTATCCCTTAGAACTATAAACTTTACCAGTATTGGTAAAGAATAACAGTTCATCGTGAGTTGAAGTTGAAATCAGTTGTTCGATAAAGTCTCCTTCATGAACTCCCATTCCTTGAACACCGCGGCCTCCACGATTTTGTGACTTAAATTCACTAGTTGGCATTCGCTTGATATAGCCATTATGTGTCAAAGTAATGACAACAGCTTCTTCTTCGATCAAGTCTTCATCTTCAATACTTGTCACATCACCAACAAGCAATTCTGTCCGCCGTTTGTCACCAAACTTTTCTTGAATCTGCAAGAGTTCCTCATAAATAATTTGGTTGATCCGTTCTTTATGAGCCAAAATATCTTCATAATCAGCAATAGCTTCCATCGTCTTTTTATAATCGTTTTCGACTTTATCACGTTCCAAGCCGGTCAACCTTACCAAACGCATATCAAGAATAGCCTGAGCTTGTTTATCGCTTAATTGATACTCATTCATTAACCGATCTTTAGCAACATCACCGCTTTGTGAACTCCGAATGATGTCAATGATTGCTTGAATGTGGTCTAAAGCGATTCTCAACCCTTCCAGAATATGAGCACGTGCCTTGGCCTTCTTTAAATCAAATTCTGTTCGGCGACGGATAACTTCTTCTTGATGTTTTAAGTAATACTGCAAGATCTGTTTCAAACTTAAAATCTTGGGAGTACCACCAACGATTGCCAACATATTGAAACCAAATGATGTCTGCATCAATGTTAATTTATATAAATTATTCAAAACAACTGAAGCACTAACATCACGTCTGATATCAATAGTAATTCGCATTCCTTCACGGTCAGACTCATCTTTAATATCTGTAATGCCTTCGATCTTACGTTCACGAGCCAACTCAGCGATCCGCTCGATCAAACGAGATTTATTGACCATATATGGCAATTCATTAACAATGATTTGCTCCCGACCATTCTTTTGCTCGTTGATATCGACTTTAGCCCTCAGAACTATATGTCCATGACCAGTTTCATATGCTTTACGGATGCCTGATTTACCCATAACGATCCCGCCAGTAGGAAAATCGGGTCCAGGAATAGCTTCCATTAAATCAGCAACGGTAGCATCAGGATTATCCATCAGAATATGCAAAGCTGAAATAACTTCTGCCAAATTATGCGGCGGAATATTGGTTGTCATCCCAACAGCGATCCCGGTTGCCCCATTAACTAGCAAATTTGGGAAGCGTGCAGGTAAAACTTTTGGTTCTCTTTCTGTCCCATCATAGTTTGGTGCAAAATCAATCGTGTCTTTATTGATGTCACGTAACATTTCTAGTGTGATTTTCGACATTCGCGCTTCAGTATAACGCATAGCAGCTGCACCATCACCGTCAACAGACCCAAAGTTTCCGTGACCATCAACTAACATATAACGATAACTGAAATCTTGTGCCATCCGAACCATTGATTCATAGATTGCCGAATCACCATGCGGATGGAATTTACCCATAACTTCTCCGACGATCCTAGCAGATTTTTTGTAAGGTTTTTCAGGTGTGACACCTAATTCGTTCATTCCATATAATATCCGACGATGAACAGGTTTTAACCCGTCCCGTACATCAGGCAAAGCACGAGCAACGATAACACTCATTGCATAATCAAGGAAAGATGTCCGCATCACCTTGGATAAATCGACATTTTTTACTCGATCTGGTATATCTACCAACTTTCTGACCTCCTATTTTATTCCCAGTCTATAATTATTTCCCGGGAAATAATTATGCATCTAGATTTTCAACGTATGTGGCATTTTCTTCAATAAATTGTCGTCTAGGGCCTACATGGTCTCCCATTAACATCTCAAAAACCTGATTGGCTTCTTCAGCATCCGACAAAGAGACACGCATCATCCGGCGGTTTTCTGGGTTCATTGTAGTTTTCCACAATTGATCGGCATCCATTTCACCTAGACCTTTATACCGTTGAATAGCGGGCTTTGGAGAAGGTGGTAATTGTGATAAAATGTCTTGTAATTCTTCATCAGAAGCAATGTATCTGATCATCTTACCTTGGCGAACTTGATATAAAGGCGGTTGAGCAATATATACATACCCAGCGTCGATCATTGGTTTCATGAAACGATAGAACAATGTCAACAACAATGTTCTGATATGGGCACCATCAACATCGGCATCAGTCATGATGATCAATTTATGATAATTTGCCTTGCTGACATCGAATTCCTCACCAAACCCAGTACCTAAAGCAGTAAATAGTGAACGGATTTCTTCATTAGCCAAAATACGATCTAGACTTGCTTTTTCAACGTTTAAAATCTTACCACGGATCGGCAAAATGGCTTGAGTCAAGCGAGACCGGCCTTGTTTAGCAGATCCACCCGCAGAATCACCCTCAACGATAAACAATTCTGAAATTTCAGGATCTTTACTTGTATTATCGGCTAACTTGCCTGGTAGATTTGAAATTTCTAATCCATTCTTTTTACGCGTTACTTCACGAGCCCGTTTAGCAGCAACACGAGCTTTAGCAGCTAATGAACCCTTTTCCACGATTTGCTTAGCTGTCGTTGGGTTTTCATACATGAACTGCGAGAATGTTTCACTGAAGAGCTTATCTGTTGCAGTTCTAGCATCTGAGTTACCCAATTTTGTCTTCGTTTGTCCTTCAAACTGTGGATCCGGGTGTTTAACAGAAACTACTGCTGTAATACCTTCACGAACATCTTCTCCAGAAAGATTGTCATCATTATCTTTTAAAATTCCTTGTTTTCTAGCATAGTCATTGATTACCCTAGTCAAAGCTGTCTTGAAACCAGCCTCGTGAGTCCCACCTTCATACGTATGAATGTTATTAGTGAAAGTCAACAAGTTTGAATGAAAATCATCTGTATATTGCAGTGAAACTTCAACAGTGATCCCATTCATTTCACCTTCAACATATACTGGCTCAGGAAAAAGAACTTCTTTGCCTTTATTCAAAAATTCCACGTAATGTTTAATACCACCAGCATAGTGGAATTCTTCAAACGTCGGCTTTTCTGGGCGTTGATCAGCAATGGTTAATTTTAAACCTTTGTTTAAGAAAGCCAGCTCACGAATACGTGTAGTCAAAACTTTAATATCGTAAATATGAGTTTCCGTAAAAATATCTGTATCAGGTTTGAAGTGAACCTTTGTTCCGTGTGTATGTTCACTAGTTTGAGCGATGACATGCAACTGCGTTTTGACCTTACCGTAAGCAAAATCCATCGCATATACATTTGGATCTTCCGCACGCGTGACCTGCACTTCCAATTCGGAAGAAAGTGCATTAACAACTGACGCCCCAACACCATGCAAACCACCAGATACTTTATACCCGCCACCGCCAAATTTACCACCGGCATGCAAGATCGTATAAACTGTTTCAACAGCCGGTCGTCCTGTCTTCTTTTGAATATCAACGGGAATACCGCGACCATTGTCTTTTACAGTAATACTATTATCGGTTTCGACCGTAACATTGATTTCGTCACAGAAGCCTGCAAGAGCTTCATCAATACCATTATCAATAATTTCCCAAACTAGGTGATGTAAACCCTGAGTACTTGTCGAGCCAATATACATCCCAGGGCGCTTACGAACAGCCTCTAATCCCTCTAAAACCTGGATCTGACTAGCATCGTATTCATTCGCCCGTTTTTCTTTGGCTTCTACTTCTCTTTCTTCGTCAGTCAATTGATATCCTCCTTATTATCTAAAGTCATGCTACTAACAAAAAAGTCACAGTTGATCCTCGAACTGACCAACTGCCATTTAGTTGTTTGTTGTTTTATTCCTATTCGAATCTTAATTTAGTCAAGTTATCCTTCTTGTTTATCACTTTGAGGATAATAAGTGACCGTTTTTAAAACTAGCTCCCCGTTAGCCGTTGTTTCAGCCACATGTCCCTTTTCAATCGTAAAAATTTTAGGAGCTTTGATCAGATTTCTAGCTACATCGTTCATTGCTGGAGCCGTCAAAAATGTTTGTACTTTATTTTGAATGGTCTTTAATAAATGAGTTTGACGTTGACCATCTAATTCAGATAAAACATCATCTAAAAGTAATAACGGATATTCTCCTGTTTGTTCCTTCATTACATCGATCTCTGCCAATTTAACTGATAATGCGGTGGTTCTTTGTTGCCCTTGAGAACCATATGTTTGCACATTTTTACCATTGATCAAGAACTTAATGTCATCTCTATGCGGGCCGATCAAGGTCGTTCCTTGAAAAATCTCTTTTTCGTATTGTGTCTTGAGTTGTGTGTCCATTATCTGCTGTAATTCCTGTTCGGATCGATCCTTAATGTCCTTTAATTTTGAATCATATTCAAATGATAATTGTTCTTGACCTTGAGTGATCGACAAATGTAGTTCCTGCGCATATTTTTCCAGGTCGGTTAAAAACTTTTGCCGTTGCACAATGATACTACCCCCAAACAAAGATAATTGTTCGGACAAAACATCCAAATAAACCCGGTCATTAGTTTGATGCATACTCAAAGATTTCAAGTAATGATTTCTCTGTTTTAAAACATCTCGGTACGCTGTCAAATCATGAAGATATCGTGGCGCGATCTGACCAAATTCCATATCAATAAAACGTCGTCTGCCCGTTGGACTTCCCTTAACTAATGACAAATCTTCCGGAGAAAATAAAATTACATTCAATTGACCAATATATTGTGAAAGCTTGGCTTGCTCCAAGTGATTCACTCGTGCTTTTTTACCCCGTTTTCCCAATTCGAGCTCCAAAGGCAAGTCATCAGAGCGTCGATGTACTAAACCCTTAATATCAGCATCACTATTACCAAAACGGATCAATTCACGATCATTGGCTGTTCGGTGGCTGCGCGCCGTGGCTAAAACATAGATCGATTCGAGTAAATTAGTTTTTCCCTGGGCATTTTGCCCTAATAAAACATTGATGCCTGGAGAAAAATTTAATGAAGCCTCTGAATAATTTCTAAAATTTTTAAGTTGCAGCTTCTGTAAAAACATAATTATTTTCCAGCTTTAAGTTTGATCATTCTGTCGTTGATTTTGACTACATCATCTGGATAAAGCTTTTTTCCACGACGTGAATCAAGTTCTCCATTTACATAAACATCGTTTTCCGCCAAAAACCACTTTGCTTGTCCGCCGGTTTGAATTAAATCAGCGATCTTTAACAGTTGTCCGAGAGTTATGTAAGGTGTTTTTAAAGATATTTCTTGTTTCAAAAAACAGCCCTCACTTTCTATAAGTTACCTCTTAATTATACCCTTTTTTTGACCTTAAAACAATTTTATTCGGCTTGTATGTCCATTCTGAGCAATTTTAACTATATTTGGATAGAAAAGCTATAAAGCCTTTAAAGTGTCTGAGAAACTTTTTTAGCCAAAAAAATGGACTCTCGCAATTAAGAGTCCATAAAATAAATTTTTTCTCACTAATTTCACTAAAATGTTCTAACTGGTGTGATCAATTGTACAAAATTAGCTCCGTCTTCAGTTGGGACTAATGTAAACGGACGTAAAGGTAATGTTAATGACATTAAAATATCAGTTTGACCAAAAGAAGATAATGCATCTTTCATATAATCTGGATTAAAGGAAATTTCCAAATCATTTCCTTCCAATTTCTTGAAGGAAAGATCTTCTTCTACATTACCAATTTCGGGAGAATTGCCATAAATAATTGCTTTTTGTTCGCTAGTCTTCAACGACAACTTAACAACATTGTTTCTCCCTTCATGTGATAATAATGAGGCTCGTTCAATTGAATGCAGCAACTCAACGGCGTTAAATTCTACTGTTGTTTCTGAGCTTTGAGGGATCAAACGATCAGTATCTGGATAATTTCCCTCTAACAAACGTGAATAAAATGATGTATTTGCAAAAGTAAACAAAATTTGATTTTCAGCGATCCGGATCTCAACATCTTCAGTTGAGTCACCCAACATCTTGGCCAATTCATTCAATGATTTACCTGGCACGATAATATCGTAATCTTTAGTCCCAGCATTATTCAAAATAATTTTGCGTTGACTTAAACGGTGAGAATCTGTGGCAACAGCTAGTAATTCTCCGTTACCATATGCCAAATGGATCCCTGTTAAGATCGGGCGACTTTCTTGATTAGAAACGGCGATCACAGTTTGATTGATCACTTTTTTTAAAATATCTGCGGCAATCACTAGTTTATCTTCAGCATCGATTTCTGGCAGATGTGGATAAGTTTCAGAATCTAAACCGTTGATCGTAAATTCTGCTTGACCAGAAGTGATCGTTGCTTGGAATCTTTCATCTACACTAATTGTCATCATATCTTCAGGTAATTTTTTAACTATCTCGTTAAAGAAACGTGCTGGTAAAACAATGCTGCCAGGTTCATCAATTTCTAAAGCAGCTTTGTCATCTTCTTGTGAGATCACAGTTTCGATCGAGATGTCAGCGTCACTACCGGTTAAAGTTAACTTGCTAGCTGACAAAGTAATTTTGATACCAGTTAAAACATCAATTGCCGTTTTTGATGAGATTGCTCTTTGGGCATCGTTTAAAGAAGCAATAAATGTATTTCTGCGGATACTGAATTTCATAAAATGATATCCTCCTGTTTTTTATATTATTAATTAATAATAAAAATAGTCGTAGTAGTAGGGCCTGTTAATTATGTTAATAAGCAGTCTGAAGTAAGTAAACTAAAAAGATTGGTTGTTAATAACATGTGGATAAAAAAGACAACTTATCAACAGTTATCCACATGTGCAAAAAAGGTGCTTTGCTAATTCTTATGTTTAAATACGTAATTTAGGGTAAAAACTGTTAAGCAAATTTTATTTTAAACTTGCAATTCTGCTTTTAATTCATTAACTTCATGTTCCAGCTCGGCATCATCTGCTAGACTTTTTGTTATTTTTTCGCATGCATGGATAACTGTTGTGTGATCTTTGCCGCCAAATTCTTCCCCGATCCTTGGTAATGACGAATCAGTGAGTTCTCGGGACAAAAACATTGCGACTTGTCGTGGCACAACAATTGCCTTTACTCTTTTTCTTCCCTTCAATTCAGCAACAGTTACGTGATAATATTTAGCAACTTTGTTTTGTATCGCCGGAATCGTGAGTTTATTATTGTGGTCTTTACCATTTAAGCCCCTTAAAGATTCTGCAGCCAGACTAGTTGTGATCTTAGTGTGATTCATGGACGAATATGCTTGAACTCGCATTAAAGCGCCTTCTAGTTCACGAATATTGGAATCAAACTGTCCAGCAATATAACTTAAAGTATCGTTTGGAATATCTAAATGTTCTGCTTCAGCTTTATTGCGTAAAATTGCGATCCGTGTTTCAAAATCTGGCGGTGTAATATCAACTGAAAGTCCCCATTTAAAACGAGACACTAAACGTTGCTGCAACTTGGGTATTTCATTTGGTAACCGATCAGATGAAAGGACAATTTGTTTTTTATCATCATATAAAGCATTAAAGGTATGGAAAAATTCTTCCTGGGTACCAACTTTGTCAGCAAAAAACTGAATATCATCAACTAGTAGAAGATCAACATTTCGATATTCTTGTCTGAATTCTTCTTGTCGTTTTGTTTGAATAGAATTGATAAAATCATTGGCGAAAGATTCACTGGTTACATATTTAACCTTAGCGTTTGGACGATTTTCTAACATTTGATGGCCAATGGCATGCATTAAATGGGTTTTACCAAGGCCAACGCCACCATAGAAAAATAGTGGATTATAAAAAACACCGGGTTCTTCGGCAACTGCTAATGCGGCAGCATGGGCTAATTGATTACCTTTTCCCACCACAAATGTGTCAAAAGTATAACGTTCATTTAACTGAGAATTTTTGACAAAAACTTTAGATGTTGCAGCACCTGAAGTCTCTGAGGCCAAGTCATCTGCAGTTAAACTTTCTGCGGGATCATAAGCCTCTAACGGATTAGGCTCATCGGGAGTTTTTGGTAAAATTGTTAGTTTATAACCCAACGGTTCTTCCAGCAACTCAACGATTTGTGGGGTTACACTTTGAGTCCAGTAATCACGATGAAGTTTTGAAGGGACTTCGACAACAAGGGTTTTATCGGCAAACTGTATTGGTTTTGCAGTTTCGATCCAAGTTTTATAAGTGATTGTGGAGAAAGATTCATTGAACTTTTCGCAAATAAATTGCCATAAAGTTTCAAGATCTGGCACTGGACATTCCTCCTTTAATTAAATTTACACGTCACTCATTGTAGCATGGAATAGGTTAGTTTTCCACAATGTGCATAAGTAGAGAAAAAGTGATAACAGAGTGTTCTTTATATTATCAACAGGCTGTGTATAAGTTGGGGAAATGGTTACTTATTTTTAGTTTATCCACAGAAAGCGATGAAGGTCTGTCCTTAGAGTCATAAGTTAAAGATTAGTTATCCACAAAGTAATTCACAGGACGGACTTTACTTAGGAACAACCTGTGGATTGTGGATAATCCTGGCGAAAAGTTTGTGTATTACAAAAAAACAATTCACAGGAAATTGCCTGTGAATACACGTATTACTGCGAAGGTGTGGATAACTTTTTGTTCAAAAAAATTTTTAAACAAAAGTTTTTTGCCTGAAAAATTTCTGCTGAAAAAGTTTAAAGAATTTTCTTTATGTACAGAAAATTGTTAAATCTTTTGTTCGTTGAAAGATGTTTTTTAAAATTTTGTTTGCAATTAAAGCCATATATGATAACATAGACAAGTAAGTCTGAACTTGAAGTGACTACCCTTTTATGGTAGGAAAAGATACAGAAGTTCAAACCAAGGAGGTGTCAGAACCGATGAAAAGAACTTATCAACCAAAAAAACGCCATCGTCAACGCGTACATGGTTTCCGTAAACGCATGAGTACAAGTAACGGTCGTAATGTGTTAGCACGTAGACGCCGTAAAGGCAGAAAAGTATTGTCTGCATAGATCACTGAGGCCGTCAGTGGTCTTTTTATTTTATAATTGTGTTTTTAAAAAGTTTTTAGAAAAAGAGTGGATATTTTTGTAAGTTAAGGTGACCGTGTTTAGTTGGTATTCGCCCTTTACTTGTTTTTTGCTCAGTTACTAGTTGAGTTTTGCAAATCAGAACTTTCCGCCTATCTAGCTTCAATCTTGCAGTGCAAAAAAGCACACTGCAAAATTGAATCCTGATAGTGCTCAGGTTTATTCGGTTTGCTCCACTCTGTTATTTTTGGAGATGTATTATGCGTAAATCTTACCGCGTCAAGAAAGAAGCGGAGTTTCAAAAAGTTTTTACTCAAGGCAAATCTTGTGCTAATCGTCAATTTGTGGTTTATGTTTTGGAAAAAACCGGACAACCTCATTTTCGTGTGGGAATCTCAGTTGGCAAGAAGATTGGAAACGCTGTAGCACGTAATTGGGTCAAGCGGCGGATACGCCAAAGCTTAACCGAATTAAAACCGCAACTTAAACAAGATTGTGACTTTCTCGTGATCGCACGTCCTAGTGCTGCAGGAATGTCTACTGCTGAGGTTAAACAGCATTTGATCCATGTTCTTTCTTTAGCGAATATTATATAGTTAAGAATTTCAATTAAGAGAGGTAGAACACGTTGAAAAAGGGGAAAAAGGCTCTTGCTTTATTTGGAGCTTTGTCTTTAGTACTAGTGCTTAGCGCATGTAGTACTGATCCTGTAAATTCTCAAAGTACAGGATTTTGGGACCATTATATTATCTGGAATTTTGTACGCGCGATCAAAGCCTTGAGTAACTTGTTTGGTGGCAGTTATGGTTGGGGGATCATTATCTTCACTATTATTGTTCGGATCATTATTTTACCGTTGATGTTTTATCAAATGAAATCATCACGGAAAACAATGGATCTGCAGCCGCAATTGAAGGAATTACAAGCAAAGTATCCTGACCGTGATCAAGATTCAATGCGTGCGATGCAAGAAGAACAAAGAAAATTATATGCTGAAGCTGGAGTTAATCCAGTTGCCGGTTTCTTACCATTGCTGGTACAGATGCCGGTCTTACTTGCTTTGTATCAAGCTATTTTCAGATCTCAAGAATTGAAGACTGGTACATTTATGTGGATGCAGCTAGGTGATAAAGATCCATATTTCATCTTGCCGGTCCTAGCCGCTATTTTTACATTTGCGACGTCAAAATTGAGTATGATGTCTCAGCCTGATACAGGACAAAAAGGTATGACAGCAGCAATGACTTATGGGATGCCGTTAATGATTTTTATTACTGCGTTAAATGTTCCTGCTGCATTGTCATTATACTGGGTCATCACGAATGCCTTTTCAGTTGGTCAGACGCTTTTGATCAATAATCCATTTAAGATCAACCGTGAAAGAGCTGAAAAGGAACAGGCTAAAAAAGAGCGTGAACGTGATTTGAAGAAGGCTAAAAAGCGAGCCCTAAGGAATCGTAAAAAATAAAAAGTATAATTGTAGTGATCAATGGTGTAAAATCTATTTTTGGATTTTATACCATTTTTTTGAACTATTCTTGAAGCCGAAATAGATCGGCGCAACTGTATTAATAAAGAATCGGTTTTTCTGCGCTTAAATTATATTTCTAGTTCAAGATACTGTTTTTTTACCAGTTTCAATGGTATGTTAGAAAAGTAATTGATTCATTGAAGTTTAATTAATGTTCAAATTTAGATATTAAACGTTTACAATGTTAATTAGTTGGACTATGATATTTTAATGTTGTATAGAATGTAAAAGGGAGAGGATCAAATATGGAGAAGCTGCTGGTCATTAACTCAGGCAGTTCAAGTTTGAAGTTTAAATTGTTAGTCATGCCAGAAGAAAAAGAAGTGGCAGACGGTTTAGTCGACCGGATCGGTATTGACGGATCAAAAATTAAGATCAAATATGGCGACGGACAAAAATATGAGCATGCAGAGGAAATTAAGGATCACGAAGTTGCTGTTGATCGCTTAACATTCTTGTTGAAGGATCTGGGCATCGTTAAAGACCTTAACGAAATTACTGGCGTTGGTCATCGTGTTGTGGCTGGTGGTGAATATTTTAAACACTCTGTTGTTGTAGATGATGAAGTTATCAAACATATCGATGAAATTGCAGATATGGCACCATTGCATAATCCTGCTAACTTGATGGGTATCAAGGCTTTTAAGGAAATCTTGCCAGATGCCTTCTCAGTTGCTTCCTTTGATACAGCTTTCCATCAAACGATACCAGCTGTCAACTACTTATACAGTACCCCTTATGAATGGTATCAAGACTACAGTGTTCGTCGTTATGGCGCACATGGTATCAGTCATAAATATGTTTCTCAATTAGCAGCAGAAAAATTGGGTAAACCAGTCGAAGATCTTAAGCTGATCACTTGTCACTTAGGTGCAGGTTCTTCTGTCTGTGCTGTCAAGAATGGTAAATCATTTGATATTTCGATGGGCTTTACACCATTAACAGGTGTTACAATGGCTACGCGTTCTGGCGATGTTGATGCAGCTTTGTTAGGTTATATGATGAACAAATTGAACATCGACTCAATGGATGATATGTTGGATATCTTAAACCACAAATCTGGTTTAATTGGTATTTCTGGTGTTTCTTCAGATATGCGTGACTTGCTGGAAGCTGAAGGTCAAGGCAACAAACGTGCTGGTTTAGCCATTGATATGTTCGTCAAAAACGTGGTTAAGTACATTGGCGAATATATTGCTGAAATGGGCGGTGTTGATGGTATCGTCTTTACTGCTGGAATCGGTGAAAACTCGATCCCAGTTCGTAAACGGATCATGGAGCGCTTAGAATACTTGGGCTTAACATTTGATGATTCTAAGAACTCCGAAAATTATGAAGGGATCATTTCACAACCAGATTCTAAGGTTGCTGTTTTACGCCTTTCAACGAACGAAGAATTGATGATTGCTCGCGATATTATGAAATTAAAAGGTGAAGCTTAAGAAGCTTTGCTTGATATCTAAGTTTGAGAAAACTCAGCTTCTGCATTTTTCAAACTGATTAAAATGAGAAACGTGCCTGCCAATAATGGTGGGCACGTTTTTTACATAATTGCAATTTATTTTTTTAGTTAATTTTGCGGACCGAATTACGTAATTGCAATTTCGGATGATGGACGATCGTTTTGACTTCCTGACCTTTGAGCAAAGATAGGATCCCTTCACCAGCTTCTTGACCAACTCTAGTGCGCTGATAGTTCATAGTCGTTAAACCAGGACTGAGATAGGCAGAGGAGTCAAAATTATCGAAACCGACTAATGAAATATCTTGCGGAATAGATAAACCCTGACCTTTTAATTTAGCAAGAACTTCAATAGCAAGTTCATCGTTATAGCAGGCAATTGCCGTCGGATAAGCATCACTGTTAAGATAAAAGTCAATTTTTTTGCTAACGACTCCAAATGGATCATGGGAACTATACATAATAATATTACTGTCTGAAAGATCGATGGACATTTCCTGATAAGCTTGCATAAAGCCGCTCATTCGATGGACACCTTGGCGATCGTCGACTTGAAAAATACCCAAGATCTTACGATGGCCCATCTCCAAAAGATAGCTGACCATCTTTTTTTCAGCTTCGGTATCGTCATTTAAAATTCCAGGCGCATCTAATTCTGGGTACTTAGCATTAATAAACAGCAGTGGGATATTCTTTTTGGTGATCTGCTGATAAATATCTAAATTTCTGTTGGGCTTGGCACTTTCACTAGGTTCGATTATTAAACCTGCGACCTGAGAATCAAGCATTTTGATCAAACTTAGGCGCTCTTTTTCTGGATCATTATGTGTGTTTGCAAGCAAAAGGGAATAGTTTTCTGTTCCGATAACTGCATCGATCTGAGAGATGACTTTAGGAAAAATATAGTCAGCAATATGCGTACAGATCAAGCCGATCGTTTTACTTTCTGTATTTAGGTTCCATTTTTTATTCCACTCTTCAACATACATTCCGCTCCCCTGAACTTTATAAATAAAATGTTCATTTTGCAGTTCTGTCAAAGCCTTTCTTACTGCATAGCGTGAAACATTGAAATCTGCCATTAGTTCAGTTTCCGTGGGCAGTTTATCATTCATCTGATAAGACCCAAAAGTGATTTGGTTCTTTAGTTTTTCTTTGACCTTAATAAAGTCGCTTTTCATTTCATTTAACCCCATAATTCATTTGAATAAATTTACATAAATAAAATTGTTCACAACAATTTTACGCTACGTATTTAGGATAACATAAGCCAACGTCTTTGTTAAAAGTAGTTTTGTAACGAGTTGGGACATTTGCTTTTAGCCTAAAACAAATTTCGAATGATTAGTTAAGATTAATTCTGCAAAAAATAAATAATTGTTTCACAAAAAAACGACACTTGAAATTAAAGGGTTTACATTGATTTTGTTTCACAAATTTATTCGCATGAATTTTAAAAAGGGTTGAATCATTCGTATAAAATACTTATGATTAGAAACGTTTACATGGAGCGCACGTAATTCTTTGAAAGCGTTCCTAAATCATTAGTTCGATATTTAAGGAGGAGAATTCCGTGGCTCAAGAAAAGAAAATTTCGAGTAAGTATATTTATTTTTTTGGTTCTTTTGGTGGAATTTTGTTTGGTTATGATATTGGGGTCATGACAGGGGCTTTGCCTTTTCTGAAGAATGACTGGTCTTTAACTAATGCGTCAGTGATTGGCTGGATCACATCGGCAGTTATGTTTGGTGCAATTTTCGGAGGTTCGGTTGCTGGTCAGCTTTCTGATAAATTTGGTCGGAAAAAGATGATTTTGGTTTCGGCTGTGATTTTTGCTATATTTTCGCTGCTTTCAATGATTTCGCCGAATAACGGAGCACTGTACTTGATCATTATCCGAATTCTGTTGGGCTTAGCTGTTGGGGCTGCGTCGGCTTTAGTACCTGCCTATATGTCGGAGATGGCGCCAGCCAATGCGCGAGGCAGTCTCTCCGGGTTGAATCAGACAATGATCACTTCGGGAATGCTTTTATCATACATTATGGATTTCTTGTTAAAAGGCTTGCCTGAAGCTTGGGGTTGGCGAGTCATGCTTGGGTGTGCTGCCATACCAGCCGTCATTTTATTTCTAGGTGTTTTAAAGTTGCCAGAATCACCGCGTTTCTTGATCAAAAACGGTCAACCGGATGAAGCGCGTCAGGTTTTGTCATATATCCGCAAGGACGATAGTGAGATCGAAGCAGAAATAAAAGGAATTGAAATTGCTTTTACAAAAGAAACTAAAGTAGCAGAAAAAACTGCTTGGGCAACATTGTTTAGTGGCAAATATCGTTATCTGGTTATCGCCGGTGTTGGTGTTGCTACGTTTCAGCAATTTCAAGGCGCAAATGCAATTTTTTACTATATACCTTTGATCGTTGCAAAAGCTACCGGAAATTCGGCCAGTTCCGCGCTGTTATGGCCTGTTATCCAAGGTGTGATCTTAGTTTTAGGTTCATTGCTGTATATTGTGATCGCAGAAAAGTTCAAACGGCGTACTTTGTTGATGCTTGGCGGTACTGTGATGGGATTATCATTTATTTTGCCATCATTGTTGAACCTGATGATCGCTAACATGAATCCGATCACGATCGTTGTTTTTTTATGTATTTACGTTGCCTTTTATTCGTTTACTTGGGCTCCGTTAACATGGGTCATTGTCGGTGAGATGTTCCCACTTGCTGTTCGTGGGCGTGCTTCTGGCTTAGCTTCCTCAATGAACTGGGTCGGTTCATGGGCCGTTGGTTTGGTCTTTCCAATTATGACAGCCGCAATGGCACAAGAAGCAGTTTTTGCAATTTTCGGTGTGATTTGTTTAGCAGGAGTCTTATTCGTTCACTACTGCGTTCCTGAAACACAAGGACATACATTGGAAGAAATTGAAGAAGCTGGCATGAACCATGGCAAAAATAAAGACTAGGGGGTAGGTTGAATGAATATCGCTGAAATAGCCAAAGAGATCCAGGGCGGCAACACAGCCTTAGGGATCGAACTTGGGTCAACACAGATCAAAGCGGTCTTAATAACAAAAGATTTTGAACCAGTAGCTTCAGGCAGTTTCTTATGGGAGAACAGTCTAAAGGACGGTATTTGGACTTATTCCTTAGATGAAGTTTGGGATGGGATCAAACAAAGCTATCAGCAAATGTCTGCTGAAGTTTCGACTAAGTATCACGTTCAAGTTGAAAAAATTGGTTCGATCGGTGTTAGTGCGATGATGCACGGTTATTTGGCTTTTAATAAAAATAATGAACTATTGGTTCCATTTAGAACATGGAGAAACACGATCACAGGTGATGCTGCTGGAGAGCTAACTAAGCTGTTTAATTTCAATATTCCATTACGTTGGAGTATTGCTCATCTGTACCATGCGATTTTACAAAAAGAAGAACATGTTAAGGATATAGACTTTATTACGACATTAGCTGGATATGTGCACTGGCAATTATCTGGCAATAAAAACGTTGGCGTCGGTGATGCCTCAGGAATGTTCCCAATTGGTAAAGATGGACAATTTGATCAAGAAAAAATGTCTCAATTTGAGGATTTAGAGTTGGTCAAACAATATCCTTGGAAGTTACAAGACATCTTGCCAACAGTGTTAGAAGCTGGCCAAAATGCTGGTAACTTAACAAAAGCAGGTGCTAAGTTACTTGATCCGAGCGGCAAATTACAAGCAGGTAGCGTCATGGCACCACCTGAAGGCGATGCTGGGACTGGTATGATCTCAACTAACAGTGTTAGAGAACGGACAGGTAACATTTCAGTTGGTACTTCGGAATTTTCAATGAATGTTTTAGATAAACCATTGAAAAAAGTACATCGTGATATTGATATCGTGCAAACACCAGATGGTTTGCCAGTTGCGATGGTCCACATTAACAATTGTTCTTCTGACATTAACGCTTGGGCGGATATTTTTAAGGAGTTTGCAAGACGTTTAGGGATTGATCTTAAACCAGACGAATTATATTCGACCTTATTCTTGGATACTACTAAAGGTGACGAAGATGCAGGCGGCGTAGTCAACTACAGTTATCTTTCAGGTGAACCTGTGACAAAAACGGATGAAGGACGACCGTTATTTGTTAGGACACCAAATAGTAACTTTAACTTAGCAAACTTTATGACAGCTCAATTGTACTCAGCTTTTGCTCCACTTAAGATCGGAATGGATATTTTGCTCCATGAAGAAGGAGTTTCAACTGATGTTATGATCGCACAGGGTGGTTTGTTCAAGACACCAGTTGTTGCGCAACAAGTATTATCTAATGCGTTGAACTTACCGATCTCTGTCATGACAAATGCCAGCGTTGGTGGTCCTTGGGGTATGGCTGTCCTAGCACAGTATGTGGCTTCAGGTGCTAAAGAGTCATTGGCTGATTACTTGGATACGAAAGTCTTCTCTGATTCAGAAACAATGACATTAAGCCCAGAACAAGAGGGAGTTGATGGCTATGAGAAATATATTGAACGTTATCAAGCAGGTCTTCTTGTTGAAGATCAAGCCGCTATATTAGAAGATCCAGTCGAAAAACAACAATAAAGGATGAATGGAATGTTAGAAGAGTTAAAACAAGAAGTTTATAAGGCTAATATGCAACTTCCAAAGTTAGACTTAGTTACCTTCACTTGGGGTAATGTTTCTGGAATTGATCGTGATAAAGGGCTATTTGTTATTAAGCCATCTGGAGTTGATTATGACAAGCTGACATCGGACGACATGGTCGTAGTTGATTTAAACGGGAATGTTGTTGAGGGTAAGTTAAAACCATCAAGTGATACTCCCACGCATACAGTTTTATATAACAAGTTTCCAAATATTGGTGGGATCGTGCATACTCATTCTCCTTGGGCGGTTGCGTTTGCTTCTGCCGGAGTTGATGTTCCTGCATTAAACACTACACATGCGGATACATTTTATGGGCCTGTCCCAGTTTCAGATCCCTTATCTAAAGAAGAAATTGAAGATGCTTACGAGGAAAACACTGGTAAAGTGATCGTTCGAACGTTTGAAGAACGCGGAATCGATGAAGAGGCTGTGCCAGCTGTGTTGGTCAACCAACATGGGCCATTTACTTGGGGTGCTACTCCAGATAAAGCCGTCTATAACGCTAAGGTCCTTGAAGTTGCTGCCGAAATGGATTATCACGCCTTACAACTAGCAGGACACGAACAGATCGGTGTTCCTCAGTATTTACTTGATAAGCATTATTACAGAAAACATGGTAAAAATGCTTACTACGGTCAAAACAATGCGCAGTCACGATCACATGCCAAGCGGAAGTGAGCAGCTGAAAATTGTTTGTTAATAAATTATGTGTATCAAATTTAAAAACCGGGCGAAATGTTTTTAAGGGGTCAGATTTCTCCCAAAGACATGAAGCCCAAATAAAAAATCTAAGGAGTGTTTTTAATGTTATCAGTACCAGAGTACGAGTTTTGGTTTGCTGCAGGTAGTCAACCTCTTTATGGTGAAGACACATTGAAGAGTGTGGTTGATGATGCTAAGAAAATTGTTGAAGGTTTGAACGAAAAGGGTAACTTGCCATATAAAGTTGTCTTCAAGCAAGTTCTGACAGATGCAGACGGTATTACAAAATTCATGAAGGAAGCTAATTATCAGGACAAAGTTGCTGGTGTGATCACATGGATGCATACATTTTCTCCAGCTAAGAATTGGATCCGTGGAACAAAGTTATTGCAAAAGCCGTTGCTGCACTTAGCTACACAATACCTTAACAATATTCCTTACGACACGATGGACTTTGATTACATGAACTTGAACCAAAGTGCTCATGGTGACCGTGAATATGGCTATATTAATGCTCGTTTAGACAAGCGTAATAAAGTCATCTATGGGTATTGGGGCGATGAAGAAGTTCAAAAAGAAATCGCAGACTGGGAAGATGTTGCAGTTGCTTATAACGAATCATTCAACCT
>OMJG01000298.1_pt1 | contig 38291 bp, 48 predicted proteins | sample 1646431 | NCBI WGS metagenome assembly OMJG01 (sample SAMN03771674, study PRJEB25209) | food metagenome | isolation source: Cotija cheese | place: Mexico:Jalisco,Michoacan | collected 2011-12-12
AATTTTTGAGATTTCCCAAAGCCCTGCAGACAAACGACACACTAAAGAGCAAAAAAGTGGTTGAGCCCTAGCCCCAACCACTTTAGAAAATAAAAAAGCATATATGCTACCAAACACCTGTTGGTTAAACAACACATATGCCGAACCAATTTTTCACCTAAATGAATTGGCCTTGATTTATTCACAAGACTTATGGATATATTCCACTCCTAGCGAACTTCATCACGCTAGGAGTAGATAGAGCTAGACTCGGTTATACAGGGTATAACCACCATCATGACACTCCGTTTTATACATCACTAAAAGTTTTTATTAAACTAATTCAAGAATAACCATTGGTGCAGCATCGCCACGACGAGGTTCAGTTTTTAAGATACGAGTGTATCCACCTTGACGTTCAGCGTAACGAGGACCAAGATCGTTGAATAATTTTTGTAAAGCAGACTCGATAACGATGTCTTCACCTTCAGCGCGAACATCGGCGATTTCGTTACGAACGAATTGGTTCGCTTGACGACGAGCAGCTAAATCTCCACGTTTACCTAAAGTAATCATTTTTTCAGCTGTACGACGGATCTCTTTCGCACGAGTTTCTGTTGTAGTAATACGTTCATTGATAATTAAATCAGTAGTTAAGTCACGTAACATAGCTTTACGTTGAGAGCTAGTACGACCTAATTTACGGTAACCCATTGTCAGTATCCTCCTTTATGATTTATTAATCTTCTTGACGTAAAGATAAGTCAAGACCAGCTAGCTTGTTTTTAACCTCTTCAAGAGACTTACGACCTAAGTTACGTACTTTCATCATTTCTGGTTCAGACTTGTTAGTCAATTCTTCAACAGTATTGATGCCTGCACGTTTTAGACAGTTGTATGAACGAACTGATAAGTCTAGTTCTTCAATAGTCATTTCAAGCATTTTTTCTTTTTGTGTTTCTTCTTTTTCGACCATAACTTCAACTTGACGAGCTTCGTCTGTTAAGTTGACGAATACTTCCAAGTGTTCTGTCATAATTTTTGCCGCTAAGCTTAATGCTTCTTCGGGTGAAATTGTACCATCAGTCCAAATATCCATAGTCAATTTATCGTATTCGTTGATTTCTCCGATACGAGTATTTTCAACTTGATAGTTTACTTTGGAAATTGGTGTGTAGATAGAATCCACTGGAATTTCGCCAATTGGCATTGAATCCACTTTATTATTTTCTGAGCGTACAAAACCACGACCGTTTTTAACATTCATAATCATGTGGAAACGAGCGCCTTCTGCAAGCGTACAGATATGTGAGTCTGGATTCATAACATCGAAATCAGCATCGGCAATAATATCAGCAGCTGTTACGTCAGCTGGACCTGTGATGTCAATTTCTACTTGTTTTTCTTCTACGTCATACAATTTCAATGATAATTGTTTTACGTTCAACACAATCTCAGTAACGTCTTCACGTACACCTGGGACTGTTGAGTATTCATGCAAAACATCGTCAATTTGGATTGATGTAACTGCTGTACCTGGTAGTGAGGACAACAAGATACGACGTAATGAATTACCTAGGGTTGTTCCATAGCCGCGTTCTAATGGTTCTACAACGAATTTACCAAATTTACTATCGTCGTTAATTTCAATTGTCTCAATATTTGGCTTTTCAATTTCGATCATATCGACAAATTACCCCTTTCAAAACGTGAGAAAATGTATCATCGCATATCCAAGTTCATCAATCGATTAAACACGACGACGTTTTGGAGGACGGCAACCATTATGAGGAATAGGTGTTACATCGCGAATAGCAGTAACTTCTAAACCTGCTGCTTGTAAAGCACGGATAGCTGATTCACGACCTGAACCAGGACCTTTTACTGAAACTTCAACAGATTTCATACCGTGATCCATAGCAGCTTTTGTAGCTGTTTCTGAAGCCAATTGTGCAGCATAAGGAGTAGATTTACGAGAACCTTTAAATCCTAAAGCACCTGCAGATGACCAAGAAATTGCATTACCATGCTCATCAGTAATCATAACGATAGTATTGTTAAATGTAGAGTGGATGTGCGCCACACCTGTTTCGACATTTTTCTTCACACGACGTTTGCGTGAAACTGGACGTTTAGCCATAGTGTAATTAACCTCCTTTTAGATTATTTTTTCTTACCTTGAATTGCGACAGCTTTACCTTTACGCGTGCGTGCGTTGTTCTTAGTGTTTTGACCACGAACTGGTAAACCACGACGGTGACGGATACCACGGTATGAACCGATCTCTTGTAGACGTTTGATGTCTAAAGCACGTTCACGACGTAAGTCACCTTCAACTTTGATTGTATCTACTGCTGCACGTAAACGATCTAACTCATCGTTAGTTAAGTCACGTACACGAGTATCTTCTGAAATTTCAGCTTGCGCTAAGATTTTTTGAGAAGTCGTTTTACCGATACCATAGATGTATGTTAAGGCAATAACGATACGTTTCTCACGTGGAATATCTACTCCTGCTATACGAGCCATATACGAAAACCCTCCTTTTTATTTATCTTTAATTATCCTTGGCGTTGTTTATGTTTTGGATTAGAACAAATAACCATAACTTTACCGTTACGGCGAATAACTTTACAATGTTCGCACATTGGTTTAACAGATGCTCTTACTTTCACAGTTATACCTCCTCGATTATATATCTCTACATTACTTGAATCGGTAGGTGATACGACCTTTCGTCAAGTCATATGGAGACATCTCAACTTTTACACGGTCACCTGGCAAAATACGAATGTAGTTTACACGCATTTTTCCTGAAATATGCGCTAAAACTTCATAACCATTTTCCAATTGGACCTTAAACATAGCATTAGGTAATGTTTCAGTAACAGTACCTTCAATTTCGATCATATCTTCTTTTGACAAAGTTTTTCCTCCTAATGGTGGTTGTTTCGTTTAATCACTAATTGATTATAGGATAGAAATACGAAATGTTCAGTCAACCCGAATATCTTACCATAATTAGCGACTTAAAGCAACAAAAATTATTTATCTAAAATCTTTTGGATCTCAGCGTAAACATTGTCAATACCGATATCACCAGGAATGCGATAAAGCTTACCTTGACCTTCATAGAAGTCTAAGATTGGTTGTTGTTGTTCTTGATTAACATTTAATCTGTTCTCAACAACTTCAGGTTTATCGTCTTCACGTTGGTAGAAATCATGGCTTCCGCAAACATCGCATACGCCGTCTACTTTTGGTTTGTTGAAAACTTTGTGGTATGTTGCGCCACAGTTACGACAAATGATTCGCCCTGATAAACGTTCTTTCAACGTTTCAGCTGGCACGTCTAAGTAGATAACTGCATCAATGTCGCGATCTAAGCGAGTCATGATACCGCCAAGTTCTTTAGCTTGCGCTTCAGTTCTTGGAAAACCGTCTAGCATAAAGCCAGCTTGTGTATCTTCTTTTTGAAGTCTTTCTTCAACAATACCATTCGTTACTTCATCAGGAACTAATGCACCTTCATCCATGAATGATTTGGCTTTTTTTCCTAATTCAGTTCCTTCAGCGATTGCTGATCTAAACATATCCCCAGTAGAAATATGTGGGAATTTGTAATCTTCAACGATTTTAGCTGCTTGAGTACCTTTACCGGCACCAGGCAAGCCCATTAAAATAATATTCATAATTGTCCTCCCCAAGCACGTTACGCATTAGTCTTATTTATCATGAATAAAGCCAACGTATTGACGTTTAATTGTACGTCCTTCAATTTGTTTTGCAGTATCTAACGCAACACCGACAACGATTAGTAAGCTTGTACCACCTAAAGCAATTGATTGTGGCATATCAAAGAAGTATGCCCCTAGTAAAGGTAGAACTGATACACCCATCAAGAATAGTGAGCCAACTGCACTTAAACGATTTAACATTTTTTGTAAATATTCTTTAGTTGCTAAACCTGGTCGGATACTTGGAATATAACCACCAGCTTTTTGCAAGTTTTCTGCAGCACGTTCAGGGTTAATCTGAATATGTGCATAGAAGAATGTGAACAAAATAATGACAATTGCGTAAATAGCAATACCCGCTGGTTGCTCCAAATTAAAGATTGTTGACAATACTTGATACCAAGAAACATCACTATAATCAGCGGCAAATAATCCGAGTACCGTTTGTGGCACCATGATTAATGATGACGCGAAGATAACGGGAATAACACCTGCTGAGTTAATCTTTAATGGTAAATGAGACTTTTGCGATGCCGAATTCGCACGTTTGGAATAACGTACGGGAATTTGACGTTCCGCTTGACTCATGAAAATGATGAACATAATTAATAGGATAAATACAAGAACAAATACTCCTGCATAAATCATTTGTTTATTTAATTCACTGCTAGTAGCATCTACAATGTTATTTTGATAGTAAGACGTTAACTCTGAAGGGATTTGCGCTAGAATACCAGCGAAGATAATGATTGAAGTACCATTACCAATTCCATATTCAGTGATTTGCTCACCAATCCAGAGAACAAACATAGATCCGGCAGTCATGAATAAAGCAATCAATAAGTAAGTTACAAAACCTGGATTATCAATTAATCCTAGTGATGACAATGAATTAAATCCTATTGAAATAGCTAAAGCTTGGAAAAAGCCAATTGCTACTGCAAAGTATCTAGTCCATCGATTTAACTTACGACGACCAACTTCACCCTGTTTAGACCACTCTGTAAATGAAGGTATAATCTCCATCTGCAATAGTTGAATAATAATTGATGCGGTTATATACGGTGAAACACCCAATGAAAAGATGGAGTAGCTCGAAAGTGCTCCCCCACCAAGAGTGTTTAGTAGGCTGAATAAACCAGATTCAGCTAACCCTTGAATACCTGCAGCATTCACGCCCGGGACAGTTATGCTAGCCCCGATACGGAATACAATCAACATGATTGCTGTGAATGCCAAGCGGCTTCTAATATCCTTATCCTGAAATCCATTTTTCAGTATTTGAAACATTAGATCACCTCAATAGAACCCCCAGCGGTCTCAATAGCTTCTTTAGCTGATGCTGAGAATTTAGCTGCTTTAACGGTTAGTTTGCGTTCTAATTCACCATTACCTAAAACTTTGATACCAGATTTTTCTTTTTTAACTAAGCCTGCTTCGATTAATTCAGCAGCGGTTACAACAGCACCGTCTTCAAATACGTTTAAGTCATCAAGATTGATGATCGCATATTCTTTACGGCTGATGTTTGTAAAACCACGTTTTGGAATACGACGGAACAATGGTGTTTGTCCACCTTCGAAACCTAAACGTACACCACCACCTGAACGAGCTTTTTGACCTTTTTGTCCACGTTTTGATAGTTTACCCCAACCAGAACTTGCACCACGACCTACACGGTGACGTGTGTGACGAGATCCTTCTGAAGGTTGTAATTCATGTAATTTCATCCTGTTAGGCACCTCCTATTCTAGATTATGCTTCTTCAACAACTACTAAGTGAGCAATTTTAGTAATCATACCGTTGATTGCTTCGTTACGAGTTTTAACAACTGTTTTACCAACTTTTGTTAAACCTAGTGCTTGAGCTGTTTTAATTTGGTCTTGAGGACGTCCAATTAAACTGCGTTTTAAAGTAATTTTTACTTCAGTCATTCGAATTTCCTCCTTAACCTAATAATTCTTCCACAGATTTACCGCGTAATGCAGCAACATCTTCTGGAGATTTTAATGATTTAATTGCTTCTAGAGTAGCACGTACGATGTTGATTGGTGAATTAGAACCTAGTGATTTAGAAGTAATATCTGCGATACCACCTAATTCGACTACGGCACGAACTGGACCACCAGCAGCGATACCTGAACCGGCTTGAGCTGGTTTAAGTAATACGTTACCACCGTTAAATTTACCGATAACTTCATGAGGAACAGTTGATCCTGCACGAGGTATAGTAATTAAGTTTTTCTTACCATCTTCAACCGCTTTACGGATTGCTTCTGGTACTTCGGCAGCTTTACCAGTACCTAGACCAACATGGCCATTTCTATCACCGACAACAACAACGGCACCGAAGTTCATACGACGTCCACCTTTAACGGTTTTAGCAACACGATTAATGGCAACAACGCGTTCTTCAAGGTCGTTTTCGTTAATGTTTAATTCTTGAAATGTGTTTGTCATGTTCTTGGCTTCCTCCTTTTCCTAAAATTCTAAGCCGTTTTCACGAGCTGCATCTGCTAAAGCTTGTACACGTCCGTGATATTGGTAGCCACCACGGTCAAATTTTACAACTTTAACGCCTGCTGCTACACCGCGTTCAGCGATAGCTTTACCAACTAATGCTGCACTTTCGGTTTTAGTTGCGGCAGATAATGTTTCTTCGTTTGTAGAGGCACTCGCTACAGTAACACCCGCTACGTCATCAATTAATTGAGCGTAGATGTGTTTGTTAGAACGGAATACGTTCAAGCGTGGGCACTCTGCTGTTCCAGAAATGTTGCGACGAACACGCGCGTGGCGTTTTTGACGTAATTTATTTTTATCTGGTTTGCTGATCAAAATAGTCACCTCTTTGTTAGATTTGTAAGGATGACCTCGTCACCCTTATTTTATAGATAATTTGGATACAAGTAAAAGGAAATAATTGTAAAGAATTACAATTATTTACCAGTTTTACCTTCTTTACGACGAATGTATTCGCCAACATAGTGAATACCTTTACCTTTGTATGGTTCTGGTAAACGAGTTGAACGGATATTCGCTGCTAATTCACCAACAACTTCTTTGTTGATACCTTTGATGTTGATTGTAGTGTTAGTTGGCACTTCGATTTCGATGCCTTCTGGTGCTACGAATTCAACAGGGTGAGATAAACCAACATTGACAGTTAATTTGTTACCTGCTAATTGTGCACGGTAACCAACACCAGTCATTTCAAGTTTCTTCTCAAATCCTTCAGAAACACCAACAACCATGTTGTTTACTAATGCACGAGTAGTTCCGTGGATAGAACGTACTTCTTTGTGGTCATTCGGACGAGTGAAAGTGATTTCTTTCTCTCCGATTTGAATATCAATTACAGGGTTGAACTCACGTGATAATTCGCCTTTAGGGCCTTTAACAGTGATAGTTGAACCAGCTTTTTCTACGGTTACGTTACTAGGAATCTCGATAATTTTGTTACCAATACGACTCATTCTAGACTGCACCTGCCTTTCAATTTTGTTTTTTTATTTTTGTTATTTATTACCAAACGTAAGCTAAAACTTCGCCACCGATGTTTTTAGCACGAGCTGCTTTATCAGTGATAACACCTTCCGATGTTGAAACTAATGCAGTACCTAAACCGTTTAAAACTTTAGGAATTTGATCACTTTTCGCGTATACACGTAAACCTGGTTTAGAGATACGTTTTAAGTTTGTGATTACTCGTTGGTTATCGCTAGTATATTTCATGAATACACGGATAACGTTTTGTTTATCATCTTCGATGATTTCGTAATCTTTGATATATCCTTCTTCTTTAAGGATAGCAGCAATATTTTCTTTGATTTTTGATGATGGACTTTCGAATGATTCGTGGCGCACCATGTTGGCGTTACGAATACGAGTTAAAAAGTCCGCAATTGGATCAGTCATGACCATTACGAGTACACCCTCCTTTACTTAATTACCAGAAATTTACCAGCTTGCTTTTTTGACTCCAGGAATTTCCCCTTTATAGGCAAGTTCACGAAGGCAAATACGGCATAATTTAAATTTACGGTAAACTGAATGTGGGCGTCCACAACGTTCACAACGAGTATATTCTTGAGTAGAATATTTAGCTGGTTTCTTGTTCTTTTCGATCATTGATTTTTTTGCCAAATTACTCACGCCTCCTTCAAGACTTTATTATTTTTGGAATGGCATTCCTAGTTGAGTTAATAATTCTAATGATTCTTCGTCTGAATCAGCAGTTGTAACAATTACGATGTCCATACCACGTACTTTAGATACTTTATCAAAGTCGATTTCTGGGAAGATCAATTGTTCACGGATACCTAATGTGTAGTTACCACGACCATCGAATGAGCGGTTGCTGATACCACGGAAGTCACGTACACGAGGTAGTGATACTGATACTAATTTGTCGAAGAATTCATACATACGTTCGCCACGTAAAGTAACTTTGGTACCGATTGGCATACCTTCACGTAAACGGAAACCAGCGATTGATTTCTTAGCAGTTGTAATAACTGGTTTTTGACCAGCGATTAATGTTAATTCTTCAACAGCGTTTTCTAAGTTTTTCGCGTTAGATACTGCATCACCAACACCCATGTTGATAACGATTTTATCTAATTTAGGTGCTTGCATGATTGAGCTATAGTTAAATTTTTCAATCATTGATGGTACTACTTCATTTTTATATTTTTCTTGTAAACGATTAGCCATTATTCAGCGTCCTCCTCTCCTGATACTGCTTCAGCGATTACTTCGCCTGATTTTTTCGCTACGCGAACACGTTTACCATCTTGTTCTTGGTAACCTACACGTGTTGCTTCGCCTGTTTTAGGGTCTACTACTTGTACGTTAGATACATGAATAGGTGCTTCAACTTCAATGATACCGCCTTGAGGGTTCATTTGAGTTGGACGTTGATGTTTTTTAACGATGTTAACACCTTCAACAACAACTTTGTCAGCTTTTGGCAAAGCTTGTTTTACACGACCTTGTTTGCCTTTGTCTTTACCGGCAATAACGATAACTGTGTCATTTGCTTTTACTTTCATTTAAACGGGCACCTCCTTATTTTCTTCAGATTTTAGATTACTTCTGGAGCTAATGAAATAATACGCATATAGTTGTTGTCACGTAATTCACGTGCAACTGGACCAAAGATACGTGTTCCACGAGGAGATTTATCGTCACGAATAATTACACATGCATTTTCGTCGAATTTGATGTATGAACCATCTGGACGACGAACGCCGCTCTTAGTACGAACGATAACTGCTTTAACTACATCACCTTTTTTGACAACTCCACCTGGTGTTGCATTTTTAACAGTTGCCACGATAACATCACCAATGTTTGCAGTTTTACGGCCAGATCCGCCTAATACTTTAATTGTTAGGACTTCACGCGCGCCTGAGTTATCTGCTACTTTTAAACGAGTTTCTGATTGAATCATTTATAGAGTACCTCCTTCCAGTTGTTATTAGATAATGATTGATTCTTCAACGATTTCAACAAGACGGAAGTATTTGTCTTTTGACAATGGACGAGTTTCCGCGATGCGGACGATGTCACCCATTTTTGCTGAATTGTTTTCATCATGTGCTTTGTATTTCTTAGAATATTTGATACGTTTACCATATGTTGGATGGAATTTGAAAGTATCAACTTGGACTGTGATTGTTTTTTCCATTTTGTCAGAAACAACACGGCCTTGTAACACTTTACGGTTATTACGTTCTTCCATGGACAGGTTTCCTCCTTTACTGAATTTTCTTACGCTTCTTGATTACGTAACGCAGTTTTAACACGTGCGATATCTTTACGAACAGCTTTAATACGAGCTGTGTTTTCTAATTGACCAGTTGCCAATTGGAATCGTAAGTTGAATAATTCTTGACGATATTCTTGTTCTTTAGCAGTAAGTTCAGCAGTGGAAAGATCTTTAATATCTGTAAATTTAGTCATTAGATTCACCACCAATTTCACGTTTTACGATTTTAGTACGAATAGGTAATTTGTGAGATGCTAAACGCAATGCTTCTTTAGCTACTTCTTCTGGAACGCCGGCAACTTCAAATAAGATTTTACCGCGTTTAACTGGAGATACCCAACCTTCTGGAGCACCTTTACCAGAACCCATACGAACACCAATTGCTTTAGCTGTATAAGATTTATGTGGGAAGATTTTAATCCATACTTTCCCACCACGTTTCATGTAACGTGTCATGGCAATACGAGATGCTTCAATTTGACGGTTAGTGATCCATGCTGAATCTAATGCTTGCAAACCGAATTCACCGTATGCAATTTCTTTTCCGCCTTTAGCTTCGCCACGCATTTTACCACGGAATTCACGTCTGTGTTTTACACGTTTAGGTACTAACATGTTTTAAGCCTCCCCTTGAATATTTTTTGTTGGAAGGATTTCACCACGGCATACCCATGTTTTGATACCGATCTTACCGTAAGTAGTGTCGGCTTCTTCCCATGAGTAGTCGATGTCCGCACGCAATGTATGCAATGGAACTGTTCCTTCTACTTGAGTTTCTGAACGCGCCATGTCGGCACCATTCAAACGACCTGAGATTTGAACTTTGATACCTTTAGCTCCTGATTTCATTGTGCGTTGGATTGCTTGTTTTTGCGCACGACGGAAAGCTACACGGTTTTCTAATTGTTGAGCGATTGATTCACCAACTAATTTAGCGTCTAATTCAGGTTTTTTAATTTCTACAATGTTGATGTGTACTTTTTTACCTGTACGGTTGTTTAAATTTTTACGTAATGCGTCAACTTCAGAACCACCTTTACCAATAACCATACCCGGTTTAGCAGTGTGGATGTTTACGTTAACTTTGTTTGCAGCACGTTCAATTTCAACTTGAGATACAGAAGCATCTTTTAATGTTTCAGCGATGTATTCGCGGATATGTAAGTCTTCGTGTAAAGTATCTGCAAAGTCTTTTTCTGCATACCAACGAGCGTCCCAATCTTTGATGACGCCGATACGCATACCGATAGGATTAATCTTTTGTCCCATTAATTATGCCTCCTCTGCTGTTTTTACTACCACTGTAATGTGGCTTGTACGTTTGTTGATTCTAGAAGCTGAACCTTTCGCACGTGGACGGAAACGTTTCATCGTTGGTCCTTCATTTACGAATGCTTCGCTTACTACTAAGTTAGCTGGCTCTAAGCCAAAGTTGTGTTCTGCGTTTGCAATTGCAGACATTAACACTTTCTCTACAGCAGGAGATGCTGAACGAGGAGTGTTTTTTAAGATTGCAATAGCTTCACCGACAGTTTTGTTGCGGATTAAATCAACAACTAAACGTGCTTTACGAGCAGAAACGCGAACTGTGTTTGCAGTTGCTTTTGCAGATGTAATTTGTTCTGCCATTCTTTATTTCCTCCTCTCAGATTAACGACGAGTTGTCTTGTCGTCAGCGCCATGTCCTTTGTATGTACGAGTTGGTACGAATTCACCTAGTTTGTGACCTACCATATCTTCTTGGATAAAAACTGGTACATGTTTACGGCCATCGTATACAGCAATTGTTAACCCAACAAAGTTAGGGAAAATTGTTGAACGGCGTGACCATGTTTTGATTACTTGTTTCTTTTGTGCGTCTTGTTGTGCAACCACTTTTTTCATTAAATGGTCATCACAAAAAGGTCCTTTTTTCAAGCTACGGCTCATATTTATTTGGCTCCCTTCGCTATCCTATTTAATGTGATTACTTAGAGTTACGACGACGTACAATTAATTTATTGCTACGTGCGTTCTTATCACGAGTCTTAATACCACGTGCAGGTTTACCCCATGGAGTCATTGGACTTGGGCGTCCGACTGGAGCTTTACCTTCACCACCACCGTGAGGGTGATCGTTAGGGTTCATTACAGAACCACGAACAGTTGGACGTTTACCTGCCCAACGAGAGCGTCCTGCTTTACCTACGTTGATTAAGCTGTGTTGTTCGTTACCAACAACACCAATTGTTGCACGACAAGTACCTAAGATCATACGAACTTCACCAGAAGTTAATTTGATCAATACGTATTTGTCTTCTTTACCTAACACTTGAGCGCTAGCACCAGCAGAGCGAACTAATTGTCCACCTTTACCAGGTTTAGTTTCAATGTTATGTACTAAAGTACCAACTGGGATGTTTTTCAATGGTAATGCATTACCAACTTTGATATCTGCTGCTTCACCAGAAGAAATACGAGCACCAACTTGTAAACCTTTAGGTGCGATGATGTAAGTTTTAATACCATCTGTATAGTGGATTAACGCAATATTAGCTGAACGGTTTGGATCGTACTCAATAGCTTTCACTATACCTTCAACGTTGTCTTTATTACGTTTGAAGTCAATGATACGGTAAGCTTGTTTGTGTCCACCACCGTGATGACGAACTGTAATGCGACCGTTGTTATTACGACCAGCACGTTTGCTTTGTGATTCTAACAATGTTTTTTCAGGAGTTGTTTTAGTGATTTCTGAGAAATCTGAACCTGACATGTTACGACGACCGTTAGTCGTTGCTTTATATGTTTTTATCGCCACGTGAATTTCCTCCTATCTTAATTATTCTGCTTCGTTTCCGAAGATTTCGATTGATTGACCTTCAGCGATGGTTACGATTGCTTTACGGCGTTTACGTGTATAACCAGCAAAACGTCCCATACGTTTTAGTTTACCGCGAACGTTCATGATGTTTACGTTTTTCACGTCTACGTTGAACAATTCTTCGATTGCTTGTTTAACTTCTGTTTTATTCGCTTTAACAGCTACTTCAAAAGTGTATTTGTTTTCGTCCATTTTCAACATTGATTCTTCAGTGATGATTGGGCGAATGATTACGTCGTGTGCCAACATTATGCTAGTACCTCCTCTACGTTAGAAAGTGCTGCTTTTGTAATGATGACTTTTTCAGAGTTAACTAAGTCGAACACGTTAACGTTGTTTTCATCAACTACTTTTACGTTTGGTAAGTTACGAGCTGATAATTGTGCGTTGTCGTTGTCTTTATTGATTACAACTAAAACTTTATTTTCAACTTGCAAGTTATTCAACACTTCTTGGAATAATTTAGTTTTTGGTGTTTCGAATGCTAATTCATCAACAACGATGAAGTTGTTTTCTGCTACCTTATTAGATAATGCAGAGCGTAAAGCTAAACGACGAACTTTACGAGGTAATTTGTAAGCATATGAACGAGGTGTTGGTCCGAATGCACGGCCACCGCCTACCCATTGTGGAGAGCGGATTGAACCTTGACGAGCACGACCTGTACCTTTTTGACGCCATGGTTTACGTCCACCACCGCTAACTTCTGAACGTCCTTTAACTTTGTGGGTACCTTGACGTAATGAAGCTTGTTGCATAATAACTACATCGTAAATTGCATTTTTATTTGGTTCAATTGCGAAGACTTCATCGTTTAATGTGATTTCGCCAGCTTGTGAACCGTCTTGTTTAAATAATGTAATGTTTGCCATGAAACTGTTCCTCCTTCCTGGTATTATTCAGCAGATTTAACTGCAGATTTGATTGTTACCATAGATTTTTTAGCACCTGGAACGTTACCTTTGATTAAGATGACGTTGCGCTCTGCATCTACTTTAACGATTTCTAGGTTTTGGATAGTGATTTGAGTACCACCAGTTTGTCCTGGTAAGTTTTTACCCTTGAATACTTTAGAAGCATCCGACGCCATACCCATTGAACCTGGGCTGCGGTGGTAATGAGAACCGTGTGACATAGGTCCACGTGATTGACCATGACGCTTGATAGCACCTTGGAATCCTTTACCTTTTGAAGTACCCGTAACATCAACGATGTCTCCTGCTTGGAAGATATCAACCTTGATTTCTGATCCAACTTCGTAATCTCCTAGCTCAACATCTTTGAATTCTTTAATGAAGCGCTTAGGAGTAGTTTCTGCTTTTGCTACATGACCTTTGTGAGGTTTGTTTGCCAATACTTCACGTTTGTTGTCAAAACCAACTTGAATAGCTTCGTAGCCATCAGTTTCGTTTGTTTTAGCTTGTAAAACAACGTTTGGTTGTGCTTCGATAACTGTAACTGGTACTAATTCACCAGTTTCTGTAAAGAATTGTGTCATACCTACTTTTTTTCCTAAGATTCCTTTAGTCATGAGTACACCTCCGTATAATTTTTTATTTAATAATTGGGTTAACTAATTTGTTTCGATGATTCTGGAATTATAATTTGATTTCGATGTCTACGCCTGATGGTAAATCTAATTTCATTAACGCATCAACAGTTTTTGGTGTTGGGTTAACGATGTCGATTAAACGTTTGTGCGTACGCATTTCGAATTGTTCACGTGAATCCTTGTCTTTATGTGTTGCACGGATAACTGTGAATAATGAGCGTTCAGTAGGCAATGGAATTGGACCTGATACTTCTGCTCCTGTACGTTGTGCAGTATCAACAATTTTAGCTGCTGATTGATCTAATGCACGGTGTTCGTAAGCTTTTAAACGAATACGAATTTTTTGTTTTGCCATGACTTTTTCCTCCTCGTCATATTTTAAATTTGACTTGCTCCGTATGAATTACCGGCCACCCTTATGGCAATGCTACCGGGTGTGTCGCAACCTCATACATCACTGCTTATTGGTGTATCAACGTTTGCACGCAAATACTGTTGCTCCGTATAAAACGGCACCCAATTAGTATACAAAATTAAACTAGGCAGTGCAAGCTTTTTCTCGTCTTTTTTTAAAAAAAGTGGCGTTTTTTCGCGATTTCTTGAAAAAAGACTGTTTTTCGCGCTTTCATGCCAACGCTCCCTAGTGTGTCTTTTGTTGTATTTTTTAGTGCGCTGCCCTCAATCTCGGCAACGCGTCCTAGTGTATCTTTGTTAACTAGGTCTATTATACATGATTCATGGCGTAACGCCATATTTTTTCAATGATATTTCTATTAAATTTTGCATTGGAATGTTCAGGGTCTACTACATACCCTTCAATTGCGTTCGCATCATTCATCACCATCAAAGCAATTTGATTGAAATTTAAACGCTGTACGTTTTCATCGGCTCCCTCACTCAATTGCGCCGAAGCCTTATCCAAACTAGTAAAAGTCTGTAAGTATTGCTTACCTTCCTTTGTTTGGAAGGTTCGCCAGTACTGACTCCTCTTCGTGGCGGTCTGATTAGGCGTACCATTGTGGAGCTCTTCAATTAAATAGAACGTCGCCTTTGGCATACCAGTCATCAAAGCTAATGTTGTCAACGGGTTACGATCAGCCTTATATTGATCTAACAAAGCGACCAAGGACTGCGCTGTCATGTCTTTTTCCATGATTCACCTTCTTTCTACTATATGTATAGTAATTATATGCGACTTGGTGATTAACTATGAATGTCCCTATTTTATCAAACTCTTTACTTAGATGCATCCTTTAGCCACCTTGTGTTCACTTCCAACTATCACTGACGATTTATTTTTTCTTTTCCCCACCCTTTATTGACGATTGTTATTAAGGTATAAATTCATTATGATTGATTTATAAAGGAAATGCATATAATGGAGGATTTTTTTATGGCAAATCATTTTTTAGTGTTACAAACCGACTTTGGTTTAGGGGATGGTGCTGTAGCAGCAATGTACGGTGTTGCCTATACCGTAGATCCCAGCCTAACAATTTCAAACCTGACACACGAGATTCCTCCATATGACATCTTTGCGGCGTCATATCGCTTATTACAAACGATTAAATACTGGGCTGAGGAAACAGTATTCGTATCTGTAGTAGATCCTGGTGTTGGTTCAGCTCGTAAATCAGTTGTAGCCAAAACTAAAACAGGTCACTACATCATTACGCCAGATAATGGTACTTTAACACATGTAGCTGCACACTTGGGACTAGAAGCTGTTAAAGAGATTGACGAGATCAAAAATCGTTTGCCGCATTCAGAAGAATCACACACCTTCCATGGACGCGATGTGTATGTGTACAACGGCGCCATGTTAGCGAATAATGCTGATTATTTCAATCAATTGGAAAAAACTGTCGCTGTGAAAGATGTTACTACTTTCGAATTAGGGGAACTGTATGAAGCCGATGGTGTTATCCACGGTACCGTAGATATTCTTGATATCCGATTTGGCTCACTTTGGACAAATATCCCTTCAAGTACCTTAAAAACAGCTAGGATTGAAAACGGCGATACGATCAGCGTAACCATTTACCATAACGGCATCAAACATTATCAAAATTATATTCTATTTGGCCATTCATTTGCGGACGTGTCTGTTGGTGAACCAATCGGTTATATCAATTCATTATTAAATCTAGGTGTCGCAATTAATCAAAAGAACTTTGCTGAAACTTACGGTGTTGGTACCGGAATTGATTGGCAAATTGAAGTTCGAAAAATTTAAAGCTATTTTTCCATTTAAATCACCATAAGTAAAACCCTATATTATATAGAAGAAACATTCAAAGGAGAATAAAAATGAATAAAAAACAATCATCTATTACAACCCTAGTTGCTATCGGTGTGGGTGCAGCCGTATTCTTTATCTTAGGTCGCTTCCTATCTATCCCGACTGGTATTCCAAATACAAGTATTGAAACAACCTATCCCTTCTTAGCTTTAATGGCTACTATCTTTGGACCATTTGCTGGTCTATTCATTGGTTTAATCGGTCACGCTATCAAAGACCTATTAACATACGGTTTGTGGTGGTCATGGGTACTAACATCTGGTTTTGCTGGTTATGGTTTTGGTATCGTAGGTCGTCGTTTAAAAGTAAACGAAGGTATTTTTACACTGAAAGATGCAATTCAATTCAATATTGGTCAAGTTATCGTGAACGTGTTATCATGGGTTGTCATTGCACCAGTCTTAGACATTTTAATTTATTCTGAACCTGCCAACAAAGTTTTCTTACAAGGTGGTGTTTCTGCACTTGTTAACGCATTATCTGTTGGTATTATTGGTACATTGTTACTTAAAGGATATGCTTCTACACGTACGAAATCAGGAAGTTTGCGTAAAGAGCAATAATAGAAAGTAGTTTTTATTATGAATAACGTATTTACAACAGAGCCGGTGGACTTGAATGTCACACCGGCTATTGAATTTAAAAATGTATCTTTTCGCTATGCGAGTCAAGCGGACTTAAATCTACACGATTTGTCATTTGCCATTTATCCTGGTGAGAAAGTACTTATTATCGGACCTTCAGGTTCTGGGAAATCCACTATCGGAAAAATGATTAATGGGCAAATCCCCAATACCTTTGACGGTGATTTCACAGGTGATATTTTTATTAACGGGCAATCAATTAAAGGACAGTCAATTTTTGACCTTTCACTACAAGTTGGTACCGTCTTGCAAGATACCGATGGTCAATTTGTTGGCTTAACAGTAGCTGAAGACCTAGCCTTTGCTTTAGAAAATGATTATGTTGATCAAGGAGAAATGGTAAACAAGGTAAATGCCTGGGCTACTACATTAGATCTTCATGACTTATTAAATGCCAAACCTCAAGCCTTGTCAGGCGGGCAGAAACAACGGGTATCTATTGGTGGGGTTTTAATTGACGGATCACCGATTGTCCTATTTGATGAACCATTAGCTAATCAAGACCCAGCATCGGGCTTAGCAACCATGGCACTCATTGGTCAGCTAAATGCGTCTGAACAATTAACGACGATTGTGATCGAGCATCGTCTGGAGGAAACCCTGATTGCTGATATTGATCGCGTCATCGTGATTGAAGACGGCCATTTGGTGGGCGATATGTCCGTTGACGCGTTGCTACGTTCTGATTTGTTGGACCAAATTGGAGTTCGTCAACCCCTCTATTTGGATGCTTTTGCTTATGCTGGGGTCTCCTTGGATCAATTTCAACGCCTTGGTGCCTTTACACCTGACCTAGTAACGCCTAAGGTGGCGCAGGAGTTAACGACTTGGTATGATAGTCAGGTTGAAACGAGCCAAGATGTCCAACAGACCCCAATTGTTCAACTCGATGATGTTGCTTTTCGCTATCAAGATGCGCCTCTGATTTCCGATATGCATCTGACAATCTACGATGGGGAACTCATTTCGTTGGTCGGCACGAATGGGGCTGGCAAATCAACGCTCGCTAAGCTCCTGTGTGGTTTTGAGCGTCCTGATGCGGGGACAATTACCTTGTTCGGTCAAGATGCGGCAAATCTATCGATTAAGGAAATTGCAGATAATATAGGCTATGTCATGCAGAATCCAAATTTGATGATTTCAAAGAATATTCTGGCGGATGAGGTGGCTGCGGGTTTAATCAATCGCGGTTTGTACCAGTATGCAACGGATGAGGCCTTACAGGAACGTGTGGGTCATGCGTTGACCATTTGTGGTCTATATCCCTATCGCAATTGGCCAATTTCGGCACTATCTTATGGGCAAAAAAGACGCGCGACGATTGCAAGCATTCTAGTCTTAAATCCAAAGCTCTTGATTTTGGATGAACCTACGGCTGGACAAGATTATAAACACTACACGGATATGATGATATTTATTCAAGAATTGAATGCTACCGAAGGAATCACCATATTGATGATTACCCACGATATGCATTTGATGCAGGAATACTCTAATCGAACCATCGTACTACATGATGGAAAAATTCTAGCAGATGATAAACCTTCTGCCGTTCTTTCTAATGAATATTTGATGAAGCAAGCACATTTGGCACCGACTAGCATTTATCAGTTAGCCAAGACATTGCCTAATATCGCACCGACAAACTTTATTGATACCTTCATTCGCTTTGAACGAAATCTTCCAGCAGTTAACCCAACGACAGCAGGTATAGAAAGGAGCGTGACTGACTATGGCTAAAACACAAGCCCAAACATTAGGCTACATTGCCCATGACACGCCACTTCACCGTTTATCTGGTGCAACCAAGTTAATTGCCTTTATCACCCTTTCGGTTATTGCCATGACATCCTACGATACAAGATTTCTGATTGGCTTGGGTATTTTGTCGCTTGTACTCTTTTGGCTTTCCAAGATTCGATGGTCTGAAGTGAATACAGTCATTTACTTTATCCTCTTCTTCTCTATTTTAAACCTAATTACGATCTATATTTTCGAACCAGAATACGGGGTTCAACTCTATGGATCACGTACGGTGATTGCTGAAGGTATTGGTCGTTATACCATCACTCAGGAACAACTATTCTATGAGTTTAATCTGTTTGTTAAATATTTCTCGACCATACCCCTGGCTTTAATTTTTATCTTAACGACAAACCCTAGTGAGTTTGCTTCTTCCTTAAACCGGATTGGGGTTTCCTACCGTATTGCTTATGCTGTGGCCTTAGCCTTACGCTATATTCCGGATATCCAAAGTCAATTCTTTGCTGTTCGTCAAAGCCAACAAGCGCGAGGGATTGAAATGTCAAAAAAGGCGCCCTTTTTCCAACGCATTAAGCGTTCGGCTCACGTTATCATGCCATTGATATTTTCTAGTCTCGACCGCATTGAAGTGATTAGCCAATCGATGGAATTGCGTCGTTTTGGTAAAGAAAATCGACGTACATGGTATAGCGCACGCCCCTTCAAGCGTGGGGATTTCCTTGCCCTGTTTGTGACAGTCATCATTGTAGCGATTGGTATATATCAATTCTTTACCAATGGTGGTCGTTTCTATAATCCATTTCAATAACAAAAAAGGTAGCCCGAAAGTTTCATGTACTTTCGGACTACCTTTTTATTTTGCCTAAAGTTTCAAATCAGATGGTGGTTTATACTAACGCATTGATTTGGAAACCGCGGTCTTCCAATACGTATAGAATTGCTTCTGCTGTATCGATGGATGTTAATAGTGGCACACCACGCTCGATGGCAGCTTTACGAATTAATTGACCCGAGTTTTGGTCGTGTCGCGCGCGACCCCATGTATTAATGATAATTTGTGCACGTTCTTCGGTAATCAAGTTCACTAATGTTTGCTCAATTTCTTTTTCGTCTGTTACTTCATTTGATGTCACTGCAACAGTATCAATACCTGCAGCTTCAAATTCCGCTTGCATGTCGCCCGTTACCATGACACTGAAGCCAATTTGACGGAAACGTTGTGCCAATGCCAAACTCTCTGCTACGTCAGCCTTGGTAATTGTGAACAAGACATTACCGAAATCATTGACGTGGATGTTGCTACCTGCAAAGGCCTTGTATAGTGCTTTTTGAAGGTTGATATCTGAACCCATCACTTCACCAGTTGATTTCATTTCTGGTCCTAATTGCGGATCAACTAGGTTCAATTTAGTGAATGAGAATACTGGTGCTTTTACATGAACCATGTTGCCTTCAGCGTAAAGACCTGGTTGGTAACCTTGGTCAATAATGCTTTCGCCAAGGATAGCGCGCGTTGCTACTTGTGCCATTGGAATACCCGTTACCTTACTCAAGAAGGGTACTGTACGGCTGGCACGTGGATTTACTTCAATCACATAAACTTGGCCATCTTGAACAATGAATTGAATATTCATCATACCCAAGCAATTTAAGCCAAAAGATAGACGTTCAGTGTAATCGACGATGGTCGCCTTCACCTCATCAGATAGACTTTGTGAAGGATAAACGGCCATAGAGTCACCTGAGTGGACCCCAGAACGTTCGATATGTTCCATAATTCCTGGGATTAAGACATTTTCACCGTCACAAATTGCATCGACTTCGACTTCGGTACCCACTACATAATGGTCAATCAAAATTGGACGGTCTGGAGAGGCAATCATGGCATCTTCCATATAGCTGCGTAAGTCGGCATCGTTATCCACGATTTCCATACCACGCCCACCTAAGACATAACTTGGACGTACTAAGACTGGATAGCCAATCTTACTTGGGATTTGTAAAGCATCTTCTACAGACATTGCTGTAAAACCTTCTGGTTGAGGGATTCCTAAGTCTGTTAAGGCTTGCTCGAACAAGTCACGGTCTTCAGCACGATCTAAGTCTTCTACGGTTGTCCCTAAGATAGGAATACCTAATGCATGTAATGGTTCAGCTAGATTTATCGCTGTTTGACCACCAAATTGTACAATAACCCCTTCTGGTTGTTCAAGGTCGATGACATGTAGTACGTCTTCTAAAGTAAGTGGTTCGAAGTAAAGTTTATCCGAAATAGAGAAATCAGTTGAAACTGTTTCTGGGTTGTTATTCATGATAATCGCTTCGTAGCCAGCTTGTTGGATTGCTTTAACAGAGTGAACTGTGGCGTAGTCAAATTCTACCCCTTGACCGATACGGATGGGACCTGAACCTAATACTAAAACAGTCTTTTTGTATGAAGGCATAATTTCGTTATCAGCACTATAGGTTGAATAGTAGTATGGTGTGTTCGATTCAAACTCGGCCGCACAGGTGTCAACGGTTTTGTAGACTGGGCGAATGCCGTTTGCAGCTCGTAAGTCACGTACATCTGCTAAATCATTTTCCCATAGTCTAGAGATGGCTAAATCAGAGAAACCATAACGTTTTGCTTCTTTTAAGACAGCAACATCTTCTTTATTGGCTTCAAGTGTATTTTCTAATTCTACAATGTGCATTAAAACATCTAGGAAATAGAGATTAACTTTTGTCATGTCATGCAATTGTTCAATGGTATATCCGCGGCGCAAAGCTTCAGCTAAGTAGAAGATGCGGTCATCTTGTGCACGTGTAATCTTATCAATTAAGGTTACTTCATCAGCTTCGCGACTAGCAGTTGTTGCCATGTGTTCAGCACCAATTTCTAGTGAACGGACAGCTTTTAACAGCGCTTCTTCAAGGTTCGTACCAATAGCCATGACTTCACCAGTGGCTTTCATTTGAGTACCTAACTGACGATCACCTTTCTCGAATTTATCGAATGGCCAACGTGGAATCTTCGCAACCACATAGTCCAAAGCTGGTTCAAATTCGGCTAAGGTTGTACCTGTTACAGGGTTGATCATTTCATCAAGTGTTAACCCTACTGCGATTTTGGCTGCAATTTTGGCGATTGGATAACCAGTTGCTTTAGATGCAAGCGCTGAAGAACGGCTCACCCGTGGGTTTACTTCAATAACGTAGTAATTGAAGCTGTTTGGATCTAAGGCTAATTGCACATTGCAACCACCTTCAATACCTAAGGCACGGATAATCTTTAATGATGCATCGCGCAAAATTTGGTTTTCGTGGTCTGTTAGAGTCAAGGTCGGTGCGAAAACAATTGAATCTCCTGTATGAATACCAACTGGGTCAAAGTTTTCCATGTTACAAACAACCAAAGTATTATCTGCGCTATCACGCATTACTTCGTATTCGATTTCCTTATAACCAGCGATTGAAATTTCAATCAAACATTGGTTTACAGGCGATAATTTAAGGCCCTTAGCAACAATTTCACGTAATTCAGCAGGGTCATTACAAATCCCCCCACCTGTTCCACCCATGGTAAAGGCAGGACGTACAATTACTGGATAACCAGCCTGTTCTGCGAAAGCTAGTGCTTCGTCAACTGTATGTACAATATCACTCTCAGGAACTGGTTCATTCAATTCACGCATTAGATTACGGAAAAGGTCACGGTCTTCAGCTTGATCGATAGCTGATAATTTTGTACCCAATAATTGGATACCTAATTCATCTAAAATACCATCATTGGCTAATTCAATCGCCATGTTTAAACCTGTTTGGCCACCTAAAGTAGGTAGAATCGCGTCTGGACGCTCTTTACGTAAGATGCGTGATACAAATTCTAGCGTAATCGGTTCAATATACACTTTGTCAGCAATTTCCGTGTCAGTCATGATAGTTGCTGGATTGGAGTTAACTAATACAACTTCATAACCTTCTTCACGTAAAGATAAGCATGCTTGTGTACCAGCATAGTCAAATTCTGCTGCCTGTCCGATGATAATTGGACCAGATCCGATAACCATAATCTTGTGAATATCAGTACGTTTTGGCATTAAATAGTCCCCTCCAAGTTCTTGTTGTTATCCATTAATTCAATAAAACGATCAAATAAGTGGTCTGCATCATGTGGTCCTGGTGCTGCATCAGGATGATATTGCACACTAAAAGCAGGTAAAGTTTTGTGGCGCACACCTTCTACCGTTTCATCGTTGATTTCGATATGAGTGATTTCTAAATCTGTATGCACTAATGAATCAGCATCTACCGCATAACCGTGATTTTGAGAAGTGAAATCAATACGACCAGTATCAATTTCACGTACAGGGTGGTTAAAGCCACGATGGCCGAATTTCATTTTGAAGGTTTCGCCACCATTCGCTAAACACAACAATTGGTGACCAAGACAGATACCAAACAAAGGTATTTTACCTTGAATTTCATTAATCATGTCTAAAGCTTCTGGAATACTCGTTGGATCCCCAGGGCCGTTGGTTAACATGACGCCATCAGGAGCTAAACGTAAAATTTCTTGGGCAGTTGTATCATATGGTACCACCGTTACATTACACTCACGTTTGTTTAATTCACGTAAAATTGAATGTTTCAAACCAAAGTCTACTACGACCACATTCTTACCAGCATTTGGATTCACATATCGCGTTTTAGTTGATACTTGCGCTACTTGGTTTGTAGGCAAGTCTGTCGCGTGAAGTGTCGCAAGCGCAGCTTCAATGTCAGTCCCCTCATTTAGTAAACTAGCTTTCATCGTTCCGTGACTACGGATTGTTTTGGTTAATTGACGCGTATCAATATGTTTAATGCCTGGTATATCATATTCCACTAAGAACTCATCCAAGCTCATTTTTGATCGCCAGTTAGATGGGAAACGTGCAACTTCACGACAAATGATAGCCTTCGCTGTAGGGTCTACAGATTCAAAATCATCAGCATTTACACCATAGTTTCCAATTAATGGAAAGGTAAATGTTAACATTTGACCGTTATAACTCTGGTCAGTTAATGATTCTTGATAACCTGTCATTCCTGTTGAAAAGACTACTTCGCCAATAACCTCTTTCGTAGCACCAAAAGCTTCACCATAAAATGTTTCACCAGTTTCTAACAACAATATTTTTTCCATTTTTTCACTCACCTTCAACGAACACACCGATTATGACCATTTACATTTACACTATAAAAAAAAGCGCTTAGCCCGAGGGCTAAGCGCTTTACGACACTACAAGTAAATTGAAGATATAGTAAACAAACCATTCCATGGTTTCACTTGACCCCTTGAAAGCCTCACAGGACTTGATTTAAAGGTTGCTTTGTTTTTTTTAAGATTACGCTATTGACTATGCAAAGTCAACAAAATCATGTAAAAAATTATCATTTTTCACAATTTTATATACAATCTACTCATAGAATTCTAATAAAAGTCCCTTAAATCCGGTCTCCTGAAATTTCATTACTATATTAATTTAGGTTAGAATATGCAAATATTGTATAAAAATGAAAAGACAACAAGCAAGCACAAATCCTTTAAATTTCGCTGCCATAAGTATACTCCCTTGGTTCAAAAAAAGATATTACGGCAAAATATTTCGTTATTTGTTTACATCATTCATGATATTTCGTTAGGTAACTGTTTTGCATGCATGAAAGATAGCATGGCCTTTTGGCGTACACAAAAATAGTGTCAATGAGATTCATCATGAAATCTCACCAACACTATTTATTATAGAACCATTTATTATAGAAACACAAAAAAAGAAGACCGAGTCGTCACTCGATCTTCTTCCAATTTGCAAATTTAGTTTTTAAAGTTTAATTGTTAAAATTAAGCTTCGATTGCAGTGATTGTACCCGCACCTACAGTACGTCCACCTTCACGGATAGAGAATTTAGTACCATCTTCGATTGCAACTGGGTGAATCAATTCAACGTCCATATCAACGTTGTCACCAGGCATAACCATAGCTACGTCTTCTGGTAAAGTGATAACACCAGTGATGTCAGTAGTACGGAAGTAGAATTGTGGACGGTAGTTAGTTAAGAATGGTGTATGACGTCCACCTTCTTCTTTAGATAAAACGTAAACTTGCGCTTTAAATTTAGTATGTGGAGTGATTGAACCAGGAGCAGCCAATACTTGACCACGTTGGATGTCTTCACGTTGAACACCACGTAATAATGCACCGATGTTGTCACCAGCTTGAGCGTAGTCTAAATTTTTACGGAACATTTCAACACCAGTTACAACTGATTTACCGATTTGTTCAGCAATACCAACGATGTCAACTTCGTCACCTGTACGAACTTCACCACGTTCAACACGACCTGTAGCAACAGTACCACGACCAGTGATTGAGAATACATCCTCAACTGGCATCATGAAAGGTTTGCTGTTGTCACGTTCTGGTTCTGGAATGTAAGAGTCTACAGCTTCCATTAATTCCATGATTTTAGCTTCTTGAGCTTCGTCGCCTTGTAATGCTAATAAAGCAGAACCAGCAACTACAGGTAGATCGTCACCTGGGTAGTTGTACTCAGATAATAAGTCACGAACTTCCATTTCAACTAATTCTAGTAATTCTTCATCGTCAACTTGGTCAACTTTGTTTAAGAATACTACGAATGCAGGAACACCGATTTGGTTAGCTAAAAGGATGTGCTCACGAGTTTGTGGCATTGGACCATCAGCAGCAGATACTACTAAGATCGCACCGTCCATTTGAGCAGCACCAGTGATCATGTTTTTAACGTAGTCAGCATGTCCTGGGGCGTCGATATGCGCGTAGTGACGGTTAGCTGTTTCGTACTCGATGTGTGAAGTATTAATTGTAATACCACGTTCTTGCTCTTCTGGAGCGTTATCGATTGAAGCGTAGTCTTGAGCTTCACCGAAACCGTTTTTAGCTAATACAGTTGCGATTGCAGCTGATAAAGTTGTTTTACCGTGGTCAACGTGTCCTAAAGTACCAACGTTAACATGGGGTTTTGTACGTTCATATGTTTGTTTTGCCATTTTATGTATTCCTCCTAAGAATAGAAAATATAAACCTAAGTTTTATAGATTTTCAATAAGTTCATTATAGTCAAACTCGCTTCAGAAATCAAGCATCTAACCTTTGAAAAACCTAGCAGGTACTTGATTTCTACGAGTAAACCTATGGTCAAAGTCTTAATTTAAAAATTAATCTTCTGATCCTTTACCATATTGTTTGATAATGTCTTCTTGAATAGATTTCGGTACAGCTTCGTAATGATCGAATGTCATTGTGAAAGTACCACGCCCTTGAGTTGCAGAACGTAAAGTAGTTGCGTAACCAAACATCTCTGATAACGGAACTTGTGAGTTAATCATCAACGCGTTACCACGTGGTGTTTGACCTTCAATACGTCCACGACGAGCTGATACGTGACCCATAACGTCCCCTAAGTATTCTTCAGGAACTTGGATGTCAACACGCATCATTGGTTCAAGAATTGCAGGTTTAGCAGATTTAATAGCGTTACGTAACGCTAATGAAGCAGCAACTTTGAAGGCTGTCTCAGATGAATCGACATCATGGTAAGAACCATCGTAAAGTTTAGCTTTAACATCGATTAATGGGAATCCAGCTAACACACCGTTTTCCATTGCATCTTTAAGACCAGCTTCAACAGCAGGGATGTATTCACGAGGAACCACACCACCGACGATTGCATTTTCAAATTCAAATCCAGCACCTTCTTCGTTAGGTGTGAATTCAATCCATACGTCACCGTATTGACCTTTACCACCTGATTGACGAACGAATTTACCTTGAACTTGAGTTTGTTGTGTGAATGTTTCACGGTAAGATACTTGAGGCGCACCTACAGTTGCAGAAACATTGAATTCACGTTTCAAACGGTCAACGATGATGTCAAGGTGAAGCTCACCCATACCAGCGATGATTGTTTGACCAGTTTCGTGGTCAGTTGACGCACGGAAAGTTGGATCCTCTTCAGCTAATTTACCTAAAGCGATAGACATTTTGTCTTGGTCAGCTTTAGTATCTGGTTCGATAGCAACTTCGATAACTGGCTCAGGGAATTCCATTGACTCAAGGATAAGTTTGTTGTCAACGTCACATAATGTATCACCTGTAGTAGTGTCTTTAAGACCTACGGCAGCAGCGATATCACCAGAGAATACTTCATCTACTTCAGAACGAGAGTTAGCGTGCATCAATAAGATACGACCTAAACGTTCACGTTTGTCTTTAGTAGCATTTTGGATGTATGAACCTGATTGAACAGTACCAGAGTATACACGGAAGAAAGTTAAACGACCTACGAATGGGTCAGTCATCACTTTAAACGCTAATGCTGAGAATGGTGCATCGTCATTTGCACGAACTTCGATCACTTCTTCTGGGTTGTCAAATGCATGACCTTGGATTGGTGGTACATCAGTTGGTGCAGGTAAGTAGTCGATAACTGCATCAAGCATTAATTGAACACCTTTATTTTTAAAGGCAGAACCACACAATACAGGGAAGAAGTCAACGTTAGTAGTTGCTGTACGGATAGCCGTTTTCAACTCTTCTTTAGAAATTTCTTCACCTTCAAGGTATTTTTCCATAATATCTTCATTCACGTCAGCGATTGATTCAATTAGGTTTGTGTGCCATTTTTCAGCTAACTCGCGGTATTCTTCTGGAATTTCGCGTTCTTCGTATTCTCTACCGTCATCAGAAGTGTAAACTTCAGCGTTCATTTCCACTAAGTCAATGATACCTTCGAATTCATCTTCAGAACCAATTGGTAATTGGATAGGTTGAGCGTTTGCTTGTAAACGTTCGTGGATAGTGTTTACAGAGTATAAGAAGTCTGCACCCAATTTATCCATTTTATTTACGAATACAATACGAGGTACTTTATAAGTATCTGCTTGACGCCAAACAGTTTCTGTTTGAGGCTCTACACCCGATTGGGCATCTAGTAAAGCTACTGAACCATCTAATACACGCAATGAACGCTCAACTTCAACAGTGAAGTCCACGTGTCCTGGGGTATCAATGATGTTTACACGGTGGTCTTTCCATTGTGCAGTTGTTGCAGCAGATGTAATAGTGATACCACGTTCTTGTTCTTGCTCCATCCAGTCCATTTGTGCCCCACCATCGTGAGTTTCACCGATTTTATGGATTCTACCAGTGTAGAACAAGATACGTTCAGTAGTCGTCGTTTTACCAGCATCAATGTGGGCCATGATACCGATATTACGAGTCTTTTCAAGAGGGAATTCTCTTTTAGCCATCTTATCTTTACTCCTTTTTTCTTTGATTCGTTTAATAATTGGTTTCCACAATCATTATAACGTTTTTAGAGAAAAGTCGACAATATAAATTATCGACTTTTAGAAAACTCTTACCAACGGAAATGTGCGAAGGCTTTGTTAGCTTCTGCCATACGGTGTGATTCTTCACGTTTACGAACTGAAGCACCTGTATTGTTAGCAGCATCCATAATTTCGTGTGATAAGCGTTGTTCCATTGTGTTCTCACCACGTAGGCGAGCGTAGTTTACTAACCAACGTAATGCCAAAGTTTGACGACGTTCTGGACGAACTTCGATTGGCACTTGGTAGTTAGAACCACCAATACGACGGGCTTTAACTTCTAAAACTGGTGCGATGTTTTCGATTGCTTGTTCGAAAACCTCCATTGGATCGTTACCTGTTTCAGCTTTAATGTTGTCGAAGGCAGTATATAAAATAGTAGCTGCTTTACCACGTTTACCATCAACCATGATACGGTTGATTAAACGAGTAACTAATTTTGAGTTATAAATTGGATCTGGTAATACATCACGTTTTGCAATATGTCCTTTACGAGGCATTTGTGCTCCTCCTTTCGAATTTTAATTATTTAGGTTTTTTAGTACCGTATTTAGAACGGCTTTGTTTACGGTCGTTAACTCCAGCAGTATCTAATGCACCACGAACGATGTGGTAACGAACCCCTGGTAAGTCTTTCACACGTCCACCACGGATAAGAACAACACTATGTTCTTGTAAGTTGTGGCCGATACCTGGGATGTAAGCTGTTACCTCGATCATGTTTGATAAACGAACACGAGCGTATTTACGTAACGCTGAGTTAGGTTTTTTCGGTGTCATAGTACCTACACGTGTACAAACTCCACGTTTTTGAGGAGAGTTTGTAGAAGTAGATTTACGTTTCATTGAGTTGTAACCACGGCCTAAAGCTGGAGAACCAGATTTTTTAGTTGAGCTTTGGCGTGATTTGCGTACTAATTGGTTAATAGTTGGCATAACTATAAGCTCCTCCTTCCCAATAATGGGTGATTTTTTGTATATACTTTATGCTCACACATCCAAGCGTGTCATAATTTTTTTGAAAAAATAAAAATCGCTTTACAGCTACGATTTCAACTTTTCAATGTTTGTGTGCTAATGTACCAGTCAGCACGACTGTTCGATTTGGATACAAATACAGGAATCTGCATACAAAAAGCACCTTATATAATTTATCACATTCGCAAGGTCGCGTCAACAAATAATCTCAAAAAAATAAAGACCACTTTTACCCCGGCTAGCAAGGGAAAGTGTGGCCTTTTTTATACTTACTGTTCTACGTTTTTCATTGTTGGGAATAGTAAGACGTCACGGATAGATTGTGCGTCTGTTAATAGCATAACCATACGGTCGATACCAATTCCTAAACCACCTGTAGGCGGCATACCTGTTTCTAAGGCTTCTAAGAATTCTTCATCTAGTGGATGCGCTTCGTCGTTACCCTCAGCTTTTTCTTTCAATTGGGCTTCGAAACGTTCACGTTGGTCAATTGGATCCGTTAACTCGGTAAAGGCGTTACCAGATTCTGAACCTACAATGAATACTTCAAAACGATCAGTAAAGCGTGGGTCTTCTTCGTTTTTACGTGCCAATGGTGAAATCGCTGTTGGGTGACCGTAAACGAATGTTGGTTGAATTAAAGTGTCTTCAACAAATTCTTCAAAGAATTCGTTAATGACATGTCCAACCGTAAAGTTATTTTCAACTTGTACATGGTGCTCTTTGGCAATTGCGCGAGCTTCTTCATCTGTCATTTCTTGCCAGAAATCAACGCCACTCGCTTCTTTAACTGCATCTACCATGTGTACACGACGCCATTTGCCACCTAATTCGATTGCTTGACCGTCGAAAGTGATACTTGTTGTACCCAATACTTTTTCAGCGACTGATTGGAATAAACCTTCAACTAGGTCCATCACGTCAGTCATTTTGCTATAAGCTGTATAAACTTCAAGCATAGTGAATTCAGGGTTGTGCGTTGTATCGATCCCTTCGTTACGGAATACACGACCGATTTCATACACGCGTTCCATACCACCAACAACTAGACGTTTTAAGTGCAATTCTAAGGCGATACGTAGATATAATTCCATGTCTAAGGCATTGTGATGGGTAATGAATGGACGCGCTGAGGCACCACCAGCAATGTTATGTAAGACGGGTGTTTCAACTTCTAGATAGTCGTTACTGTCTAAGTAGTGACGAACTTCACGGATGATTTGCGAACGTTTTGTGAAGCGGTCGAACGACTCACGGTTGGTAATTAGATCTAGGTAACGGTGACGGTAGATTTGTTCTACGTCTGTTAAACCATGGTATTTATCCGGTAATGGACGTAAAGCTTTTGTTAGGTGGACGAATTTCGTCGCTTTAACAGATAATTCACCAGTGTTTGTACGCATTAAAGTACCTTCAACACCAACGATATCCCCTAAGTCAGCTTTCTTCCATAAGTGGTCGTAATCCTCTTCATCGATGTGGTCACGACGCACGTAGATTTGAATATTGCCTGACATGTCTTGGATGTTCCCAAAACCAGCTTTACCCTTACCACGTTTCGTTACTAAACGACCGGCAATGGCTACGACGTCATCCATTTCAGCTAATTGCTCTTTGTCATAAGCCTCATATTTTTTGTGTAAATCAGCTGCTACTGCATTACGTTCAAACCCTGAAGCAAATGGGTTATAGCCGCTTTCTTCTAACTCAGCCATTTTTTCACGACGGACAAGTAGTTGGTCGTTCAACCCTTCAGTCGCATCAGTAGCTTGATGTTGATTATTTTCTTCAGTCACTATATACACTCCTTACTTTATCTATCGTTATCCTCTAGTCAATTCGATACTTATCTATATTGCCAACTTTCTGCCAAAAAAGCAAGCGACCCTTGTCGACAATTTCTATCAGAACAGTTTTTTCGGATAAACTGTCGTCTCTCTATGAGAATACGAAAACACAAGCATTGTACCAAATTTTCAGGTTAAAGAAAACCTTATTATGGTAGGAACTGCTTATGCTTTCAATTATTGGTCATCCTCTTCTTTGATATGCGTAAAGGCATCCGTTAAAATTTGCAGGACATGGCTGTCTGCCTGGCTGTAAATGACCGTATTTCTTTCCTTGCGTTTCTTGACTAGTCGCAATTCAAACAATTTCTTTAATTGATGAGACACTGCTGATTGTTCCAAACCTAATTCTTCAGAAATCTTAGTGGCCATCATCTCGCCTTCACCCAATAAATATAGTATGCGTAATCTTGTCGGATCCCCCAAAGCCTTAAACATTTTACTCAAATGTTGAATTTGCTCCGGTGCAACCGTACCATGTAGATCCTCAAGATGTTCTTCTGCTTCCTTCATAAAAGCCTTCTTTCACTTTTAATAATGTTTATTCAATCAATTACTTATGTTAATTGATTGTATTGAAGTCGAAAGCACCTTCAGCAACAAATCGTCTACCATCATCTGGAATAACAACGACTACTTTTTTGTTTTGGCCTAGTGTTTTAGCCACTGCGATAGCTGCTGCAACTGCCGCACCACCTGCTGGCCCTACCAATAAACCTTCATTGATGGCTAACAAACGACTAGTTTCTTTGGCCTTGGCCAAATCAATAGCCACAATACTGTCGTATAAAGTGGTATCCAAATTCAAAGGCAATAAACCTGGGTTGAATCCAGTAGCTACACTTGGCTTAGCCATTTCACCTGACAAGAATTTGCTATCCTTATCTTCTACCGCGTAGAGTTGGATATCCTTATTCTCTTGTCTAAGGGCTGTTCCAACGCCCGTCATCGTCCCACCAGTTGCGATAGTTGATACAAAGGCATCTGGCGCGCCGTTTAAGGCTTCAATGATTTCTGGTCCTGTTGTTTTTTCATGGACGGCAGCGTTGCCCTCATCATCGTAGACATCAATAAATAAGTGGTTGCCCGCTTCAGCGTAAGCCCGCGCTTGGGTCATCGCATCTACAACACCTTGTTTGCCGGGTATTAGTTGCACTTGAGCCCCGTATGCACGCATGATTGTCAAGTCATGGTGAGTGGCTGTATCTGGGACAAAGGCCTTTGTATCATAACCCTTGCTCGCTCCTAGTAAGGCGAAAGAGGCAGCAACTTCGGCTGTGGTTGCGACCACAATTTGTTGGCCAGCTTGTAAGCGACCCTCATTTTCCGCTACTTCAATCATGTTTAAGGCAACACGGTCGTAAATTGATCCGGTTGGGTTAGCTGTTTCGAGTTTGACATATACCTGTGCGGCTTTATATGGGACTGACCGTTGCAATTTCAGTAATGGTGTTTCTCCGATTAAATGACTCATATAATTTGTAACTTCCATCTTCTAGCTCAAACCTTTCTCTGTAAAATGATTGTATAGCCTTGCCTTGTTGATTATGCCTATTATAGCAAACCTTGGCCTTAAGCTTGGTCTTCAATGCCTTTTAAATCTTCAGCCGTGAATTGATAGCGTTTATTACAGAATTGACATACCACTTCGGCCCCGTTATCTTCTTCGATCATAGCTGTGATTTCTTCTTTTTGTAAAGTCGCTAATCCAGCTGCAAACCGGTCTTTGTTACAGTCACAAGCGAATTGCACATCACGTTCATCTAAGAATTTTACATTTTCTTCACCTAACAAACGGTTAATCATATCTTTGGCTGTCGCGCCATCTGACAATAATTCGGTTACTTGCGGTGTTTCAGCAACGGCCTTTTCAACGGCTTCAATAGACGATTCAGTCACCCCTGGCATCAATTGGATCATCCAACCACCAGCGTTAATCACTGTTTCATCCGTATCCACCAAGACACCCAAGCCAACTGCAGAAGGCGTTTGTTCAGAATAAGCAAGATAGTACGTGAAGTCTTCAGCGATTTCACCTGAAACGATTGGCACTTGACCTGAGAAGGGTTCTTTCAAACCTAAATCTTTCGTTACGGTAAAAAGACCCTCCGTTCCAACCGCGCCACGTACATCAATCTTTCCTTTGTCGTTTGGATCTAGGCTGATATGTGGCTCTTGAACGTAGCCTTTCACATTTCCTTGACCGTCCGCAACAGCCACTAACTTACCAGCTGGGCCATCCCCGTTAATTTGGATAGTGATTTTGGCATCATCTTTAATATCAGACCCCATCATCAAAGTACCCACTAACGTACGTCCTAGGGCTGCTGTAGAAGCAGACCATGTATCATGTTTCTTTTGTGCCTCTTGGACAATACCTGTAGCATCTACAGCTGTAATACGAACTTCACCATCAAAGGCCACTGCCTTAATTAATTTATCTGTCATTTATTTCACTCCATTATTAGGTGCTAAGCACCCATTATTCGCTTGTCGCTCTTCAATTACCATTCTAACCTAATTTGACGAACAGTGAAAATATAATAGTTAGCAAGGTGTAAAGTAAACTGCTAAATAATGACCCGTGGAACAAAATCTTTCAATATCTGAAACATATTGAAAGATTTTGTGAAACACAGTCATTATTGGTTTATTGAACCCGTTTACTGCTGCTAGGAAAGTCTCTTCTTTATCGCATTCAAAAACCTCCGATAAAATGTCATCGGAGGTTTTTTATTGATTCAAGAAAAGTCGGCCCTTGCACCCTAGACGGGTTCGTAAGGGCAGCTCAAGTCTACTTCAAACTAGTTTGCACCACACTGCGTGTGGCACGGCTCTAGTCTTCCAGTGTTGTTGAGCTTAGCGGTCTCGCTCGCACCCTTACTTAGTCCTGATCTATATGTGCGTTTCGCCCTTGTGGACCTTGATGATCGTCGCTGTCGTCATCAGAGTCATTAACATCATCAGCCGCTTCGCTTTGGTCTTCTGAAGTCGTTTCTTCAGACCATTCACCATTACGGTATTGACGGTGCTCAGCGCCACGTTGTAAGTCTTTTTTCACTTCTTCAAAAGATTTAGCTTCTGATTCACGTTGTTGTTCGCCATCTAATGGTTCTGGCATTTCACCAGTTTCGAATAAGGCGCGAATGGTGCGTTCATCTAATGTTTCAAGTTCTAATAATTTCTCAGCAATCACATCTAATTGATCACGGTGAGAAGCTAAGATACTTTCTGCTTCTTCCAAGCACTCGTCCATGAACTTACGTACTTCGTCATCAATTTGACCAGCCGTGCGTTCAGAGTAAGATTTGTTTTGTGCATAACCAGAAGCTGCCCCACGCATTGAGTGGTTACCTTCGTATGAAATTGGTCCAAGTAATTCACTCATACCGTATTCAGTAATCATGGCACGAACAATACCTGTCGCTTGTTCAAAGTCATTAGAAGCTCCAGAAGTTTGGGTATTGAAGATTAATTGTTCAGCGGCACGCCCACCTAGTAAACCAATAACTTGTTCACGCAAGTCTTTCGTTGTGTAAAGGTTTTGGTCTTCACGAGGAAGCATAATCGCATAACCACCAGCTTTACCACGCGGTACAATTGTTACCTTGTGGACTACACGGGCGTCGCTTAGGACTAAACCAGCAATGGTATGACCAGCCTCGTGGTAAGCAACCATGCGACGTTCAACCTTAGAAATCACGCGATCTTTCTTAGCCGGACCAGCAATCACGCGGTCTTGCGCTTCATCAATATCAATCATATCAATTTGTTTCTTATCTACACGAGCTGCCACTAAAGCTGCCTCGTTTAATAAGTTTTCAAGTTCAGCACCAGTAAATCCTGGGGTTTGTTGCGCTAATACCTTCAAGTCTACCCCTGGGCCGAATGGCTTGTTACGGGCATGTACTTTCAAGATTGCTTCACGACCCTTAACATCTGGACGACCAACTAATACCTGTCTATCAAAACGGCCTGGACGTAGTAAAGCTGGGTCCAATACGTCAGAACGGTTAGTTGCCGCAATCACGATAACATTATCTTTTTCAGAGAAACCATCCATCTCAACCAACAATTGGTTTAATGTTTGCTCACGTTCATCATGACCTGATCCTGGACCAGCACCACGACGACGACCAACAGCATCAATCTCGTCAATAAAGATGATAGATGGGGCACTCTTCTTAGCATTTTCGAATAAGTCACGTACACGAGAAGCACCGACACCAACGAACATTTCCACAAACTCAGAACCTGAGATTGAGTAGAAAGGCACGCCAGCTTCACCGGCAACTGCTTTAGCAAGTAATGTCTTACCAGTACCTGGAGGGCCCTCTAAAAGCACACCTTTTGGAATACGGGCTCCTAATGCTTGGAATTTACGTGGATCTTTCAAGAAGTCCACCACTTCAACCAACTCTTGTTTCTCTTCATCCGCACCAGCGACATCAGAGAATCGTACTTTTACTTCTTTCTTCGATTGATCAATAGCCTTCGATTTACCCATAGACATTGGGTTGTTGCGACCGCCACCTTGGCTTTGGCTGAACATCATATACATAATCACAACAAAGAAAATAATCGGTACAGCAGTGAATAATAAGCTCAACCACATACCAGACTGGTCTTCTTCTAAGGCCGTCATTTCAGTACCGGTCGCATTCGCTGTATCCGTAATCGTTGCAATCGTGTTGTCATTAGGTAATACGTTTACCACAAACTCAGAAGCTGAGCTTTGTTGTAAATCTTGGAAAATTGGAATCCCATCACTAGTTGATGATGATTCACTTGATTCCTCATCCGAACTCTTGTAAGCACCGCGGATTTGGTAAGCCCCGGCGTTGGATTGGATAGAGAAACTCTCTACATCTCCATCAGAAAGTGTTTGAATGAATTCTGATTGTGTTAACTCTTCAGTGGTACCATCAGTAGAATCACTCGTTAATGATCTGACTAATGCTATCAAAGCAAAGAACATAATCAGCCACAGCAAACCACTTCTGATGAAGGTGTTTCTATTTGGTCTGTTAGGTCTCTTTTGTTGCATTCATTTTCCCCATTCTAATTGTTGTTCTTAAAGTAGCCATCGAATAGTTATAAATATAAATAAATTCACTAATTATGGAATAAATGTGCGTAAACACTAGGCTTTAAAATACCGATATAAGGTAGCTGTCGATATTCTTCGTCAAAATCCATACCATAACCAATTACAAACTTGTCAGGGATTTCAAAACCAATATAATCCACTGAAACATCTACAGTACGGCGTTCAGGTTTATTAAGTAAAGTTACCACCTTCACACTTGCTGCATTACGGTGTTGAAACAAATCATGAATTTTCGCTAACGTATTACCAGTATCCACGATATCCTCAACAATAATCACGTGACGACCAGATACATCTGCATCTAAGTCCTTCAAAATTTTCACCTGACCTGATGACTCAACCCCACCGCCGTAACTTGAAATATCCATAAAGTCAATTTGTAATTTAACATCCATTGCACGAATCAAGTCAGACATGAATGGGACAGAACCCTTCAATATACCAACCACAATCGGCTTCTTATCTTGATAATCCGCCGATAATTCCTCACCTAACACCTGAATACGTTCCGCAATTTCCTCAGTAGAAAATAAAATTTCCTCTACATCTTTATGCATGCCTATAATCCTCCACATTTCATTTCACATAATTCTAGGTTATTTTAGCAAACAACCCAATTTAATAGCAATTAATTAAGACTACTCATCCAAATCTAGCCCCTTTAGCGCAGAAAAACCACCCTAAAAAACTTTCAATAAGCGAAAAGTATTATATCAATCTTACCATTAAACGCCAACAAATACGTCAAAAACCACTAAAATTTTACCAATACTTTAGCCCCCGCACCACTCCGGTTTACATATAAGACCTCTCCATTGAAAAAGAGGCCCCACACCTCTTGCTGCCTATCTGCTAACACAAAAATATCATCTCGAATACCAGATGGGACTTTTTCGTTGATTAAAAAGCGATTTAGCTTTTGTCGATGACCGTTTGAGAGGTGGATAAAATCTCCGGGACGGCGATTGCGCACCGTCAAGTTAACGTCAGCACCCACCTCAGCCAACAAAACAGACCCCTGGTGCAAATAAACATCCGCTTGGTCCTCGTCAAACCAACCAAATTTGACCTGGTCGCTTACTGCCACCCAGTCCTGCCAGCTTAAAACTTGCTCAGTCATTTTACCGGTGGCACCAGCACTTGCTAAGAAATCAGACCGGCCTCCGGGCAGAATATAGGCCGTATCATACACCTTGACCAGGCGGTAGCCTCCAGGCAACCGCCACTCAGTTTGCCCGTTCTCGCTCTGTAAGAAAGCCACCATCCGCTTAAAGCCGTCTTGCGTAAAGGCAGCCAAGGCGGCAACCCTCGTTCGGTCGAACAATCGCTGCCACAACAAGACCTGTTCAGGCAAGTCATAGTCCGCTATGGTAGGCAAATCAACTTGCCAAGTGTCATCTTTCTTCGTCAAGGCATCTCTTAAAACTTGGTCCATATAAGCCTCCGCGAACCGGCTAGTCGCTTGAGCAGCCAAGGCAAAGTCGCCCAGATGGTCAACAAGAGCGCCATCTTCCGCCTCCAATTCCGGCAGATACTGTTGTCTAAACCTGTTTCTGGTATAAGACAGGTCAAGATTAGACGCGTCCTCACTAAAAGGGACCTGCCACGCCGTTGCATAGTCATATAAATCAGCCTTATCCACACTTAACAAGGGGCGGAGCACATAGCCCGTCTGCAATCCCTGGTCCAAGGGAATTGGCCGGTAGGGATGAATGCCGGCAATACTCTTCAAGCGGCCCCCATGAACCAACCGCATCAAGACTGTTTCCGCCTGGTCATTTTGATGGTGGGCAGTCACTAGGAAAGGTGACTTGGTCAAGACCATCATCCGCTCAAAGACCGCATATCGGAATTCGCGTGCCGCCAATTCCGACCGATTTGGATTCTGCGGGTCATCGTGGTCCCAAGCCACTACTTGGATAGGAATGTCTCGGTCCTCGCAAAACTTGATGACCATATCTTGCTCAGCCGTTGATTCAGGACGAAGCTGGTGGTTAATATGGATCACTGAAAAAGTCACTAATGATTTTTGACTTAAGCGGTGAAACAAATCCAACAAAACCATAGAATCGACGCCACCAGATACAGCCAATAGAAAGGGAATCTGCCCATCAATTGGCCTATAGTTAGCCGGTAGATGCGACTTCAACCGGTCTTTCGTAGCTAGTAGCCAGTCTTCCACTATCTTTAGTACATTTTGACCCATCATATATCGCTCCTTTCTTAAGTTTTTACTTTCCCGAATATTCTCTAGGTATCCCTATCTATCCTAGACACGGTTAAACAGGCTCTACAATATATAGGACTGATGACTTAAAAAAAGTCATTGGTTCTATATTTT
>OMJG01000300.1_pt1 | contig 38018 bp, 39 predicted proteins | sample 1646431 | NCBI WGS metagenome assembly OMJG01 (sample SAMN03771674, study PRJEB25209) | food metagenome | isolation source: Cotija cheese | place: Mexico:Jalisco,Michoacan | collected 2011-12-12
AGTTTGCATCACATCCCAACTTGTAACACTTACTTCACCGAAGTTTGCATCACATTCCAACTTCTAACACCTACTGACCGCTTTGTACTGTTTTCAGCTGTTTATACTGGTTTGAAATAACTTTCTTTAAATTCTCCCAGGTAGTTTTTCCGACCAAATACCGTTGAACTATCGGCCCGATCACTTCATTGGCAAAACCATTCGGATATTGCTTGTGGATCGGTGTAACCGCATCCTTGGAAATCCCGACTTCATAGATCTCTTTAGAAACATCGTCTGACAAACGTTTGATGTCAAAATCTTTCGTGGCGGGAACAAAACGCATTTCGTTGATGATCACGTCTTGCGCTTCCTTAGAATTGTACATCCAATTGATAAAATCTTTGGCTGCTTTCTCATGGCTGGGGTGGTCCTTGGTCACCCCCAAATACCACGACGACCCAGTCAACAGTTCATCGGAACCATCGTCTTTGACATAATAGGGCAGCATCCCCATTTTTTGTTGGACCCAGCCTTTTTGCAATCCGTCTAAAGTCGGGATGACCCAATTACCTTGCGGGATCATGGCCACTTTACCGTTAAACAGCAAATCTTGGATCGACTCATCGTACTTAACAGATAAGATCGGTTTAACACTATATTGCTTGACTAGCTGCAAATACTGTTTCATTCGTTCCTCTTTAGTCCACGGGAATTTCTTGCTGTCAAAGGCTTTGACTTGATCATTTTTATAATAGTCAGATGTGAACTGGGCTGACATCGAGGTAATCGAATTGGTGTCTGCGCCGTTAAAACCGAAAACACCCTGTAGTCTTAACTTGTCTTTTTGAGCATCGATTTTTTGGACAGCACTGACAAACTCTGCGTAATTATGGATCCGATTTGGATCGATCCCTGCTTTTTGAAAAACCTCCTTGTTAATGACCCCCCCATAGGCCTCCAAGTCAACGGGAATCCCTACCAAGCGATGTTTTTCAGTCATTCCGCCTGAAATCAAACGCGGTAAGGTATTCTTAGTGGCTGACATGTCCTTTAAAGTCAATAAGTGCTCCTTGTAGCGGTCGATTTCAGGCAAACCGCCCAGCATGATAATATCGGGTGCTTCTCCTGAAGAGAACTTAGATTGCAAAGCAGCTGCACCACCGCCTTGCCCAGAAGTTGTTAACTGGACAGAAACATTTGGATGTTTCTTTTCATACATTTTGATCAACTTTTGGTACTGCGTCGTGATCTCTGGTTTTTGGTTAAAAAAGTTAATAGTTACTTTTTTATCTTGTGTTGAGTTGGGAGACTCAGCAGATTTGCAGGCAGATAACAAAAATGGTGTTACAATAACTAGTAATAAAACTAGTAAGCATTTCAACTTTCGCATAGGTCAGCCCTCCTTGTTGTATCTTGGCACATAACTCTCAAAAAGAAATAGTCTTTTCAGTAGTCCAGCAAAGTCTCACTCATTTCTAATGGATCAGTAAAGCCCATAATTTGAAAGGTGGACACCAATGATGGCAAAAATCGAGATCAAACACTTATATAAACAATATGAAAATCAGTCGGATTATACGTTAAAAGATATTAATTTAAGTATCGAAGATAAACAGTTTGTTGCTGTTGTCGGTCCTTCAGGTTGCGGTAAGTCTACTTTGCTGCGCTGTTTTGCCGGTTTAGAAGAGATCACCAAAGGACAAGTCATGGTCGATGACCAGCGTTTCGACACGATCGATCCGAGAAAGCGCAATGTGGCAATGGTTTTTCAGGATTATGCCTTATACCCGCACATGACAGTTTTTAAAAATATGGCTTACAACCTCAAGATCGCCAGGCAAGATAAGGAGACGATCCAAGAAAAAGTTGAACAAGCAGCTGACAAATTGCAATTGACAGATTATCTTGAACAAAAACCGGCTCAGCTTTCAGGGGGGCAACGTCAGCGGGTCGCCTTAGGTCGGGCGATGGTCCGTGACCCAGAGATCTTTTTAATGGACGAACCGCTGTCAAACCTGGATGCTAAGCTAAGAGTTAAGACTCGCCAAGATATTATCGACTTACACCGGCAACTTGGAACAGTAACTTTATATGTCACCCATGACCAAGCCGAGGCGATGGCCCTAGCGGATAAGATCATCGTGATGCGCGACGGGATCATCATGCAATCCGGGTCGCCCGCCGACCTTTACGATGATCCGCATCATATTTTCGTAGCCAGGTTCATCGGCTCTCCCAGCATGAACATTTTCCGCGGTTTTCTTGATCCTGAGGCACACTTCAAGGTCGGCGAAACAAGTTATGATCTTTCCGCTTTGATTGCAAAAGAGCTGATCCCAAAAGAAACCCAGGAAATATTTGTCGGCTTCCGTCCTGAAAAGACCAGCCCGTTGACGCCGGCTGAAGAAGGTCAGGAACAGCCGCACGGAAAATTCACCTTCAAAGCGCAGTTGCATTACGCTGAATACATGGGTGCATATACTTTGTTGTATTTGGAAGCTCATGAGCGCAGCATCGTTTCACAACTGGAACGTAAGATCAAAGGCAGTCCGCATGACCGGCAAGTCACGCTGCAAGTCGCACCAGAAGATCTTTATTTTTTCGATGCTGAAACCGGCCAACGCATGTATGCTAATAAAGATCATTAGCTTGGCAAACGTTTGAATAAATCGATAGCAAGAAAACGCATACAATAAATCAAAAATAAAATAGGCTGAGGTTGAGGAATAAATTTTTCCTAGCCTCAGCCTATTTGAGCGATGCATATCATAGTTACCTCTCAGTATCTGACTGTAGAATAATATAATCAATAATTTTAGGCAAATGATTTAACTTAAAAACTCTCTGAAAATATCAAGCTTCTTCAACCAAATGGCTGTTGATCAGATTAAGCAACGCATCATAACTATGGTCAAATTCTAATGGATCCACTCGTTTGATATTTTCTAATTCTTCAATGTTTTTAAGCACATTTTCTGGACTGGTATCGTTGGTCTGTCTGACATAATTTAGGTCAGCGAACCAGTTATGATAAGATGTGCTGGCCTTGCCATAGCTATTGTCAAACACCAAGACCGGGGTTTGCGTAATGACTGAAAAAATCATCCCATGCAAGCGATCAGTCACCACAACTTTAGCGGCACGGATCTCGTCTAATTTATTCGTAAATAATTGCCAGCGTTCGTTTAATTTCAAGGTCGATCTGCTAGGGTCGTCTTCTTGACCATCCTCAACTTTAAAAGGCACGACTGTATCAGTTTGATAAACAGACCTATCAGACTCCTCTAAAACTGTGGTAATTTTGTCCAACGGATCATCACCCGTCACCTTTTCATCGTCGTGGCGCATGATCATTAGTACGCCATCGTGTTTTCCTCTTCCAGGCAAGGGGTCTAGCGAGAGCACCATATCACCCGTGAAGAGAACATTATTATCGAAATAGCGCTGAAAACGGCGAAACGTTTGAGTCTCACGAGCACACAAGGTCAAGTTAGGATTCTTACCATAGGCTTCCTGGCTTAACCCTAACTCCCTTTGCCCCTGCCGGCTATTCTCATTAAAGTTGACTGATTGTGGAAATGAGACCGTCAAATTATCGATAAAAGTGCTGAAAACTTTGCGGCGTGCACGTTCATGGTTCAAGTAATAACTCCCAACATTCCCTCCCCCGATAAAGCCGATCATATCGCTGGGGCGAAGTTGTTTTTGAAGTTCAGCTATCGCTTGATCTGTCTGCGGTTCAGTGATCTCAATATAAAGTAGTTGCGGAAAATTACGCCGGAAAAAAAGTTTCTGCGCGAAACCGATCATTTGGTCGCCTAAATTATTATAAGTCGGGATCCCGAACATAAAAAAGCGTTGCTGGTGTTGAGGCAACCGTGACAAAAGTTCTGTCAGGCTTAATTTTCCTTGTGTATAATCCAAATTCCATTGACTCAACTTATTATCCATATCAACTGACATAAAAATCCACTCCTTTGACAACAAGTTTCTTTGTCTCACTAAAATAAGTTTTACATTTTATTACGTCCATTAAGATGTTAAAAGTATTTTTCATCACAAGTTAATTATAACGTATTCATTTAAAGTAATTCCACTGATACGGACCCGCAAGTACCACCCAGCTAGTACTACAACTTCCTTTAAAATACCGTAAAAAGATCATTTGTATATTTGAATTTAAAAAATCTACTCCTATATCTAAAACATTTAGCGAACTCATTTATAAATATTATAAAACACTAAAATTTAAAGAGTATTTACTTGATTTCGCAAACATTAATCATATAATGAAGATGTAAGAGGATCACCAATATTTAAGGAGGAGTTATTATTTATGAATCAAAAATATGATTATCCTAAGACACGTGCACAACTGAACCAACTGGTCGCTGATTTGGAACAGATCCAAACCAACGTTCACCAAGTTCACTGGTATATGCGGGGCAAGCAATTCTTTAATTTGCACCCACAGATGGATGAATTCAACGAAGCATTTGCTGACGAGCTGGACCAAGTTGCTGAACGTTTGATCGCCTTAAACGGTGCACCATTTGCCACAACACATGAGTTTATCGAAAACACCGGCTTACCTGACGAAAAAATCGACTACGGTCAATACACATTGCCAGAGTTAATGCAACGTTTAGTCGATCAGTTCAGATATGTTAGAGATCAGTTCCAAAAAGCCATCGATATTACCGATGAAGAAAATGATCAGCCAACACAGGATATGATCAACGGCTTCAAGAGCGACATCGATAAGAAAATTTGGATGCTGAATGCTTACCTTGATCAAGGACCATTTGACAAGGATTAAGCTGAACTCTTGTTAACATAATTTTAAAAATAGCTTTAATACTGAAAATGAGATGGAGAAAATCACAAACGATTTTCCGCATCTCATTTTTTAGTAACTTTTTGTTTTCAATTTCAACCCCAGCGTGACTTAAATCTATGAACTTGCTGATTTTTCAAGGCTACAGGGTGCAACCTCAAAACTTCTGGACCAGCAAGTAATTTAATTCATTGATTCGTTCTTATCCAAAATTTCGATCTGCTTCATTTCATCAGCTGACAAAGCGAAATCAAAAACATTGCTGTTTTCAAAGATCCGCTGTTCATGGGTCGATTTAGGGATCACGATCTCACCCTTTTGCAAATGCCACCGAATAATGACCTGAGCGACCGTTTTATTATGCTTCTGACCAATTTTTTGCAAGAGTGGATCTTGCAGTGCGCCATTTTTAGCACGTCCCAAGGGACTCCAAGACTCATAAGCAATCCCTAGATCTTTCAACAAGGCATGTAACTCTGGCCGTTGATAATAAGGATGTGTTTCAACCTGATCAACTGCCGGCTTAACTCGAGCATGTGCCAACAGTGTGTCGAGGTCTTTCTTCTCAAAGTTAGAAACTCCGATCGCACGTACTAAGCCTTGTGAATATAGATCTTCCAGTGCACGCCATTTTTCTAAGTAGCCTTCTGTTGGCCAGTGGATCAAGTACAGGCCCAAATGATCCATGTTCAATTTCTTCAAACTGTCTGCAAAAGCTTGCTTAGTCCCATCATAAGTTGTCACAGTATTCCAGACTTTCGATGTGACAAACAAATCATCGCGTGCTATCCCGGATTCGGCTAATGCCTCACCTAAAGCCTGCTCATTACGATATAAGGTAGCCGTATCGAAATGACGATAACCAGCCTTAATTGCGGCTAAAACGGCCTGCTTGAGCACCTTATCATCCTCGATCTGGAACATGCCAAGTCCTAATTGTGGAATCTTTACACCATTGTTTAACTTGATATTCTCCATCTGTTATGCCTCCTCTTATTTCGCTAATTGTAAAAACAAAATTAAAAGTTTCGTCAAGTAAAAGGACTCACTTACAGGTGTGAAAATTTTATAGTCACCTAATTTTGACTTACACAAACTAACTGACAGCAGCCGCTCCAAACTATGTTAATCTACAACTGAGATTGTTATAATAATCATGGAAATGATTTTGTAAGAAATATAGGAGTTGTCAAAAAATGAAAGTTAGTCGTTTAGACCATATTGTTTTACCCGTCAATAATTTAGAGCAGGCTTTTCGCTTTTATCATGAAGTGTTTGATATGCAAGAGCTCCCGGAACAAAGTACCGCAGGAACAAAAACGATTCGTTGCGGCCATCAGTTGATCCGCTTGCGCCAGATCGATCAGCCTGTAAAATTACAAGCATCAGCCCCAACGAGTGGCAGCACTGACCTGTGCATCGTTGTCAAAGATAAGGCTGATGATATTATGAACCATCTTAAAAGCTATTTTGTCGACATTGTTGCAGGACCAGTTAAGCGCAATGGATCTGAAGGTCAAATGACTTCGATTTATATCCATGACTATGACCAAAACCTGATCGAGATCGCAACCTATTCCAATAAATAAAAAACACAAGCAAAAAAGTTACTTCTAGCGGACATCAGCAAAAGCAAAGTTGAAGCCCAATAGAAGTAACTTTTTTTATAACAAGGTGGAGAAATGCGAGCAGAAGCTGAGCATTAACGGACTTTAACAAGAAATCGTGGTTTTAGCGACTTGTTGTTGAAGTTAGTTAAGCTCAAGCTTTTGCATTTCGTAACCTGACTAAGAACAAGGTGGCGCGAACCGAGTATAGTGCCACTTTTCTCGCCTTTCCACGCTGTAAATTGGAAATAATTCTTCCCAACCTATAAATGTCCGTTAGCCCTCACACCATGCTGTAAACGAAATGAAGTAATATTCACTTTAATAAATAACGCAGTTTCAGATCCACCCACTAAAGGTAAGTGCTTGATGGCTGGCGGCAACTTATTGAAAAGGCTGCGTGTTCCAATATAATCACGAGCCATAAAAAGTGCATTATCATAATCTTCTCCCAGCGTATAACCTTGAAAATCCGGTAAGTAAACCAGATAATTGGATGAATTTTCACCAGTCGGTTTGATTTTGATAGGATAAACAACGAATTGATCTTGCATAGTTTTTGCTTTCCTCCTAAAAAATAAACGATATTGCAAAAGATTGTATTCCTTAAATGATTATTATATCTAAAAATTTACGTTAAATCATATAATGCACAATGTGATTTTTACCGCTCTTTATGCTATATTTCTATTTGATATTTAAAGAATAGGAGTGAATATCTTGGAGGATTCATTAATTAAAGTTTTTCATGGTCAAGATCTTGATCAAACTTTTGAAAATGCCTGCTCGCAAACCTTAGCGGATTATCGAATGGAAGACTGTCAGATCAACCATTTCAACAATGAATACGTTATCGTAGTTAAAACTGAGAAAATATCCTCACATTAATTGACTTACATATACTTTTCTCATTGTTTATTTTGTATCAGAAAAATTACTTTATCTCATAGAAAAAGAGCCTGTTGCTTACGCAGACTCTTTTATTTTGCTAAATTTTTTGTTTTTTTAAAATTATTTTTAATTTCTATAAGATACATGTGCCATTTGCGGAACTTCATTCCACGCAACCGGATAGCCAGCTCCATAAGCACAAAAAACCGAGTCTGGTGTGTTATCCAGATCACTAACTGGATCATACGACTTCTCTGCAATTACTGCGGCAGTATTGTGACACGGACGATAACCAGCAAAAATACATTCCAGTTGTCCTTTTCCATGGGTGTAGGAGCGCACTTCTTCCGCATACCCCTGCATTTCTGACACTGGCGCTTCTCCCGTTAATACCACTGTTTCTGACTGGCTAGTACTTTGCTCAGGTGTTGCAAAATGACCGCTCATTCTTTCAATATCAGTCATTGCACGCCCAACTTGGTCCGTACCGACTTGCAAATTAAACTGATACCATGGCTCCAACAACTCACACTTTCCTTGTTGTCGCAATTCCATTAGTCCTTGTCGCACAGCCCGCCAGGTTGCCTGGCGAAAATCTCCGCCAACAGTATGCACATTGCTTGCTTTGCCGCTGATCAAAGTGATTTTCATATCGGTCACAGGCATGCCGGCTAGGACCCCTAGGTGTTGCTTGGCCTGCAAATTTGTCAGGACTTGATGTTGCCAATTACTTGCCAAGACTTCCAACGAACAATCACTGCCAAAACTAAGACCACTGCCCCGTGGTGTCGGTTCTAATAATAAATGGACCTCAGCGTAATGGCGCAAGGGTTCAAAGTGGCCCACTCCTTCAACTAGTGTCGTGATGGTTTCCTGATACAAAATTCTTCCTTGATCAAATGCCAATTCTAAGCCAAAACGAGCGGCTAATAAATTTGCTAAGATCTCTAGTTGAATCTTTCCCATTAACTGAACTTGAATTTCTTGAAGTTGTTCTGACCACGTGACGTGCAATTGAGGATCCTCATCTTCTAACTCACGTAAAGCTTGCAAGCAAACTTGAATACCTTGTCCTTTAGGATCAACTGCATAATTAAGGACTGGGGTTAATTGCGGGGCTTCAGCATCTTCTTTTATCCCTAAACCTTGCCCTGGATATGTTTCTTTCAAACCAGGGATCGCGCAAACTTCCCCGCTGCTTATTTCTTTGGAAACTTCATATTTTGTTCCGTTATAAACTCGCAGTTGATTGGCTTTTTGCTCGCCTAGTACGATCGCCTTAGGATGTAACGCGCCGCTGGTGACTCGCAGCCATGTTAACCGTTCTTTTTTTTCAGTATGTGAAACTTTAAAAATACGTGCGCCAAAGTCCCCGCTGACCATGGGCTTTTCTTGTGTCCAATACTCTAAACCAGTCAACAGTTCATCCGTTTTGTCCACTTTTAAGGCTGAACCAAAATAACATGGAAAGATTTTACGCTGACTGATCAAGTCGCGGATCGCAGCTGGCTTGACGTGCCCGGTATCCAAAAATTGATTCAAAATTTCATCATCGCTCAGTGCTACAGACTCATAAAAATCATCTGCCAACTGATTGTTTTCTGCCAGTTTTGGAATGGCATTTCCAAAATCTAGACAGGCTGCTGATAAATTAGCTTGTAATTGCTGGACTAGATCTTGGCACTTTTTTTGGGTAGAATCCATTTTATTTACAAAAATAAAAACCGGCACATGGTATCGTTCCAAAAGACGCCATAAAGTTAATGTATACCCCTGAATTCCTGAGTTAGCAGAGATGACAAGTACCGCATAATCGAGCACACTTAAAACCTGTTCCGTCTGGGCTGCAAAATCGACGTGCCCTGGGGTGTCCAACAAGGTCAGCGCCAAATCGCTGGTTGTCAGACATGCTTGGTGAGAAAAAATCGTGATCCCACGTTTTTTCTCCAACTCCTCAGGATCTAAGAAGGTATTTTGATCATCAACTCTGCCAAAATGGCGGACCTCACCCGTTTGATATAGTAAGGCTTCAGAAAGTGTCGTCTTGCCCGCGTCAACGTGAGCCACGATACCTGTCACAATGTGCTTCATTTTTTAGTCTCCTTAAGATCAACGAGCTAAAACTGCTCGCTCAAATTTGTCACTGTTTTGCTAAAGTTTCTTCTTAACTATTTTAACCTAAATAACTTCCACACTCCATCCTGGAAATTAACTACACCAATCACTTTAAACACTAATAATAATAATTTTAAATATCTTTCTAACATAGTTCCTGCCATATCAACATTTGTTTGCTTAAAATCTTTTTATTATTTATGGAATTCAAAACATTTGACTTATAGTTATCCCGTGTTAAGATACAATTGTTAACAAAAGCAAGGGTTAACTAAATCACTCGAAGAGGAGGAAACATTGACACGACAGTTACTCAAGGTTAAATATTAGTCATTGAAACAAGGAAACTGATCTTCGAAGATTTTCGAATGGAGGTTATACCAGATGAACAATGAAAGTATTAATTACCGTAACAAGAAAAAAGTACACTCAACAAATAATAAACTTAAGATTGCTGGTGCAACTGCAGTCTTAGCCGGTGCCTTATTTGCCGTTCCAAATTTAGCATCTGCTGATACATGGAAGGCCAATACTCCTAATGAGATCGCAGCTAATATTACAAATACTTCCAGCCCATATACGATCAAATACGGCGACAGCCTATGGGGGATCTCTGAAGCATTGAAAACGAAAGGTCTGACTGTTACACCAGATCAGCTTGCTTCACAAAATAATATCGCAAATGCTGACCTGATTTATGCTGGCAATAGTTTGACATTCAATGGTCAAACTGTAACAGCGCCATCAAATAGCGGCGGCGCTCCAACCAGTCAACCTACTCCTGCAGATAACGTTGATAAAAACAGCTTAGAAGCAAAACTGCAAGAAGCCAATAAGTATCTCTACACCAATGGCGTTTATACCGAGAGCTCCTTAGATAACTTACGTCAGGCTGCCATGAGAGGTAATGGTGTTATCAAGTCTTACGCTGCCACTCAGCAAGACGTTACTAACGCTGTGAATAATATCTCCCAGGCCATCGACGGTTTACAAAAGCAGTAACAGTTAAATAATGTGAACCACCTATAAAGCAAAGAACTGTAATGTGATCAACATTATGTTTTTTTAATTTACACTGAAGAAAATCTATCATGTTTCTAGTCTGTCTCTGGATATTCATCGTTTCACTAAAGTTGTGGCCACACCGCCCTCGTCTGGACAGCTTGAAGGCCACATTTGTAATCAAAAGCTTTCATCTTCCTAACACTTCGTAAAAAAACTGAGACAAAACATGTTTATCGTCAAAAATGCTTTGCCTCAGTTCTATTCGATTAATTTTAAAGAATAGCAATTATTATTAGTAAAAATATGACTCCTAACAAGCAACCGCAGCCGATGTTGAAAAAGAAGCTCAAAACGCTCCACACAAAAAGGACGCATAATATAAACAGGAATGTCAGCATCATTGCCACCTCTTTATTTGCAAACCACGCTCACTTTTACCGGCTTAGATCAACTTTTTCATTGATCAGCCACACAACAATGTCGCCAATTAAAACCACAACAAATTCACCAATGCCGACTGTCAAATATGTCATCCAAAACAAAACTTCACTGACCAGATGTAATTCTAGTGCGACTGCCTATGACATTCCGGCCCCATTGATGACTATAAATTAGCAATCAAACACCCCTCATGTAACGTTTGTTGAAAACCACCATAGTATTGAGCAGTTCTGACAAACGAAATTGGATCGAGCCATAACTCAATGGTATAAAAGTAACGGTTAAAACTACATAAAGTGCAGCGATCAAAGCTGTTTTGGTGATCTCAGCAACTTTATTATTAACACGTGTCATTTTTAAAAACCTCCTAGTTTTTTTAGGTGGGATGGTCACGAACCACCATGTAACAAGTAATTATTCCATTAATACTGCACTTTCAAGTATAGAAAAAAGACGACCGTTTATCAACCTGAAAAGCATGTTATAATTTTATTATTGGACATTTTAACGACCGAGTAACTAGTCGCTAAAAATCGTGGATCAACTAACTGTCTATTCTAACAAATATTTGACACGACCCGCGAAATTTTTACAATGAATGGATATTACTAATGAAAATCGCTATTTTAACTGACAGTGCTGCGATGATCAGCAGTAAAGTCAGATCACAACCGAATATTAAGGTCTTACAGATCCCACTTTCATTGGATGGAGAAACTTATTATCCCAATGAATTGCCAGAAGTTGCTGGACTAGAAACACTAAGGGAAGCCACACTCAACACTGTAACAGAAGAGCAGATCCCACTAACAACAATTTCTGCAGTAACTGATGAACTTCAACAGGCTGGTTATACTGACATACTTTGTATACATATTGCCAGTTCGATCAGTGGCTTAGGCTCAAATCTCTCTACTTTCGCCAAGAACTGTCAACAGCCGCTTAAGATCCATCTCTTTGATTCTCATACTCTTGGTCCTGCAGAAGGTGCGTTGGTTGAACGAGCACTTACTCTGATTACTCACGGATTGAAAATTGCTGACATTTTAACAGAACTAACCAAGTACCGCCAAAAACAACATACGCTGGTCATAATGGAAAATCTCAAAAATCTGCGTCGGATCGGTTCTATTTCAAATAATGCACATCTTTTCAGTAATAATATGCTGCATTATAAAACCTTGCTGCATTTTTCCGAAAATGGTGAACTTGAAGTTCTGATGAAAAGTTCACGCACGAAAAAAATTGCAACGGCAATATTGAATAAGTTTCGCAGTTCTGCAAGCAAGCCGGAACTAGCAATCATGGCAGACAATACAATGGTCTTGGAAAAATATGTTTCTTGCCTGAAAGAAATTATGCCGCAACTTCGACTAGTAACTGATCTATATTCACCTTCGATATTTTCCTTCATCGGTCCACAAGCACTGATTATTAGTTGGCAAAATAATTAACTGCATGCAAAAAGATCGTCCTTCAATTTAAAGAAGAACGATCTTTTTTGTTTGCAGTTCTCTTATATTAACTTTTTGCTATTTAATAACGGACTCGCAATTGGCCAGCTTCTCAGCTGTCTGCTTAGTTATCTAAGTCAAATTGACCCGTCAGTTTTTGCAACTGAGCAGCAGTTTCTTCCAAGGTCGAAACATGTTGGGTAAACTCATCCATCGTAGCTTGCACTTCTTCAGAATTAGCCGAAACTTCCTCTGTTCCAGCTGCGTTTTCTTGTGTTGAAGCTGAGATGCTTTCAAGTTTATCTAAGATCATCTTTTGAGTTTCACTGATCTCTTTTGTACCCTCATGGATCTTTTGAACATTTGCACCCATAGCTTCATTATGCTGATAAACGTTCATTGTCGACTTGATAGCTTCTGTGATCAAACCAGTCTGTTTTTCACTGCTTTCCAGTGAGTCTGTTGTTGCCTTGACCAAACCAGTTGATTGCTGTCTGATCTGTTCAATGATCGACTCAATTTCTTTAGTCGAATCATTACTTTGTTCAGCTAACTTCCGGATCTCCGCTGCAACAACTGAGAATCCTTTTCCTGCTTCGCCTGCACTAGCTGCTTCGATCGATGCATTCAAAGCAAGCAAGTTCGTCTGTCTTGCAATATCATTGATAACGTTAATGATCTTAGTAATGTTTTGTACATCACTATCCATTTCCTGAACACTACTCATCAAAGCTTGCATTCCGTTGATCTCATTTGACCAGTTACCATTGACCTTGTCCATGACATCCAGGTTATTTTGTCCAACTTTTGAAGCTTCTTTGGATGAATTAGCAAGCTCTTCCATATTCGCATTGACATTATCAATATGTGCAGTGATTTTTTGAACGTTGTCCACGCTTTCAGTAGTTTCTTTTGCTTGTGATCCTGTCACTTCAGCAATTTCAGTGATCGTCTGTGCGATTTCTTCAGAAGCAGTTGTTGTTTGTTTCGAAAGGTCAAGTAATGATGCAGCTTGTTCAGAAACATTCTTGGCTTCTTGCTGTGTTTGTCCGATCAGAACAGTGACAGAAGCGATCATATTATTGTAACTAGCCGCTACTCTGTTAAACTCATGTCCATTCGCATCAGCTCTGGTCATCTTTTGAGCTAGACGTTCTATTGGTACCTTAGAATACTCGATTTTTTCACCCACTGCAGGCACGTAACTCATCTTACCTTGGCCAGCATCTATAAAGAACTTCTCAAGTATTAATAAAGCACGTTTGATCAAACCTGCACTATAGTAAGATATTATCACGGCTAAAATGATGATCGCCAACATTGAGATTGTCAAGGTTATCAACATATGATGTGTGCCTGCGCTCAAATCACTATTGTTCATTTGGGCGATGGTCCAATTGTCAGTTGTTCCATTGCCCTTGTCAAAGGTAACCTTATTGATCTGCGAACCTCCAGGAACTTTGATCGTCCCCTTCTTTTTCGCTGAAGCAGCCACTGCTTTATAAACGGCTGTCTTGTTGATCATTTTACCTGCTTTAAAAGTATTATTGCTTTTACCAGTGTTCTTTTTGATCAAAACCCTGCCGGCTTTAGTTAAAACGGCGGCTTGACCATTGTTTCCGATTTCCATCGATTCAACAGATTTTTGTACTGATGAATATGAAACAGTAATTGCTAAAACATGGGCCTTTCCCTGCTTATCTATGATTTTCTGGGAAACACTTGCACTATACGAATGATTAGCCGGATCCTCATATGGAATCGACCAATATGCATGCCCTGTAGGTGCTTTTTGATACCAATCTTGATCTAAAATATTCATATCTTTAGGCATCGCAAAATTTGAATAGGCATATGTACCATCAGTATTGACATACATCAAGTTTGTGATCGTTCCCTGAGCGTCGCCATTGGCAATTTTCAAAGTTCTGTTAGCGTCTTTTAAGTTGACATTATTGGTCAACTCTGGTCTTTTTTCCAAACTAGCAATTTGTCCAGTAACATCTTGCCGCATGTCAACTTGTTGCCGTTGCAAAACATTTACAGCCGTCACTTTTAAACGGTCATTTTTCTCGATCAATTGCTGACGTGTATTCCCGTATGAGATCAAATTCATTATAATTGCCGGTACCAATGCTATCAATAAGAGTAACGGTAAAATATACTTCTGAATACTCTTTTTAGCAACTTTTTTCTTACTTGCCATTTTCTTTCCCCATCTTTCCCTAACTATCTAATTTGACCCCCTAAGGATCTCATGACTATCGTTCACAAAAGCACTAGAGCAAACAACCCCTAAATAATATGTTTGCCAGTATTTGCTTTTGCTTGCACTGAAGTCATCAAATTAACGAGCAATTACTGCTCTTTTACCCCTTTAGCCCCACTAAAACAAAACATAACTTTAACGCAGATAATCTAATATCGAAGTTTGCATGACCTTAGTCCCCATAGCCAAGGTCGAACGATATGCAATCATTTGATTTTGATATCCCATATACTTCTCTGCAACATCAACATCTTGTTTATTAGATAAAGTTTCCGCTAAAGTATTTTTCTCAGATTTATTTCGAGCTGATGCTGAACTTAAACGATTTTCGATCGAACCGATCTTAGATCTATAGTCAGTAAAGTTTTCAGTAAATTTATCGATCCCTGACAAATATTCACTGGATAACTTTCTATCTGGATCCCCCGATTTCAAAGTATCGATCAAACCGCTAAAGAATTCGGTCAGTTCAGACTTGCTATCTTTATCAATGCCAGACGAACCATCGGCGTGCATCAAACGTGACCCGTCTGTAGCTAAATCTATGTTAACGCCATCGGAAATCTCACGCTGTAAATTATCCACGTTGCCTCTGTATTCTAAGCTGACAGCTTCCCCCTCGTCTGTCACAACAGCAAATGGCGGTTCTTGTGTCTTTGTCCCCCCAAAGATATACCTGCCATCATAGTTGGTATTCAAAGCATCAACTATCCCTGAGATCGACTGCGAGATTTCTTTACGGTTCGCATTGTAAACCGCAGGTGTAGCTGTTCCGCTATTGGCCGACGACTCGATCAAATTTCTAATGTAAAGCATCAAGGTCGAAACATTATCTAAAGCTGAGTCTTGCGTTTGCGACCAGAGCGTGGAATCAGAAATTGTTTGGCCATACGTTTTGTTTTGTGAAATCGAAACATTCAGATCTAAGATCTTTGCGACTAACAAAGGATTATCAGAAGCCTTATTGACTTCTTTCAAACTAGACAGTTGATTCATTGTCTTTTGAACCTTGTTAGTACTGATCTGTAAATTCTTCAAGAAATCAGAATATTCCATTTTACTGGAAACTCTCATTGATTAAACCCCCGTTCTATTGATCAAAGTATCCAACATTTCTGAAACGACATTTAATAATTTGGCATTAGCCTGAAACCCCTGTTGAAATCTGATCACATCTGACATTTCTTCATTCAAATTAACACCAGAAGCTGCTTGGTCTTTGTATTCCAGTTGGTTCAACGCTGATAATTGAGCAGATGCCATATTGTCTGCTTTTTGTTTAGATATCCCATTTTTTGTCACGATACTGTTATAGGCACCTGGAATCGTTAAACCATCTTGAGAATTATTGAAGGTCAAAGTACCCTTATTATAATTTTCCAACAATTTCGCCGTATCAACCGGATAATCAAGCTTACTCTTAAGCGCCTTAGCCATCGCTAAAGCACGGCCATTATCTCCTTCGGCCGGATCATCACCAGTACCGACTTTCATTTTGCCTGGATCTGCGACTAAATCATCGTTGATCTTAATACTTAAAGCCGGATCACTTGGATCAGTGATTTCAAAAAAGCCGCTATCTGGAGTTTGCCCATCAGAATAAACGATATTTTCGATTTCTACAACGCCTTTGGCAAAATCATTTAATTCAGCTCGATGGCTTTCCACTTCAGCCAATGATTCTTGCAAACCGCCGATCGAACCAGACTTGACTGCTAACTTGCTGTACTTCTCTGAACCGTTCGCTGTTTCAAAAACGACCTCTCCGACCGTGAAATCTCCATCGATCGTTTGCTTCGGTTGTGTTTCATCACCATTCGGCAAAATCTGAGCTTCGCCGTTAGAATTACTGACAACAACATTTAACTTAGTCTGTACTCCTTTTTCACTGTCAACCACGGCATGGTCACCGATACTAAGTGAAGCACGGCCATATTTGTCAAACGAGACTGTTAAATTACTTTCAGCAGACATATCCTTTAACAAACTATCGCGCTGATCTAACAAATCATTGGGCTGTTCATCACTTAAATGACTGTCATACAACTGTTGATTCAAATTAGCGAGTTGTTCCGCCTTTTCATTAAAATCTAGAACAGTTTTCGCCAGAGAAGAACGTGTATCAGTAGAAACTTGTGAAACTTGCCGCGCAGTTTGCTGGATATAAGAAGCTAAAGAAACACCCATTTGAACACTATTAGTTTTAGCCGTATCTAACTCAGGATTGTCGGCTAACTTTTGTAAGCTGTCAGCAAAATTATTCAATTGTGTAATGAGTCCATCGTCTGACGGCTCATGTAATGCATTTTCTAATAAAGCCAAAACATCTGACTTTTGGACGTTAAAATTGTAATCTGAATTAGAATCTCGAACCTGTGAACGTACAAAGTCATCAACGATCCGTGAGATACCGTCAGCTTGAACACCGCTACCGATCAAACCCACTCCTGCTTTTGCATAAGGGATCTTCGTTGATAAATCAACACGCTGGCGCGAGTAACCTTCGGTATTAGTATTAGCAATATTATGACTGCTAGTCTGCAAGCCGATTTGGTTAGCATCTAACCCACTGCGAGCAGTATTCAAAGTACCAAATAAACCTGACATGAAAGTCCTCCTAAAGAATAACAAGGTGAAGTGAACCGCATAAAAGTTGAGCACTATCGGACTTTGACAATAAGTCGTGGTTTGCGACTTGTTGTCAAAGTTGGATAGGCACAGACTTTTGGTTCACGCAACCTGACTAATAACAAGGTAGAGTGAGACGGGAGAAAGTGAGCACTATCGAACTTTTGGTTCACGCACCCCTTCTACAACCTAAAATGACTGATCTACGATTGCCGCAGGAATATCTTCTCGCTTAGGTTGACTTTGAGTCCTATGCTTATCAACATACGTATTTTCCTGTTTTTCCAAGCTGTGTTGGATCGTATCCATCATTTTTTTCTGGTAAGCCAAGGCTTGTTGGGTCAACAATAAATTGGTTTCTTGCAACTCCTGGATCTCTTGAATCAGCATCTTTGTTTTGTCGCCAATTTCACCAGTATACTTATCAAAAATCAGTAAGAAATCTTCCTTTTGCGGAACAATTCCATTTAGCGATTCTCCGTCATCAAGAACTAAAAACTTTTGTTCACGTTTTAGTATTTTGATAAATAATTTAAGCTTAGCCTGAAATGCCCTTTCATTCATCTTTATTTCCTTCTTGTTTCATTTCCTGGAACATCTGATCAGCAATCTTTTCTGGTGAGACCTTATATGTTCCGTTTGCCAACTGCTGTTTGATTTTGTCGACCTTAGCTGCATCCACATCAGCGTCTATATCACGATTTTTAGCGTTGTTTACTAATCTTTGAGCAGTATCTGATAAGTTAACATTAGACTGTTGTGGTGCACCCTTTTTCGTTGTTTTTGAGGCTTGATTGTGATAATAGTTTTGGATCATTTGTGAATTGATTGAAGAAATATCTCGATTAATTTTCATGTGAATGCCTCCTTTTTCCTTTTTGACTTTACAAATACAGTTATCGGCCAAAATAAAAAAAGTTAAACCTAAAAGTTCAACTTTTTTTAACTTAATTTATTTTATTGATCCTTTGTTTTTGAGAAATGATCTTATTGATCCGCACACCAAAGTTTTCATTGATCACAACAACTTCCCCAGTCGCGATCAATTTCCCATTCAACATGATCTCCAAAGGTTCGTCTGTTAATTTATCAAGTTCGATAACTGAACCCGTATTAAAGTTTAAAATATCTCGAACAGTCTTTTTAGCCCGTCCCAAGACGACATTTAGGTTTAATGGAATATCTAAAATCAAATCTAAGTTATCGCCGCTGATTTCTTGGTGACTCGACAATTCTTCAAATTCAGGTTTAGAAATTTCCACGTTAGTGACCTGCGCCTTTCTTTGTGGATGTTCATTGCTTGGCTTTTGCGGGATATTAACTTGCTGCGGAGTTGGTTGTGGTTTACTAATAGTCTTGGCTTTCTCAACTGCTGGTTTCTCCACATCACGTTTAACAACGGTTGCTTTGTCAGACATCATTGCTTTCACAATATCTCTGACCATTTCCAAAGAAAAGATCTGCATAATTTCACTTTCGATCAATCCTTCTACATCCAATTTAAATGAAATACAGTAGATTTCTTCTCCGCGGTCTAAAGAGTTTTCATCCACATCGTCAGGATTTTCCCACAAGTGCACCTTAGGTGGAAGAATATCAACTTTTTGGTTGATCATAGTGGCCATGGACGTTGAAGCTGAACCAATCATTTGGTTCATTGCTTCACTCACAGCACTTAGCTCGACTTCAGTAAATTCTTCTGAAGCTGACTTTCCATCGCCGCCCATCATCAGATCAGCAATAACCGTTGCATCACTGACCTCTAGCAACATTAAGTTAGTTCCTGCCAAACCTTCACGAAATTCAACGGTCGTAGCGACCTTGGGTGCATGGATCTGGTCGAGTAATTCACCAAAATGGATTTTTTTAACACGTGGTGTCGTAATTGCCACACGATGAGTCAGAATTGATGACAGAGTTGTTGCTGCCTGTGACATGGAAATATTACCAACTTCACCGATCAGGTCTTTGACCCCTTGGCGATCTAACCCCTCCAATAATTCTTCATCATCTGATTGCGCAGCTTCTTGAGTATCACTGCCATTCATCAAAGCATCTATTTGTTCTTGTGTTAAACTCTCCGTCATTCTTCTTCCCCCTCGATCTTGCTCAATAACTCAATTGCGAATTGTCCATTCTTTTTCCCTGGTTTGACCCAGTAAAACGGTCGGTCTTCAATGTACGTATCTAACGGACTGGAGATTTTAGAGTCCAGTTTGATGACATCGCCTGGTTCTAATTTCAAGAAATCAGCCAAGTCCATTTGGGTGTTGCCCAAAGCGACTTCCATTGGCAGATCTATTGCGTTTAACCCGTGTTTTAATTCGCTTTGGTCATCTTCACTTAATTCCTGGCTTGAGTCAAACCAATTATGCAAACTCAATTTATCTAGGATACCTTCGAATGAAACATAAGGAATACACAAGTTAATAAATGTTGAAACTCCGAAAAGCTGTACTGTGAAAGTAGCTAATACGACTGGTTCATTAGGTGATAAGGACTGTAGTAATTGTGGATTTGTTTCTAGAGATTCAAGCTCAACATCAAGTGTTAGGACTTCTTTCCAAACCGATTGCAAAATTTTAGAGAATTCACTCATAACTTCATCCAATAAACTTAATTCGATATCTGTAAAACCATTTTTGTCCAAAGGCGGTTGATTTTTTCGGTTACTCTCCAAATCAGCACCGCCACACAACAATTCGACTAAAGTCATACATAGTTGGGGATTGATTTCGATCATGTGTGATCCTTTAAGTGGAGCTGCTTTAAACATTCCAATCAAAGTCACACGTGGGATTGAATGAATGAATTCGTCATAACTGATCTGCTCGATCGATGCTAATTGCATATCCAAGTTAGTCCGCAAGATATTTGAAAGAACATTGCCGCTCATCTTAGCGAAGTCTTCAAAAATCATGTGTAAAGTATTTATATATTCTTTAGATAGCCGTGTCGGTCTTCTAAAATCGTATGGCTTCGCTTGTGATTCGTCATTTTGTTCTTCATCGATCACTTCTTCGTCTAATTCACCCGAATCATAGGCATTTAAAAGTGAATCGATTTCCTGCTGTGATAACACCTGATCCACAAAGACACTTCCTCTCGCTTATTAGTTCATTCCACAATTAAAAAATCTTATCATTAACGTCGATCACATCAGCAATCGTTTGTTCACCCAAATCTACCACACCGGTAAAATAAAGGGCGGCTTGATCTTCACTTAGTTGAATATCATCAGGATCAACATCCACAACTTCGATCACTTCATCGATCAATAATCCACGACGTTCATCATCTTTTTTCATTATCATAATATTTCGGTTTGTTTTTGATTCCGGCAGTCCTACTAACTGTGCCAAGCTGATCACCGTCAACACTGTGCCTCGCAAATTTATCAAGCCCTTGACCCAAAGCGGAGCAAGCGGGACTTTGGTAATTTGAACCGTATCAACAACTTCTTCTACAGTTCCTGCGGCTATCAAATAATGTTGCTGATTCATTTTAAACAAAATCATCTGCATAAAAACACACTCCCTTTCTTAATTAAATTCAGTCAATAGAACTTTAATTAAGACAATGCCTTATCTAAGGCTTTGATCACCCGATCAGTATCAAAAGGTTTGACGATAAAATCGACTGCTCCAGCTCTGATAGCATCCATGACCATTCCTTGTTGGCCCATCGCACTGCACATCACAACTTTTGCATTGCTATCAAATTCCTTGATCATTTTCACGGCCTGAATCCCATCCACATCCGGCATGGTAATATCCATTGTTACCAAGTCCGGTTTCTCAGATTGATAAAGGTCGAAGGCTTCCTGCCCATTTTGTGCTTCTCCAGCGACCTCATAGCCGTTCTTTTCTAAAATATCCTTTAATTTCATTCTCATAAAAACAGCGTCATCAACGATCAAAACTTTATTTGCCACGCGACATTCTCCTCTCAAACTCCAAGTGATTTTATCATTTTGTCAATTACACCCAACTCTGGGATGAAGTATAGTGAAGCTTCCAGGTAATTAGAATCATAAGTAAATTCATTTCTGATCACCATGATCTCATCACCAAACTGTTCAAATTCCATATATGCACTACTGATCACGGCACCAAACATATCAAACGAACTTACCGGAACTTCTGGTTTTAATTTCTTTTCCAGCATCCCGCCAATCGATGTTAAAAATGAACTTGAAACAATGTTGGTCAATTCACTAACTGCAGAAACCTTAATTTCTTCGGTCACACCTTGATCTGTTCCCATCATCAAACTTGAGATCTCTTTAGCGGCCGGGTCCGTAATAACAAATAGCATCGCACCCTTTAAGTCACCATGGATGCTGCTCAAGACGGCATAAACTTCTTGGTCATCGGCCATGACTTGCTGGTAAAGCTCGTCATAACTTAAGATATTGACTTCTGGAACACGCATCCTGATCACACTACCAACCATTTGCGATATTGTTGTAGCTGCTTTGCCGCCGCCAATATTCATAACTTCTTTTAACGCATCTAATTGTATGTTTGAATATGCCATCTTAACCCACCTGTGCGTCTTTACAGATCGTATTGACGTCCAAGATCAATGCGATCGAGCCGTTGCCAAGGATCGTCGCGCCTTGGAATCTTTTGATTTTTTGCAACATCGGATCAATCTTCTTGATCACGATTTCTTGCTGTCCGATCAATTCATCAACTACGATCCCAAAGTCTTTATTATCACCCTTGATCAAGATCATATATTTCTTTCCCTGATCCTTTTCAGGGATATTCAAAATGTTGGCAGTCCGGATCACTGGTGTCAATCCTGTCTGTAAAGGATAGACTTCCTGACTAGCAGTTTGTAAAATATTATCTTCATGGATCATTTCGACCCGTTCAACAACATCTAACGGGATAGCAAATGTTTCTTCGCCTAGTTTGACCATCAGTGCCTGAATAATAGACAAGGTCAACGGTAATTTGATAACTGTTTTCGTACCCACATTGACTTTACTGTCAACTTCCAATGAACCGCCCAGTTCGTTGATTTTAGCTTGAACAGCATCCAAGCCGACCCCACGTCCTGAAATGTTAGTGATCTTTTTAGCCGTTGAAAAGCCAGGATTAAAGACTAACATTTGCAGCTCTTTATCACTCATACCGGTCGTATCGATTCCACGCTCTTCAGCGGTAATTTTAAGGACTTGTGGATCAAGGCCTTTACCATCATCGCTCAAAGTGATCATGACCTTATTTCCTTCTTGATAAGCCGATAATTTTATCTTTCCTTCTTCCGGTTTGCCAAGTTTCTTTCTGTTTTCAGCATCCTCGATCCCATGGTCGGCTGAATTTCTAACTAAATGGATCAAGGGCTCACTGAGTTCGGTAACCACAGTTTTATCTAATTCAGTTTCTTCGCCCTCAATTTCAAGAGTCATCTTTTTATTTAACTGGTTGGAAAGATCGCGAACCATCCGTGGAAAACGACTAAAGACAACGCTGACTTGCTGCATCCGAATTTTCAAAACCAAATCCTGCAGTTCAGATGTCAAGCGTGAAACCTGTTCTAAAGATTCATGCACTTCTTCTAAATTTTGGCGACTATTGGCATCTTCTAGTTGATTGCGATAAACGACCAACTCAGATACAACATTCAAAAAGGTATCCAACCGAGAAAGATCAACTCTGATCGACTGATTTTTGGCATTTTTTTGATGCGAAGTGCTCTTCTTAGACGGGGCTTTTGCTTTCTTAGGTTCAGGAGAAGCGCTTTTTTTCTCAGTAGTATTTTCTTTGTCAACAGCTGGTTGTGCGTCTTTTTGTGGTTCTTCAGCGGCTGCCTTTTGAGTTTTCTCATCGAATTCTGCCGTCAAAACTTCAGCGATCTCACTACTAGATTCAATGATCTTCTTAATGTCATATTGATTACTTTCAGTTAGGATCAACAATTTGAAATCTGTATCAAAATTGCCTTCTTCCAGCTGGTCAGGAGCCGGTTCAGTGTGAATAATATCTCCTTCACTGTCGAGCTTATCGATGACTAAGAATGCTCGTGGGCCTTTCAGCATTGACTCTGGATCGATTCGAACTGCCGCACTGATCACATTAAGATGTTGTGTTTTAGCCTGTTCGATCACTGATAAGTCAGCTTCTTCTAAAGTTTCAAATTTCAGTTCGAGCTGACTATCTTCTGGAGCTTTCTTCTCATCTACATTTTTATCAGCGGTTTTTGTTTGGCCGCCATCTAATTCATTTTCAACTTTATCTAATTCATTCCATAATTCTGTGATCTGATCTTCGCTTTGTTCTTCTTCATCTCGCAAGCCGTCTAGAAGTTCGGTCAATTTATCTAAGCACCGAAAAATCAGAGAAATATGATCACTTGTTACCTTCAACTTGCCTGATTTGAAAAGATCAAAAATATCTTCCATTTTATGAGTCAACTTGCTCATGACAGTATATCCCATAGTTGCTGACATTCCTTTTAGGGTATGTGCAGCTCTAAAAATTTCATTGATCAAATCGATATTGTCTGGTTCTTTTTCAAGTTCTAGAATATTATCATTTAGTTGTGTTAAATTATCTTCGCTTTCTTCGAAAAAGATATCGCGATAAACACTATTATCGTCAGCCATCAATGATCCCCCCATTCAAATTATTTACACCTAAGCACGAATGGTCTGTGCTTATTGTTAAAGTCCGCTAATGCTCGACTTTTAACCGGCTCACTCCACCTTGTTTTCTTAGTCAGGTTGCTTGAGACAGAAAGCTCCGCCTATCCAACATTAGTTCCACATCGCAAAATACGCAATCTGAATCTAGTGTCCGATAGTGCTCACTTTCTCCCGTCTCACTCACCTTGTTTCTCATATATAAACGACTCTATTTTCTTTAACCCCAGCTTTTCTGCGCTGTTAAGTGTTTCTGTTGCTCCCGTGAACAATATTCCACCTGGTACCAGCGCCTCACTTATTTTTTGATAAACTCGATCGCGTGCCTCGGGTTTGAAATAAATCGTTACATTGCGACAAATTATCGCATGAAAACCTGATTCATACTGGTCAGCCAATAAATCATGTTTCTTGAACGAAACTCGTTGTTTGACGGCTGGTCCTATTTGATACTGGTCTGGTCCTAATGACTTAAAATATCGTCTAACATCAGTATCAGAAACATTTTTTAACTCATTTGTCGAATACTGACCTAAACGTGCTTTCTTTAAAATGTCATCATCAATATCCGTTGCTAGAACATTGCCCATAAGATGATTTTTTTCTAAGATCATCGCTAAGGTGTATGGTTCGGCGCCGGTCGAACAAGCCGCACTCCATAGTTTCAAATTATTAAATTGTGGAGCAACTTTTTCTAACAAACATTTTTCAAAATTACTAAATATTTCTTGATTGCGGTAAAATTCAGTCACATTAATTGTCAAATGCTCGATAAACTCCGCTCGTTTGATTGGATCTTTGTCCAAAAGGTGTTCATATTCATGCAACGAGTTGACCCCGTTTTTATCCATAATATTTTTGATCCTGCGTTGCATTTGTCTTTCTTTATAATCATCGAGATGGATATGATATTTCTGCTCCACCCACCTATTAAAATCAGTAAAATTTTCTTCCAACATTTTAATTTCACCCAACGATCGTCTGTAGTATTTTCCCGATCTCATGCAAACTTACAACTTCATCGACAACTTGAGCTTCAATTGCAGATCTTGGCATTCCAAAAACGGTACAAGATTCCTGATCTTCAGCTATTACATAACCGCCTTCATCCATGATTGTTTGCAATCCTGCCGTTCCATCATGCCCCATTCCAGTCAGGATAAAAGCTGTTAAATTAGCACCATAATGAGCAGCCGCCGTTTCAAACAAGTAATCAACGGCTGGCCTTGTCCCATGCATCTTCGGACGTTGATCTAACTTGAGCCGGTCACCTTGGATCGTCATGTGATAATTACCAGGACACAAGTAGATCTGATTTTTGACCAGCATATTATCACTAGCCTCAACGACTGTAGCGCCGCTTTCTTCATTTAAACGCTCAGAAAACGTGCGGGTAAATCCCGCTGGCATATGTTGTACGATAAAAACAGGAATGTTTGTATGACTCACACCTTTAATAATTTCTAATAGTGCTTTTGGTCCACCCGTTGATGAGCCGATCACAACGGCTTGGGGCCTGATGTTACGCTTTTTATGTGCTCCGTTGGGTTTGGCTTTATGATTGGCAGCAACTGGCGGTTTACTAGAACGTCCGCAAATATTTTTGATCTTTGCATACAGTTCTCTGACCCACTCGTCTTGAATTTCCATCAGGTTCACAGGTTTTTCGATAAAATCGGCCGCACCATATTCTAGAGCTTTGATGGTTACTGCCTGATCACTGACTGCACTTAGCATTATGACCGGGATAGAATAATCCTTTTTGATCTGTCTAAGGGCGCTCAAGCCATCCATAACAGGCATTTCAATATCCATTAAAATTAAGTCAAAATCATTATCTGCATCAAGGATGTCCAAACAATTTTGACCGTTTCGTGCAATTCGAACCGTTGAAACACTGGGCATTTTATTCAATATATCCGAGATCACTTTGCGCATAAATGCAGAGTCATCAACCATCAAAATCCTATTCATAAGGTATAAGAATCCTTTCACATCTTTACTTTTCTCTCTTAAACAACATTCTCAAGTCATCAATGAGCAAATTTTCGCTAATTAAAAAACAGTACATAGTTTTTAAATGTATCTATTTTCCTGTCTCACGACCCTGATCAAGGTCGAAAAATCGTTTAAATCGACGACCATGGTCCTTCCGCTGCTGCCGCCCGTATCTTGGCCAACTAACGGGATCTGCAGGCTTGCCAACTGATTTAAAACAGCGTCAACATTTCTCTGACCAATATTAGCTGTCGTGAGGTTGTTTTTAAATCTAAACATATTTGCACCACCAGAGATCTTAGCTTGAAATTTAGCTCGTGGTGCTTTTTGCTTAAGTTCTTTGACCATCAGGGGTAACGCCGTATTGGCATACTTAGCCAAGTTCAAACCTGAAGTCCCGTTCTTTTCAAACGGTTTACTATCAGGGAGCATAATATGACTCAATCCACCGATTTTTGAAACTGGATCATAAACGATCGTTCCAATACAAGAACCTAGCCCCACGGTCATTATTTTATTAGGCGCGTATGAAATTTTATAATCAGAGATTCCTACCCTGGTTTCGTTAGTGTTCTGCAGCATCATCCGTATTCTCTTCTTTTTCTGAATTTTCAGTAATGGAATCTACGGATGAAATGATCTCCTCTTCTTGTGAAGAGTTGAAAAGATAATCTAAGTTCAACTCGATCACTACTTCATCGCCCATCTTCAAAAATTGACTGATATACGGGCGCTTCAGTGATGATCTGTCCAAATCTTTTTCATAATCCGTCTCAGTCAGCGACATGATCCCTACGATCTCCTCGACAAAGATCCCCATCGTCCGTTCGCTCCAATGTGCCAAGATCACCTTAGAGTCCAGCGTTGCAGGCGATAATTCGCCGTAAAGCCGCTTACTAAGATCAACGATTGGCAACATCTGTTCTTGATATTCATACACACCTAATACATAGTCTGGCACTTCCGGCAACGAGATAAACTTTTCAGTTTCGATCACTCGTTTAACCATTTCAACTGGCAAAGCAAAAACTTGCTTATGACTTTTAAAAACAACATATTGTCCCATTTTTGTACCCCTCTTTAACTTCTACAACTAAGAATTGACGCTGCTAGTTTTTTAATTTGAAACTGCCGATTTGCAAACGTCTGATCTCATCAGCTTGTTGAAGCTGTTCGACACTTTTTTCGAGTTCTTCGATCAAGGAATAAAAATCATCCAAGTTAGCCGAGACTTCCTGTGTACTTGCAGAAGTTTCAGCGATCTGTGAATCCATTTGCTGAATAGAATTATTGACTGCATCTTTTTTATCTTTGATCTCATCTGCATGTGAACTAACATCGGTTAGGCCATCGCTCAACTGCGTGACATCCTCGGTGATTTGTTCGCTAGCCTTCAGTACACCAGAAATATTCATCTGCTGTTGCTGACTGCCCTTGTATGATGCATCCAGATCAACAGTCATTTTCTTAGACTTAGCACGGATCGATTCGATCAGTTCTCTAATATTAGTGGTTGATTTGCCGGATTGTTCTGCCAGATCACGGACTTCCTCAGCAACGATTGCAAAGCCTTTACCTGCCTCGCCTGCACGAGCCGCCTCTATTGAAGCATTCAAAGCCAACAAATTAGTCTGTTCTGAAATATCATTGATCAACTGCACGATATTGCCAATACTTTGAATATCTTGATTCATCGCCGTCATTTCAGAAACAATCTTCTTTTGACTTTCTGTTTCTTGGTTCCAAGACCGTGAAACTTGGCGCATCATTTCCATGTTTTGAATATTACTTTGCTTTGATTCGTCAGCATAGCTATTCATTTTTTCAATTTTCTGGCGTATCTCTTCAATTTGGTCACCAAAAACATTCATTTGAGCAACTGTACTTTGAGAAGCTGTTGCTTGCTGTCCAGCATTAGTAGCAATAGTCCCCATCGCTTGACGGACACCATCGATCGAACTTTTAGCGTGCGTCGATTTTCCACTTAGATCGTTGACCATTGTTTCCGACTGCTCAGTTTCTTCCTTGATCCCAGTTAATAAAGCTGAAAATGCATTGGCTAAACCAAGCAACTGGTCACGAGTTTTAATAAACATTGGGCTTTGGCCGGGAACTTTGCCGATCTCGTCGATCTGACTGAAATCTCCCTCTACCATCTTACCGACCTGAACAGAAAGTTTTTTTAATCCGCCGGCTTCTCCTCCTGTTACTGCCGTATTTTTATGACCAAATAGTGCATACAAGAGATGCAAAGCGACTACAATGACCGCGAGTATCCAAAACCTTCTCATCTCCGCTGTCTGTGCCGAACTTAAAACAAAAGCCCGAAAAACAATTAAAACAATGACTGTCCCTAAAACTGGCAAGAAAGCTACTTCGGAGTTAGCTTTTTTAGCCGTCTTCTTACGTTTTTCCATTTGTTTTCCTTCCCCATATAAAAGATTTGGTATCTGTCATAATACTCACTTAAGCAAAACGACACTCCAATCTGTTATATCGGTTAAAATTTTATTTTTTTAACCGTTTACCAAACATAGACATCTTTTGGATCAGAAAATCTTGAATATCCACCGTCTGGATCATCTCGGATCAGTTCTCCATTTTTTAGTTCCAAAGTTCGATGACGCAAAGAATTAACCATGGTACTGTCATGTGTTGCTAAAATGATCGTTGTCCCCATCTGATTCAGGCGAAAGAAAATTTGCATGATCTCTTTGGCCGACTTAACGTCTAAATTAGCAGTAGGTTCGTCCGCGATAATAACTGGCGGATCATTCAATAACGCACGAGCGATCGCAATTTTCTTTTGTTGCCCGACTGAAAGTTCCTGAGGCAACCGCTCAATAAATAGCATCATTTCGACACTGGTCAATACCTCTGCCATCCGCTCTTCCCACTTTTCAGTGGGGATCTCTAGCGCTGACATACAGGTTTCCATATTTTCTTTGATCGTCAATCGCGGTAAAAAAAGGTCTTTTTGCGAAACGATCCCCAATTGACGGCGTAGTTTGTATATCTGTTCATTTCTCAAATATTCAATTTCAATATTGCCGATCCGGGCTATACCAGAATCAATGGAGCGTTGAGCACTTAAGATCTCAAGTAAAGTTGTTTTCCCAGCCCCACTTGGACCAACTACATAAACAAATTCACCTTGTTCGATCACGCATGAAATATTTTTATTTGCCCAAACATTGCCATATTTTTTTGTTACATTTTTAAGTTCGATCAATTTTTTCTCCTAAATCAGTCGGTAAAGTGGTTGATGGTCTCCATCATTTCATCTGTAGATGAAGCAGCGCGGGCATTCATTTGGTAAGACCTCTGTGCTGTTAATAATTCTGTCATTTGAGTAGCCAGATCTACATTGGAACTTTCAAGAGTTCCTTGCATCACACTACTACCTGCCCCAGCGGCTCTAAAACCGCCATTGGCTAAATACAAGTTATCACCAACTGACACCAATGAATGTGCGTTGTTTGGTTCAAATAAACGTAAAGACCCTAAAACCTGATCACCGGATCTGATCGTTCCGTCTGAAGAAACTTTCAAGTCCCCTGCTGGCCAATTTTGTTCTGGCACCCGCGCGTCAACTGCAACACGATAGCCGTTGCTGGCGATCAAACCACCGTTAGCATCACGATGAAAGTCTCCTGCCTTAGTCAAGTATGTATTACCATCGGGACCAATGATCCCAAAAAAAGCATTGCCGTTAATAGCCATATCAAGTGCACGACCGGTCGTTTCAAATTTTCCGACTTGATCATCGACTCGTGCTCCCGCGGCATTTAGACCAGTATTCGAATCAACTCTTGCATTAGAATTACCAAGTGCACCGTCGCTATTAGTTAAATTATTATTCATCAGCTCATTAAATGAATTGATGATTCCCTTATAGCCTACTGTGTTTGCGTTAGCAATGTTATGTGAAACATTATCCAGATTATTTTGCAAGCCGTTCAAACCTGTTCTGTTAATGGATAAAATAGAATTCAAGTTCATTTTTACTTACTCTCCTCATTTCCTACATGATCTGTTTTCTCAAGCCTATACTAAGTACCATCAAGACTCACTGTACGCCTGAGAAAAATAACAAACTATTTGATCTAGATCCGACCTAGTTGGTTGACTGCCTTATCCAAGGTCGAATTAGTAGCTGATAGCACTTTTTGTTGAGCCTGAAATTGGCGCCCGGTTTCCATTAATGAGACCATCTCATCAGCAGTAGAAACATTAGAATTTTCAAGCATTCCAGCTTGGACCGGCAAATCAATTTGCTGGGCTCCCTGCCCGGTATAAAGCGTTCCGCCGACATTTTGAAGTTGTGCATTTGCTGGGAAAGACACCACCATCAAATTTTGTTGTGCTTGCTGGGCATCAACTGGGCCGCCATTTCGACCTATCACTTGAAAACCTTCTTCAGTGATCAGCTGACCGGCATCATTCACTGAAAAATGACCATCACGCGTATACGCGATTTGCCCATTTCCCATTCTAACGGCAAAAAAGCCATTGCCTTGAACTGCAAAATCCGTTGCCAAGCCTGTCGGTTCAAGCGAGCCTTTTTGCATGTCCAGCGCACTGCCCTGAATTTGATTGCCCCATGTAAAACCGCCAATCTCATGGCGGGTTTCATTTTTGGGACCAGCCTGGTTATTATGTAACTGTGCCTCGTTCATTGTTGCTTCAAACAAATTTTTTTGCAGGTAGCCAGGTGTCTTGATATTAGCGATGTTACTGCTAATATTTTCTTGTTGAGCTTGCAAAACATTAAAACTATGTCTTAAAGTATCAATTCCTCTAATCATCATTTTCCTCCATAAATCCTTTTAGTTTTCCAACTGCACGCCCATGGATCTGTGAAACGCGTGCAATAGAAACGTCTAAGACCAAACTAATTTCTTTAAGTGTCATTTCCTGTTCGTAATACAAACTCAAAACTAATTGTTCTCTTTCAGAAAGCTTGCTGATCGCCGCTGCCAACTCCTGTTTCATTTCTGTTTCCAACAAATGTGCTTGTGCATCGCCCGTTTTTTTATCACGAAAGATCTCTTGTCTGCTAGGCGATTGTTCTGCTGAAAACAAGACATCCTCCAAAGAGATACTAGCCATATAATGCAAGCTATCATAAATATCGTTCAGCTTTTTCTGATTGATTTGGAGCTTACTGCATAATTCTTTGTCAGTAGCTTCTCGTTTCAATTCTTGCTCTAATTCCTGCTTAGCCCGATAATAGCGAGTCAAATTGTCAAATTTATAACGAGACAACCGACCGTGACTGCGGATCTCATCAATGATGGTCCCACGGATCCGTACATAAGCATAACTTTCAAATGGTACTTTCTTTTGTGGATCAAATTTCTTAAGTGCATCGATCAAGCCGATCACTCCAGTATTGAAGAGATCTTCGTAGTCATAATCGGAGCTTTTAACAGTGATCCGAGCGACGACCTTTTCAACTAAAGGCAAATATTTGATAACTTGATCTTCCATATTCATCTCATACAAGAAAAAAGCTCCTTTCTGAAAATACCGGGTGAAGTAATTGTCTTCTATCCTTGTTCCTGCAAATATGTGTTGCAAATTGGAATGTGATGCTTACTTTGGCATAGTTTGTCTCACAAATCAGAATGTAACGCGTACTCTGGCCAGCTATCTTCAACACGCCTTCCCACAGAGTGCCTTCCTAAAATTGCAACTGCCCGACTGCCTCGATCCCGATTTCATTTGGGATCTCATTTAACGACAAAATTGCCAAATCTGGGAAGTTAAACGACAACAACTTTCTAAACGCAGTTCTAGTCTGTGGATTTGTCAAAAGGACAAAGGAAATATTTTCCACCAGCATTTTTTGATTCAGCTGAGTGATCGCATCCAACATCTTATTGACCGTATCCGGCTGCAAAACAGGATACGAACCAGTTGCTGTTTTTTTAATACTCTGTGCAACCATTTCTTCAATTTTGGGATGCACAGTAACGGCATAAATTTTGTTATCTTCACCGACATACTTGTTGGCAATTGTTCTTCTTAATGCTTGGCGAACGTATTCTGTCAGCGTTTCGGTATCTTTGGTGACGGTCCCATAATCTGCCAGAGTTTCTAAGATAGTTGATAAATCATTGATCGGTACCTTTTCTTCCAACAAATTCTGGAGGACCTTTTCAACTTCTCCTAAGCGTAAAATATCTGGGATCAATTCATCGATCACAACGTTGCTTTGTTGCTTAATGCCTTCCAATAATTGCTTAACTTCTTGGCGTCCCAAAAGTTCAGGAGCATGTGAGTAAATAACTTCCTTCAAATGAGTGGCGATAACAGTCAAAGGTTCGATAACTGTGAATCCTTGCAGGTCAGCCGCTTCTTTATCACTTTCATTGATCCACATCGCTTCTAAATGAAAGGCTGGTTCCACGGCTTGGATGCCATTAAACGGGATCTCATCCCCAGTCGGACTAAAGATCATGTATTTATCAGGATAAATATCACCCGTGCCGACCTCATTGCCCTTGATCTTGATAGAATAATTATTTGCATCCAGGTACAAGTTATCTCGGATCCTCACTGGACTGACCAAGATCCCTAATTCATGAGCAGTTTGTTTACGTAAAGCAATGATCCGGCTCATCAAACTATTGTCGATCGAACTATCGACCAGCGGTATCAGTGCATAACCAATTTCGATCGCTAAAGTTTCGACTTGGAAATCGGCTACATCTTCGTCTTCTTGGACATCTTTTTTCTTTTGTAAAGCCAAAGTCTGTTTTCGTTGTTGCTCTTCCTTAACTTTCTTAGCATCCTGTTGTTTGATCAGGAAGCTAACACCAAGTAGGGCTAACCCCATAACCATAAAGGGAATAAACGGAAAACCGGGGACAAGGGATAAAACCATTAAGATCCCCGCTACGATCCGGAATATTTGCGGATTGCGCAACGCATCTTCAGCAATATCTTTACCAAACGTACTATCATTATCAGAGCGAGTAACAATAATACCTGAGGCAATTGAGATCAATAGTGAAGGGATCGAACTGACCAAGCCATCACCGATCGACAGCTTGCCAAACTGTGATAAAGCTTCCATTGCGCTGAGATCACCTTTCATAGTAAAGATGATCGTTCCACCGATCAGATTGACTAAAACAATGACGATCCCCGCAATGGCATCACCTTTAACGAACTTGCTGGCACCATCCATCGAACCATAAAAATCTGCTTCACGTTGCAGGTCTTCCCGTCGTTTTCTAGCCTGCTTTTCATCGATCAAACCCGAGTTCAGATCCGAATCGATCGCCATCTGTTTCCCTGGCATAGCATCCAAGGTGAAACGGGCCGACACTTCTGAAACACGGCCGGAACCGTTAGTCACAACGACCAACTGCACGATCATGATGATCACGAACAAGATGATCCCAACAATATAGTTTTTCCCTGCCACAACGTCAGCAAAGGCGGCAATAACATGTCCCCCATCACCTTGTGTTAGGATCGCACGAGTCGATGACATGTTTAAACCTAACTTGAACATCGTTGTGATCAAAAGTAAGGTTGGAAAAGTAGTAAATTCCAAGACTGAGTGAGTAAACATGGTGATCAATAATATGTTCATGGCGATCGCCATGTTGATGGTTATAAAAAAATCCAAGACTGGCAGCGGAAGCGGAATGATGATCAAACCAATGATACTGACCACCAAAAGTGAAACGATCAGGTCAGCTGGTCTGAGTGCATTCTTCTTAGCTGCTTTTTGCTTGTTTTTCATCAGTTACTCTCTCTCCTATCAACTCAAATCCGGTTCAACTTTAACCAGACTTATATTTTATACTTAGCTTCTTCATCCAACCGGTAGAGCAAAGCGATCAAATCAGCGACTGGCTCAAAAAACTCTTCCGGAATGAATTCTCCTGCCTCGATCTTGGGATAAATTGCTCGTGCCAGCGGTTTATTCTCAATGATCGGTACATCATTTTTTCTGGCTTCTTCTTTCATTTTCATGGCGACCTCATCAGCTCCTTTAGCAAGCAGCTGTGGGACTGGTGTTTCTGTCTTATCATACTTGATTGCCAACGCTAAATGAGTCGGGTTCGCCAAAACGACTGTCGCATCTTTAACTTGGGCGATCGAGTTCCGGACCATCGCCTGATACTTAGCTTTCCGCTGCGCTTTGACCTTCGGATCGCCTTCCATTTGTTTCATTTCTTCTTTGATCTCTTGTTTAGTCATCTTCAATTTCTTAGTCCGACTGAAACTTTGATAGGCAAAATCTGCCAACCCCAAAACCAACAAAACCAAGGCAATCTGCATCCCTAGTTCTTTACAAAAATTGAGAATAAAAAACAAGATCTTGGCAGGACCAACAGAACCAGCATTTAAAATGTCACGTAACGTAGATATGTATTTGCGATAACACAGATATGCGATCAGTAAGAACTTTGCCAGCGTTTTTCCCAGGTTGACTATCGCATCCAGACTAAACATCCTTTTGAAACCACTTAAAGGGTTCAAACGTTTGAAATCAGGCTTTAATGGTTTAGCCGTAAATAAAAAACCAATTTGCACAAAATTCCCCAAAAAACTGATCAAATAACCGACGACCAAGAATGGTGCTGCCACGATCAAAACCATTAAGATCGCCTGCAAGCCAACCTTAGGCAGGTCTGCGTATAAGACCTGGTAGTTATCCAACTGCTCGATAAAGCCTGTCATATAAGGAAAAAACTTGCCTAATCCAAATTGCCAAGCAGGAATAAAGATAAACGAAAAGGTCAATAAAGCCAAAGCAGCTGTTAAGTCTGGACTTCTAGCAACATTTCCCTTCTTGCGCGCATCTCTTTTACGCTTAGGGGTCGGTTTTTCAGTTTTACCATCTTTATCCATGAAATAACCTTTCCTTTATCAGACTATGCCTGACCTACCGAACGCAGGAACTCGACTAGATACTCATATGACTGTGGGATTATCTTTCCCAACAATTCCACGACATTTGGCAGCATGATCAAAAAGATGATCATTCCTACAGTAGATTTAAGAGACAAACTTAACATCAGCACGTTCATTTGCGGCACAGACCGTGACAAGATCCCCAATACAATATCGATCACCATCACAGCAATGATCAAAGGTGCAGCAACATTAAAAGCCATGGCAAGGGTCTTACTAGTCAAAATGACCACACCCTTAACACTTGCATTCGTCAAAGTGGCGGTTCCTAAAGGAACAATCGTAAAAGATAGCATCACAGCGCGAAACAATTCCAGATGCAAATTTAACATGAAGAAAACTGCCAGTGCCAACCAGTAGTACATCCGACCAAATTGTGAACTGGAAACTTCCATTGTCCTGTCATAAGCCTGGCCCATCGAAAAACCATTTTGAAAATCGATCAGGGAACCCGCCATGATCACAGCTTGAAAAACCAGTTGACTAACATAGCCCATGGCAAGCCCCAATAAAGTCTCCTTTAAAGCCACCAAAGCGAAGATAACCACACTCATCGCCTTGACCTTACCAACTAAAGGAATGGCAGCAACCACCAAACTCCCCCCAACGATCAGCTTAGCAGTATTAGGAAAACTTCTTTGTGATAAAATCGGCGCTGTGACCATAAAAGAAAATATCCGGCAAATCACCAAACTAACTAATTGTACTTCGGCCACTGACGTCACATCCCCGAGATCAAGCGGAAGATATATTCCGTGAATTCTTTTAGCGTTGTGATCATAAAGTTTCCAGCCAAGATCAGGGTCACAAAAATTGCGACCAACTTAGGGACAAAACTCAAAGTTTGTTCTTGAATCTGGGTCGTAGCTTGAAAGATACTAATGACCAAACCAACGACCATCGCAACTATCACGATTGGACCTGAAACTACTAAGATTCTGATCACCGCTTCACGCATGACCGTCAAGACTAATGAAACAGACATTAAGCTCCCCCTCTAACTGAAACTATGAACCAACGATTCGACTAACAAGTACCAGCCATCTACCATCACGAATAATAATAATTTAAACGGCAATGAGATCATAACCGGCGACAGCATGATCATCCCCATCGCCATCAGCACACTCGAGACGACCATATCTATGATCAAAAACGGGATAAATATCAAAAAGCCAATACTAAAGGCTGTCCGCAGCTCACTAATAATAAAAGCCGGAGTAAGTGTCGTTAGCGGAACTGACTCCACATTTTTATAGCGATGCTTGTCTTTAGAAACATCTAAGAACAATTTGACATCTTTTTTTCGAGTTTCTTTTCCCATAAATTCCTTAAGCCTGACCTCTGAACGGTTGAATGCTTGTTTTTCAGTGATCTCCTGCCGACTATAAGGTTGGATCGCTTCTTTATAGATATCTGTATAAACAGGCTTCATCGTAAACAGGGTCAAAAACAAAGCCAAGCCAAGCAAAACTTGATTTGGTGGGTTTTGCTGCGTTCCTAAGGCACTTCTAGTAAATGAAAGGACCATGATGATCCGTGTAAAAGATGTCATCATGACTAACAACAGCGGGACCACGGATAAAATCGTCATCATCACAAACACATTAACGATCTGCGACGAATTTCCGCTCTGTCCACTATTGATCAAATCAGTAATGCCACGAGAAACATCATTGAGGCCAGCTGCATGCACTGAAACTGGTCGGAACAAGCAAGCCGTTAAGGACAACCCGCTCAGTATTTTACTTTGCTTTTTCGTAGTCATTACTTCTTTCTCTTATTCTGCAGCTTGATCGTCTTTTGCTTGAGAATGGCCGCAAAATCTATTTTTTCACTCGCTTGATCATCTGAACTGGTAAATAATTGCTCAACCTCTTCTTTTGATAACTCAGAGATCACCGTACTGCCTTGTTCTGCCAAGCTCATCAAGTAATAGCGCTCGATGACTTGCACGATCCCAAGTGCGGAAGTTTTTGAAACTGGGATTTTCTTGATAACTCGAAATTGCCGATCCTGTGGAGCAACGAATTTCTGTAAGTATTTTAAAAATAAGTTGATCAAAACGATCACGATAATTAATCCAACCACCATTTTGATCAACGACAACGTTAACTCCATTTGAATACTCCTCGTATGATTTAACTTATTGGATCACAAAATCTGTTACATAAACTTCTTGCACTATTGAACTGCCATAATTTTTATTAATAGCCTCTTTGACTTGTTCTTTGACCTCATCGATACTTTGATTATTTTTCAATAAATCTGCGGCCCTTTTTGGTTTCAAAACACGGATCATGCTGTCACGCACTAAAGGCATGTCTTTTTTTAATGCTTTTGCTTGATCATCGTCAGCCACTAACAAAGAGACCTTTAAGCGTAAATATTGTGGATCAGCTGCATCATCCGTTGCCAAATTAACAATAAACTTTTTGACGTTTACCAGACGCTGTCTTTTAGAAATGGCAGCTCCTGTTTTCACTTTTTCAGCTTTAGGTTTTGCGTCTTGACTATTAAAGTACTTGCCGGAAATGATCGTGCCGGCAGCACTAGCCCCAAATGCTAAAACGACTACTAAAACAATAAGCAATCCCCATTTGATGCCACCTGCTTTAGTTTCAGTTGTTTCTACTTCTTCATTCTTCTTCATTGTTTCCCTCGTTATTCCCTTCAAAAAGATTCTCACCAGAAAAAATTCGGTGACGATATTCTATGATCGCTTCCCTAATTTCAAACGCTGTGTCTCTAACTACCAGCGTTTTCCCATCGACAAGCGTGATCACTGTATCTGGGGTTTCATCAATTCGATAGATCAAATCTGGGTTCAAATAAAATTCTTTTCCTTTAAATGAAGTTAACAAAATCATGAACCTGCCCCCTATTATTTATCCTGTACATAAAATAAAAATTTTACCTTACAGGTTCTTTTTCCCCTTTTGATCAAATTGCTGCGCTCACTATTCTAGGACAGCTCCTCAAGCCAGGACTTTCCGTCTAACCAACTTCCACACACAATGCTAAAAAACGCATTATGGCCTAGAAGTCCGTTAGTACTCGAGTCCTACCCGACTTGCTGCGCTCACTATTCTAGGACAGCTCCTTAAGCCAGGACTTTCCGTCTAACCAACTTCCACACACAATGCTAAAAAACGCATTATGGCCTAGAAGTCCGTTAGTACTCGAGTCCTACCCG
>OMJG01000301.1_pt1 | contig 37979 bp, 32 predicted proteins | sample 1646431 | NCBI WGS metagenome assembly OMJG01 (sample SAMN03771674, study PRJEB25209) | food metagenome | isolation source: Cotija cheese | place: Mexico:Jalisco,Michoacan | collected 2011-12-12
TCCAGCAACCTCGCGCGAGGTTGCTGAGCCGCCGTCAGGTAGTAATAAAAGGGGAGGGGTCAGTTGGCCAGGGCGTGGGCCACGGACACGGCTTCGTAGCCGAACGCCTCGGCGACGAAGCCGTTCGTGACATGCCCATTGTGGATGTTGAGGCCGCGAGCCAGGGCCGCATCGTTCGACAGCGCCTTATGCCACCCCTGATCGGCGATCTTCACGGCAAACGGCAGAGTCGCATTCGTCAGTGCCGCCGTGGCCGTGTTCGGCACGGCACCGGGCATGTTCGCCACGCAGTAGTAGACCGAGTTGTGCACGGTGAACGTCGGATCATCGTGCGTCGTCGGTCGTGAGTTCTCGAAGCAGCCGCCCTGATCGATGGCGATGTCGACGAGCACCGAGCCCGGCTTCATCCCGGAGACCATGTCATCGGTGACGAGCTTGGGCGCCTTCTTGCCCGGGATGAGCACCGAACCGATCACGAGATCAGCCGAGGCCAGAGACTTCGTGATCTCGTACTTGTTCGACACCTTCGTGCCGATGGCACCGGCGAAGGTCTCATCGATCTGCCGCAGACGCGGAATGTTGATGTCGATGACTTCAACGGTCGCTCCGAGACCGAGGGCCATGCGGGCGGCGTTCGTCCCGGCCACACCGGCACCGATGACGACGACATTCGCCCGCTCGACGCCGGGGACCCCGGAGAGCAGGATGCCGCGACCACCATTGGCTTTGAGCAGGCTGTGCGCGCCGACCTGAGTCGACAGGCGTCCGGCGATCTCACTCATCGGAGCCAGCAGCGGAAGACCGCCGCCGTCGGGCTGGACGGTCTCGTAGGCGATGGCCGTGGTCCCGGCCTCCATCAGAGCCTTCGTGAGTGCCTCATCGGCAGCGAGGTGGAGGTAGGTGAAGAGGATGAGATCCTTGCGCAGGAACCCGTATTCCTGGGCGATCGGCTCCTTGACCTTGAGCACGAGATCGCCGGCGGCCCAGGTGGAGGCCGCGTCGGGGGCGATCGTCGCTCCGGCTGCCTCGTATTCGGCGTCGATGATGAAGGAGCCTTCGCCGGCTCCCGCCTGGACGGTGACCTCATGGCCGTGGGCGACGAGCTCGTTGACACCGGCAGCGGTGATGGCGACTCGGAATTCGTTGTTCTTGACCTCGGTGGGCACTGAAATGCGCATTGTGTGTCCTTCTCTCCTGGTGATGAGCCGCAACGGCGGAGGCGGCCGACCACTCCGTCGACCGTCGATGGTGCCAACTCTATTCCTTTGAAGGTTTGGAGAGCAAACCTTTAAGTCTGTTTCCGTCTTCCCAATTGCGAAATCAGTGTGTGTGAGTGCCAGATGCCGCGGAAACCATGGTTCCAGACGGTGCAGGAGTGCACCGGAGGTATCAGGAGCCGCAGTTCCTGGCATTGAGCGGCAGGTGCCGCCAGTTCTCCTCGTGAACCGGTAAGCTGAAAGTGTCAATACAGAACCCCGCCGAGGAGAGAGGGCTCGCCATGGGACTCTACGAAGATATCGACGACCCGAACTCGAAGTACTACTTCAACCTCGAGACGAACACCGTCGAAAAGGGCCTGGTCAGCGATTGGACCCATCGCATGGGGCCATACGAGACCGAGGAAGTCGCCCGCGCCGCGCTGGAGAAGGCACGTGAGCGCAATCAGAAGTGGGACGAAGACGACGAGAAGTGGAACGGCTGAACCGATGTCGCGTCAGGAGGAATTCGTTCTCAGGACAGTCGAGGATCGTGAAGTGCGATTCATCCGACTCTGGTTCACCGATGTCCTCGGACAGCTGAAGTCCGTGGCCATCGTTCCCGCCGAACTCGAAGGCGCCTTCTCCGAAGGCATCGGGTTCGACGGTTCGGCAGTCGAGGGACTGTCACGGGTATTCGAGGCCGATATGGTCCTCAAGCCCGATCCTTCGACGTTCTCTCTGCTGCCCTGGCGCGGGGAGATCGAGCCGACCGGGAGAATGTTCTGCGACGTCCACGTCCCCGGGGGAGAACCGGCGCCGGCTGACCCGCGCAACGTCCTCAAGCGCACCTTGGCCAAAGCCGCCGAACGCGGCTTCACCTTCTACGTGCATCCGGAGATCGAGTTCTATCTGTTCAAGACCGACAACCTCGATCCCGTCTCCGGGATCAGCGATGGCACCGCGCCGAAGCCCGTCGACACGGCAGGCTACTTCGACCATGTCAACGGCGGAACGGCCAACGACTTCCGGCGGGAAGCCGTCACCATGCTCGAAGCCATGGGCCTGTCGGTGGAATTCTCCCACCATGAGGCCGGACCCGGTCAGAACGAGATCGATCTGCGCTATGCCGACGCGCTGACGATGGCCGACAACGTCATGACGTTCCGGTCTGTGATCAAAGAGGTCGCGATCTCTCAGGGTGTCTACGCCTCATTCATGCCCAAGCCGATGGCCGAGCACCCGGGCAATGGGATGCACACGCATGTCTCCCTGTTCGAGGGCGAGAACAATGCCTTCTTCGAACCGGGTGCTGAGTACCAGCTGTCGAAGACCGGTCGCCAGTTCATCGCCGGACTGCTCACCCACGCCGCTGAGATCTCCGCGGTGACCAACCAGCACGTGAACTCGTACAAACGCCTGTGGACCGGGCACGAAGCCCCGTCGTACATCTCGTGGGGCCATCGCAACCGTTCGGCGCTCGTGCGAGTCCCGCAGTACAACTCAGGGAAGTCCTCATCCGCACGGGTCGAATACCGTGCTCTCGACTCCTCGGCCAACCCATACCTGTCCTATGCGCTTATGCTCGCAGCGGGCCTCAAGGGAATCGAGGAAGGGTACGAACTGCCTGACGAGGCCGAGGACAACGTCTGGCTGCTCTCATCCACTGAACGTCGAGCGATGGGCATCGAAGCGCTGCCGCGCAGCCTCTCCCACGCCCTGGAGCTGATGGAAGGCTCGGACCTCGTCGCAGAGACGCTGGGCGAGGAAGTGTTCGACTTCTTCCTGCGCAACAAACGGCAGGAATGGACCGACTACCGTGCACAGGTGACTCCGTACGAAATCGCCAAGCACTTCACCTCGATGTGATGGCCGCAGTCACATCTCGCACCACCAGCATCCCGGATGCCACTGCCCGCTTCCTCCGCGAGCTCGATGAGCTGCTCGGTGAGGCCCTGGGCACTGACTCGAGGTTCGTCGATCTGCTCATGGCCGCACCGGATCCGCACGGGGCGGCGCTCGGTCTGCTCCGCGTGGTCGAGGCCGCAGGAGAGGATTCCGGGGCGCTGCTGGACGCGGTGAGGTCGGGGACGAAGAGCGACCTGGCCGAGGATGAACTCAATCGTCCGCTCCTGGCTCGACTGCTCGCGGTCGTCGGCACGTCGGAGGCGATGGTCGATCACCTCGTCCGACATCCCGACTCCCTGCCGTTGCTGCTCGCCCCGGACCCGTTCCTGCTGATCTCCACGCCTGCCGCCTCGGCGGTGTCCCTGCGCGCCGAGATGCTCTCGGCCCTCGGCGCTGACCCCGACGATCCGGCTCCGCGTGCGAAGGTGACCGGAGACGAAGGAATCAAGGCACTGCGACGAAACTACCGTGATGCTGTGCTTCGCCTCGTCGCCGACGACCTGTCGGCGGAGTCCCCGGGCGAGATCGTCGACCAGGTCATGGCCGTCCTGTCGGATCTGGCGGCGGCCGCACTCGACGCGGCCCTGGCCATCGCGCGTGCCGAGCTCGATGAGGCGGCCCACATCCGTCTTGCCGTCATCGCCCTGGGCAAGACCGGGGCCCGAGAACTCAACTACGTCTCCGATGTCGACGTCGTCTTCGTCCTCGACTCCGCTGAGACCGAGGGGGCCAGGAACCTGGCCACCGATCTCGCCCAACGCATGCGCAGCATCCTCTCGGACGCCGGAGGAGAGCCCGCCCTGTGGGAGGTCGACACGGCGCTGCGCCCCGAAGGCAAAGCCGGAGCACTCGTGCGGACGCTGTCGGAGTTCGAACACTATTACGCCGAGATCGCCGAGAACTGGGAATTCCAGGCCCTGCTCAAGGCCCGACCCGTGGCCGGCGACGTGGAGGTGGGGGAGGCGTTCTCCGCATCGCTTCTGCCCCTGGTGTGGCAGGCGGCCAGCCGTCCAGACTTCATCGATGGGATCCGCGCCATGCGTCGGCGCGTCGTCGACCTCATCCCGGCAGTCGAAGCCCCACGCCAGATCAAACTGGGACGCGGGGGTCTGCGAGACGTCGAATTCTCCGCCCAGATGCTCCAGCTCGTCCACGGACGCAATGATGAGGACATCCGCACCCCGAACACCCTCGTCGCCCTCGAAGAGCTCGGAGAGCACGGATACATCGGTCAACAGGACGCATCGGTCTTCTCGACCGCGTACCGGTTCATGCGGGTCGTCGAACACCGAGTCCAGATCCCGAGGATGATGCGCAACGCACTCATCCCCGACGACGAGACCAAGCTGCGGATGCTGGCCCGCTCCGTCTTCCGCTCCGGGTCACGGACCGGGGACCGCCTCGAAGAGGTCCGCCGCGACTATGCGAAACAGGTCACCCGGCTCCACGAGCAGATCTTCTATCGGCCCATCCTCGAGGCGGCCGTGGGAGTCCACGGTGCCGTCGTGGACGCTCAGAAGCGAGGAACGAGTCTGCAGGCGGCCGCCGATCGCCTCCAGGCTTTCGGCTATGTTGACCCGCAGGGAGCATTGGGCCACATCAAGGCCCTGACCACAGGCATGTCGCGTACGGCATTGGTCATCAAACAGGTGCTTCCGGCCCTGCTCGACTGGTTCTCCGATGGGGTCGAACCCGACCGAGCTCTGCTGGCCTTCCGACGGCTGAGCGAGTCGCTGGCATCGTCGGGGTGGTTCCTCAAGATGCTTCGTGACTCCGGTCTCGCCGCCAAATCGGTGGCCGAGGTGCTTTCCCTGTCCGGGTATGCGACGGAACTTCTGCAGCGCCAGCCTGCTGCTGTCGCCTGGCTGGATCGCTACGAGAACCTCGACGCCCGTGACCTTGCGATCCTCAACGCCGAAGTCGACGGACTGCTCAAACGCCACGGGGCCGACGCGGTCACTCCGATCCGTGAGACCTACAGCCGTGAGCTGCTGCGCATCGCTCTGCGCGACGTCCTCGATGTCGGAGATCGGGCCGAGATACCCGGCGATCTCTCCGATCTCATGGACCTGGCGGTCCGCGGTGCCCTGGAGGCGGTCCGAACCGACTTGGACGGGCCAGAGACTCCGGACTACGAATTCGGGATCATCGCGATGGGCCGCTGGGGCGGACGGGAGATCGGCTACTTCTCCGACGCCGATGCGATGTTCGTCTACCGGCCCTTGAGCGACGATCTCGACGCCGAGGCTCGGGGAAAGCTGAGCAAGCATGTGACGAAAGTGGCCCTCCAGCTCACCTCCCGGCTCAAGGCCAGCGAAGGCGCCCAGGGGGTCGACCTCGATGCGGATCTGCGACCGGAAGGCAAGAACGGGCCGTTGGTACGCAGCTTCGCGTCCTACCAGGCTTACTACGCGAAGTGGTCTCAGCCGTGGGAGGCGCAGGCGCTGCTCCGGGCACGTCCGGTCGCCGGCGACGACGGTCTCATCGCCGATTTCCGGGCACTCATCGATCCGCTGCGCTATCCCGTGGAGATGCCGCAGAAGGCGCTGACGCAGGTGCGCACGCTCAAGGCCCGGATGGAAGATGAACGTCTGCCGCGCAGTGCCGATAAGCGTCGACATCTCAAACTCGGTCGAGGCAGCCTCTCCGATGTCGAATGGACCGTCCAGCTCCTGCAGCTTCGGCATGGGCATCGGGTGGACGGGCTGCGTACGACCTCGACTCTGTCGGCTCTCGACGTGGCCACTGAGGAAGGTCTGCTTCCGGCCGACGATGCCGAACAGCTGGCCGCGGCCTGGCAGCTGGCCACCGATGTGCGTTCCGCGGTCATGCTCTTCCGCGGTCGCACGGCGGAATCGCTGCCTGCCGATCACACCGAGCTCGAGGCCACGGCCCGCCTGCTCGGCTATCCGGCAGGGGCGGGCCATGATCTCGAAGACGACTATCTGCGTACGACCCGGCACGCTCGGTCCGTCATGGAGCACCGCTTCTACGATTTCTGAGACTCGTGCGGCAGGCTGCCGTCATCGGGTTCCCCGCATGAGACCGCCGAATCAGACTTCGGGTCGACGGGTCAGAGGCCGGTCGACGAGTCAGTCGGCGAATTCGAGCCCGAGCAGAGCGTTCTCGACCACCTCGGGCAGGGCCGGGTGGATCCAGTACTGCCCGGTGGCCACCTCGTCGGCCTTCTGACCGAAGGCCATCGCCTGGATGAGCGGTTGGATGAGAATCGAGGCCTCATGCCCGACGATATGCGCGCCGAGGATGTGCCGGGTTCGGCGATCGGCGATGATCTTCACGATTCCCGGATCATCGGCCATCGCCCAGCCGTAGGCGACGTCGGAGAACTTCTGAACCTTGATCGTGACCTCGTGCCCGGCCTCCGTCGCCTGGTCCTCGGTCATGCCCACAAAGGCGACCTGAGGGGAGGAGAAGACGGCGCCGGGCACGGCATGATGGTTGACGGCAGTGAGGTCAGCGGTCCGTGCACTGCCCGGCGCTCCTGCCGCGACATCTGCATCCAGGTTGCGTCCGACGATCTTCGCCTCGTGGTTGGCGACGTGTTTGAGCTGGTGAGGCGAGGAGATGTCGCCGAGCGCGAACATTCCCGGCACCGGCTGTCCGGCGGAGAGGACTCGTTGGTATTCGTCCACGGACAGGCGCTTGCCGTCGGTGACGTCGAAACCGGCGGTCTCGACGTCGAGCTCGGCGGTGTTGGGGACCCGTCCCGTGGCCACGAGCACGCCGTCGGCGGTGATCGTCTCGGACAGGTCCACCTCGGCGAGGCGCCCGCTGGGTTCGAGGGTCAGCGTGACCTCGCCGTCGGCGACGTCGATCTGCTTCGCCTGGGCCCCGTGGAGGACGGTGTGGGAGGAGTCGAAGATCCGGGTGAACTCGTCGGCGGCCTCCTCGTCGATATTGCTCAGGAGGCGGGGGCCGCGGGCCAGGACGGTCACCTCGGTGCCGAGAGCGGCGAAGACGTGGGCGAACTCCATGGCCACGATCCCGGAGCCGATGATGACCAGGCGACGCGGCTGTTCGGCGCGGCGCATCACCGTGTTCGAGGTGAACACCGGGTAGTCGTCGGTGTCGATGCGGGCGATGTCGATCCCGGCGATGTCGGGGATGAACGGGTGGGCGCCGGCGGCGATGACGATGCGATCGGCGGTGATCTCCTCGCCGGAAGCAGTGCGCACGGTCTTCGCCCCGGTGAAATGAACGTGTTCGGGCACGACTGTGACGTTGGGTTGGCGGTCGCTGCTGCGGTATTCGCGTCCTCCGGACTCGATGGCGTCGATGCGGGAGAAGATGCGTTCCTGGAGGCCTGCCCAATCGACTTCGGGGTGGGTGGAGGTCAGATTGTAGCGATCGGCGTGGGCGGCCTGCTCGGCCAGAGTGGCGGGGTAGACGAACATCTTCGTCGGGATGCACCCGACGTTGAGGCAGGTGCCGCCGAAGTGCCATTCCTCGGCGATGGCGGTCTTCAGGCCCGCGAATCGCTTGTCGAGGAACATATTTCCCGAACCGGTGCCGATGAGCAGCAGGTCATAATGCGTCAAAGTCCATCCCTCCGATGGTGCGTGATCCGACCGGCCGCGTGGGCGGCCGCAGAGCCGAAAGGGCGCCACGGGTGAAAACCCGTGACGCCCTCACTCTATTCCACTCGGCTGCGGGGTCTCAGCTCGGCTGAGGTCGGCCGCCGGCCGAGATCAGAGTGCGTAGTAGAGCTCGAACTCCGTCGGTGTCGGACGCAGGCGAGCGACATCGAGTTCGTTCTCACGCTTGATGCGGATCCATGTCTCGATGAGGTCGGTGGTGAACACGTCCCCTGCCGTGAGGAAGTCGTGGTCCTTCTCGAGCTCGATGAGAGCCTCGTCGAGGGTGCCGGGGACGAGCTTGATGTCCTTGGCCTCCTCCGGCGGGAGCTCGTAGAGGTCCTTGTCGATGGGCTCCGGGGGCTCGATGCGGTTGCGGATGCCGTCGAGTCCGGCCATGAGCTGCGCCGAGAACGCGAGGTAGGGGTTCGACGAGGGGTCGGGTACGCGGAACTCGAGGCGCTTGGCCTTCGGCGAGGAACCGGTGACAGGAATGCGGATAGCGGCCGAACGGTTACGTGCCGAGTAGACGAGGTTGACCGGAGCCTCATAGCCGGGCACGAGTCGACGGTAGGAGTTGATAGTCGGGTTCGTGAAGGCGAGCACGGCGCCGGCGTGCTCGATGAGGCCGCCGATGTACCAGCGGGCGAGGTCGGAGAGCCCGCCGTAGCCGTTCTCGTCATAGAACAGGGGCTCGCCGTTCTTCCACAGCGACTGGTGGCAGTGCATTCCCGAACCGTTGTCGTCGAACATCGGCTTGGGCATGAACGTCGCAGACTTGCCGTTGGCGAACGCAGTGTTCTTGATGACGTACTTGAAGTCGAGCAGCTGGTCGGCGGCGTGCTGGAGGGTGTTGAACTTGTAGTTGATCTCCTGCTGACCCGCGGTGCCGACCTCGTGGTGGGCCCGTTCCATCTCGAACCCGATCTGCTCGAGCGTCAGCGACATCTCGTCACGAATATCAGCGAAGTGGTCCTGTGGAGAGACGGGGAAGTACCCGCTCTTGTGCGGGGTCTTGTAGCCGAGATTGCCGCCGGCCTCATCGGCGCCGGTGTTCCACACTGCTTCCTCGGAGTCGATGCGGTAGAAGCTGTTGCCGGGAGTGTTCTCGTACTGGATGGAGTCGAAGAGGTAGAACTCCGCCTCGGCGCCGTAGAAAGCCGTGTCGGCGATGCCGGTGCTCTGCAGGTAAGCCTCGGCTTTGGCCGCGACCTGGCGGGGATCGCGGGAGTACGGCTCGTCGGTGAAGGGGTCGACGATCGAATGCGTGACGACCAGAGTCTTCGCCTCACGGAATGGATCGATGTAGGCGGAGGTGACATCGGCGAGCAGTTTCATGTCGGACTCGTGGATGCCCTGGAAGCCTGTGATGGAGGACCCGTCGAAGAGCAGACCTTCGGTGATCTCCTCCGTGCCGTATGAGGCGGCGGGGAGGTTGAAGTGCTGGACCACACCGGGCAGGTCGCAGAACCGGACATCGACGAATTTGACGTCGTTGTCCGAAATGAAATTGACGAGTTCTTCAGCAGACGAGAACACTTAGGTCTCCTAGTTCGTGTACGGTGGCCGTTTGTCCTGACCGCAGTCGATTCTAGTCGCAGAAGAGTGAAGTGGTGATGTCAGTCATGTTTCGGGCATGTTTCCTGAGGATCCATTCAGCTCGGATTCCGTAGGCTGGGGGAGTGATCAATCGTGACGACCTTGGTTCCTGGCTCGAAGGACCCCGGTTCGACAGGGATGACGACGACTGGCCCGGAAAGCGGCTCGGTCTGCCTGTCAGCGGCTCGCATTCTCTGGCCCCGGCGTGGAAGCGCATCTTCGCCCTGCTCGTCGACTGGCTGATGTGTCTGGCGATCGCCAATCTCATCGATCCGGCGAATCCGGTCCTGGCTCCAGCCATCTTCGCACTCGAGAATTTTGTGCTCGTGGGAACTCTCGGCTACTCGGTGGGGCATCGCCTCTTCGGCATCGAGGTCCGCCGTCTCGACGGCCATGTGCCGGGATTGCTCAAGTCGCTCATCCGCGCGCTCCTCGTTGTGCTCGTCATCCCCGCCCTCATCTTCAACCGGGACAACCGCGGAGTCCACGACCTCGCTGCCGGAACCGTGATCCTCCGCCGCTGACCTCCTTGTTGCTACCTGACGGCGGCCCAGCAACCTCGCGCGAGGTTGCTTCCGCTGCCGGAACCGTGATCCTCCGCCGCCGTCAGGTAGCAACAAGGGGTGGTGGGATGAGAGCGGCGCCGACTCGGATCGAGTCGGCGCCGCTGCTTCGTCTTTGCTGGGTGTCTGCGGATCAGCGTCCGCGCATCGCCTTGTGGTTCGGGCGGGCCTTGTTCGGGTCGATTCCCTTCGGGATCGGCGGGCGCGAACCCTGAGTGCCGAGCGCGGCAAGACGGTTGCGCACGGCCAGCACCTCGGCGCGGTTGAGTTTGCGCGGCAGCTTCTGCACGGCCGGAACGACCTGCTTCATCGTCAGCTGGCCGTCTTCCTTGCCACCCTGGAAGGTGTGGACCGGGACGTTGGGGAGGATGCGCTCGTGACGCTTCTTCTCCTTGGCCAGCAGCTTCGCACTGCGACCCTTCGGCCCTTCGCTCAGCAGCACGACGCCGGCACGGCCGGTCGAGCGGAACACGAGATCGCGGCTCTTCGGGTCGACAGCGATGGGCTTCTCGTCCATGAGGTAGCCGCGACGAGCGGTGTTGAGGACGGCCCCGAAGGCTCCCGGCTGTCCGTCCATCTGAGCGAATGCGGCGGTCTCGGCGAAGCGCCCGAGCATGAACATGCCCAACAGCAGACCGATCATGAAGCCGAGGATCGTCGTAAAGATCGCGGTGGTGCCGCCGATGAGCAGACCGATCATGAGACCGATGAGCGTGCACCCGAGGATCGCCGCAGCCAACAGCCACGGGGTCGCTTTGTTGTGTTTGGCGGACAGCTCATAGACCTGACGCATCTGCGCCAGACGGCCGGGCTTCTTGTTCGGATCTTTGGGCTTGCGCCGGAAGAGTCCCTTACGCGGTTCTTCGCTCATTCTCTCACTTGCTCTTGAGGGGCGTTGCGGCGTCGCCTCCCGAAATCAGGGGGAGGCTGACGCTCATTGCTCAGCAGTCAAGTCTACCTCTTCGCCGGGGCCGAAGGTATCCACAACCGCCTGCGCCTCCTGTTTGGCAGGCGTGTGCTTGTCCAGGTGCGCCAGATGCGACGGGATCTCCTCGCCGCGGCGACGCATGGCGGTGGCCCACAGGCGACCGGCACGGTAGGACGAACGCACGAGCGGACCCGACATGACACCGAGGAAGCCGATCTCCTCGGCCGCGTCGCGCAGCATCACGAAGTCGGCAGGCTTGACCCACCGGGTGACGGGGTGGTGGCGCGGGGAGGGACGCAGGTACTGCGTGATCGTGATGAGGTCGCATCCGGCATCGTGCAGGTCCTTAAGCGCGGAGATGATCTCGTCGTTCGTCTCACCCATCCCGAGGATGAGGTTCGACTTCGTCACCAGACCGGCTTCGCGGGCCTGCGTGATCACCGACAGGGAACGCTCGTAGCGGAACGCGGGGCGGATCCGCTTGAAGATGCGCGGCACCGTTTCGACATTGTGCGCGAGCACCTCGGGACGCGAGGAGAACACCTCGGCGAGCTGATCCGGTTTGGCATTGAAATCGGGGATGAGCAGTTCGACGCCGGTGCCGCGACCGTCGACGTAGGACAGGTCGTGGATCTGGCGCACGGTCTCCGCGTAGAGCCAGGCTCCGCCGTCGTCGAGGTCGTCACGGGCCACACCGGTGATCGTCGAGTAGCGCAGGCCCATCTCCGCCACCGAGGCGGCCACGCGGCGCGGCTCGTCGGCGTCGAATTCGGCCGGTCGGCCGGTGTCGATCTGGCAGAAGTCACAGCGTCGGGTGCACTGTTCGCCGCCGATGAGGAAGGTCGCTTCGCGATCTTCCCAGCATTCGAAGATGTTCGGGCAGCCGGCCTCTTCACAGACCGTGTGCAGCTCCTGCTTGCGCACGAGCGATTTCAGCGCGGTGTATTCGGGACCGATATGGGCCTTCGCCTTGATCCAGGCCGGCTTGTCCTCGATGGGAGTCTCGGAGTTGCGGGCCTCGACGCGGAGCATGCGGCGGCCCTCTGGTGCGATCGTCATCTGAGTTCTCCTATGCGGTGATGGTCTCGTGCAGGATCTCGTCGAGTCGCGATGCCACGTCCTCGGGAGTGACCGTGCGGCCGAGCTCGGCACTGATGGTCGTGGTGTCTGCGTCGGTGATCCCGCAGGGGATGATGGATTCGTAGGCGCCGAGGTCGTTGCTGCAGTTGAGCGCCAGACCGTGCATCGTCACGCCTTCGTGGATGCGGATGCCGATGGCGCCGATCTTGCGGTCGCGCCGGAGACCGTCGGCCGGCAGCCAGACGCCGGCACGTCCCTCGATCGTGGTCGCTTCGATCCCGTACTCGCAGAGCAGTCGGATCATCGCGTCCTCGAGCTGGGACACGAAGAGTCGGACTTCTTTGGGATCGTTGAGCTTGTAGATGCAGTAGGCGACCAGCTGTCCGGGTCCGTGCCAGGTGATCTTCCCGCCGCGGTCGACGTCGATGACATCGGTGCCGTCGGTGGGCCGTTCGAAGTCCTCGGTGCGCTTGCCGGCCGTGTAGACCGGTGAATGCTCGAGGAGCAGGATCGTCGAAGGACGGTCACCTGCGAGCACGTCGTCGTGGTACTTCTTCTGCAATTCCCAAGTCTGCCGATAGTCCGAGAGGACTGGGGCGAACCCGAGCGTTTCTGTGGCCAGGGGCATGGCTCCACACTATGACTCTTGCCGTCGGTGTTCAATTTGTTCCCACTCGCATCTGCAGGCCGTCACCGAGGCTGTGGCTCTTGACACAGGACGACTGCACCGAGCATCATTAAACGACAATAAACGGCATCCAGCTTCATCAACGGAGATGACGAACGATGACATGGGAGTTCCAAGCAACGATCGCGGACGATATCCATCGTGTCCGCGATTCCGACGGTCGCAGTGCGTGGGGCGTCGTGCACAGAGAATTCGATGCCGATCATCCCCGTGTTCTCGCCCTCGCCGAGGTGGCACTTCCGAACGGCCCCCGTTCCCTTCTCATCGTCCCCGCTTCACCCGGTGGGCTCGTCCTCGACGTCGTCCGCGCCTATCAGGGTCTGACCGAGCCCGAGCTGTGCACGCTGTTCCTCGGCATAGTCGAACAACTGCGGGTCTGCACGCGCCCGGAGGAGCGTCTGGCTCTGTCGTCCTTCGCCCTCGATGCCGAAGGCCGGCCGGTGATCATTCCCGGCGTCTGCGCGCCGAGAACGACGACGCCGCGGCGGGCCGTGGGGGAGATGATCTACCATGCCGTCTTCGGGAGGCCATGGGCCGAGGCTCTGCTGCCGGTGGACCTGGCACTGGCCGAATCATCGTCGGCCCTGCGTTCGCTCGTCGCCGGTCTCCTCGACGACGCGGCGTCCGATGTCGGGTTGGAAACCGCCCTCGCCGAGGCGGCCGAGTCGCTGCGGAGCCTCGACCGACCCGCTGCGCTGCCGCTGGTTCCCGCCGAGAGTGCAACGGCACCCGAATCGGCGCTCACGGCGCGTCTGCGTGTGGCCTCTGGACTCAGGCCGAGTCGGGGTTCGACGGGGGATATCGAGTCGAACCTCGGGTCTCCGGCTCCGCCTCTGCGCGGCGGAGGAGTCTCACCGCTGCGTGCTGGGGCGAAGAGCTCGCGGCGTTCGAGGCGGAAGCGAGCGGAGGCACGAAGAAGACTGCTGACTCAGATCCTGGGTGCTCTGGATTCACTGCGGTCACGGCTGAGGGCCATGGCCCTGTCGCGAGTACTGGGACGCAGCACGCTGTTCATCGGCCTCGCCGTGTCTCTGACGCTGCTCGGCGGAATCGTCGTCTGGTCATCATGGTCGTCCAGCGCGTCCTCGATCCGGGAGGAAACGTCGTCCGGCCAGGGGTCCGGCCCGTCACCCGAGCAGGCGTCGTCTCTCGGCGTCGACGAGGTCACCGGTGTTCTCACGGATCTGTGTGAGTCTCGAGCAACGGCGCTCAGCGACGGCGATAGCGAGGCTCTGCAGGCGCTGACGGTCCCCGAGTCCGCTGCCGCGGCGGCGGATGAGCTCATCGATCCATCGGCATATGCCGACTCGGACTATTCGATCGATATCGAGGACGTGACGATCGTTGCCGCCGACGATGACCGGGTGGTCGCCTCGGCGCTCATGCGTTCGAGCGCGGGCAGCGGTGACGCTCTGCAGGAGTTCGCCGCCCAGTCGGTCGAATTCGAGCTGGCGAAGGTCGAGGGAAGATGGCTCGTTGCAGAGGTCCGCGAGATCGCCGAGCCGTGAATGCCCCGAGGGGCCGACCATGCATGGTCGGCCCCTCGAAAGGTGTGTGGAAGAGTCAGGTTCAGAGGTCGAGATCGGCCTCGAAATTGCCTTCTTCCAGACGTGCCTTGATCGTCTGCAGGAAACGTCCCGCATCCGCACCGTCGACCAGCTGGTGGTTGTAGGTCAACGGCAGGTACACCATGTCACGGATGGCGATTGCCTCGTCGCCGTCGGCCGTCTTCACGGCGATGGGGCGACGCACGATCGCACCCGTGCCGATGATGCCCATCTGCGGCTGGTTGATGATCGGCGTGTCGAACAGCGCGCCGACGGAACCGATGTTGGTCACCGTGAACGTTCCGCCCGAGAGCTCATCCGGCATGATCTTGTTGCTGCGGGTCCGGTCAGCGACATCGTCGATGGCCTTGGACAGGCCCGCCACGCTGAGGTCACCGGCATCCTTGATCACGGGAACGAGCAGTCCGCGCGGAGTGTCGACCGCGACGGCCAGGTGCTCGTGATCGAAGTAGGTGATCTGCTGCGACTCGAGATCGTACTGCGCGTTGACCTTCGGGTGCACCTGAAGCGCCTCGACGATGGCCTTCGCGAAGAACGGCAGATAGGTCAGCTTCGAACCGTGCTTGGCCTGGAATGCCTCCTTGTTGGCCTTGCGCAGCTTCACGACGCGAGACATATCCACTTCGATGACCTGCGTGAGCTGAGCAGAGACATCGAGGGACTCGCTCATGCGCTTGGCGATGGTCTGGCGGATGCGCGAAGCCTTCTCCGTGGTGCCGCGCAGCTTCGCGACCTCCTCGGGGATCTCGACCTTGAACGGAGCCTTGGACGCGGCGGCCGGTGCGCCGGACTGTGCAGCGGGGGCCGCGGCGGGAGCGCTCTTCGCGGCCGCCTCGACATCCTGCTTGCGGATGCGTCCGCCCACTCCGGTGCCGGTGACCTGCGAGAGGTCGACACCCTTCTCGCGGGCCAGGCGGCGCACGAGCGGTGTGACGTAGGCGGCGTTCTCGCCCACGGTGTCGGCGGCGGCAGGGGCCTGAGCCGCGGCGTCGACAGGCTCTTCGGCCTGAGCGGCGGAAGCCGACTGCGCCGATGCGGCTGCGGCCGGCTTGGGAGCCGACTCCTGCTTCGGGGCCTCCTCCTTGGGGGCTTCCTGCTTCGGGGCAGCCTCGGCGGGAGCTTCGTCCTTGGGGGCTTCCTCGGCCGGCGCGGATTCGGACGGGGCACCGGAACCGATGCGAGCCAGAGGCGCGCCGACCTCGACGGTGTCGTCCTCGTCCGCGAGGTGAGCCTGGACGACTCCGGCGACGGGGGAGGGGACCTCGGTGTCGACCTTGTCGGTGGAGACCTCGAGCAGAGGTTCGTCGACCTCGACCTCTTCGCCGACTTCCTTGAGCCAACGGGTCACAGTGCCTTCGGTGACGGACTCGCCGAGCGCGGGCATCGTGATCTCGGTGCCTTCGGAGGAACCGGAATCAGAAGCGGCAGGAGCGGATTCCTCCGTCGGTGCCTCATCCGCCGCCGGTGCCTCATCGGCTGCCGGTGCTTCGTCAGCGGGAGCCTCTTCAGCAGGGGATTCTTCGGCAGGTGCCTCAGCAGGCTCCTCGGCGGGTTCCTCGGCCGGTGCTTCCTCGTCGGAGGACGTACCGCTGCCGTCGCCGATGTAGGCGAGGTCGCCGCCGACCTCGACCACGTCATCTTCTTCGGCGAGGATCTTCTCGAGGGTGCCGGCATACGGGCTGGGGATCTCCGTGTCGACCTTGTCGGTCGACACCTCGAGCAACGGCTCGTCTACCTCGACCTCTTCGCCCACTTCCTTGAGCCAGCGAGTGACAGTGCCCTCGGTGACCGACTCTCCGAGAGCCGGCATCTGAACGGAATTCGACATGAGTATTCGTCTCCTCGGATCTTATGAGTGGAAGTGCAGGGGTTTGCCGGCCAGAGCCAGGTGGGCCTCGCCGAGTGCTTCGTTCTGCGTGGGGTGCGCGTGGATGAGCTGCGCGACTTCCTCGGGGAATGCTTCCCAATTGACGATGAGCTGAGCTTCACCGGCCTGCTCGGACAGGCGCGCGCCGATGCCGTGCACGCCCACGACCGGACCGTCCTTTTCCCGGATGACCTTGATCAGACCTGTCGTATTCAGGATCACGGACTTGCCGTTGCCGCCGAGGTTGTACTCGAGGGCTTCGACCTGATCCTTGCCGTACTTCTCTTCGGCCTGAGCCGACGAGAGCCCGACGGAGAAGATCTCGGGTTCGCAGTAGGTCACGCGGGGGATGCCGGATTCGACGACCGGTGCCGGGTTGAGTCCGGCGATCTCCTCGGCGATGAAGATGCCCTGGCCGAAGGCACGGTGGGCCAGTTGGAGTCCGGGGACGATATCGCCGCAGGCGTAGATGTTCCCGACGCCGGTGTGGAGACGTTCGTTGGCCAGGACGAATCCGCGATCCATCGGGATGCCCTGCTCTTCGAAGCCGAAGCCCTCGGTGACCGGACCGCGGCCGACGGCCACGAGGAGGTACTCGGCTTCGAGCGTCGAACCGTCTTCGAGGGTGACCTTGACACCGTCAGCGGTCTCTTCGACGCCCTTGAACATGACTCCGAGCTTGAACTTGATCTTGCGCTTCTTGAAGGCGCGCTCGAGGTTCTTCGAGATGGTCTCGTCCTCGTTGGCGACGAGGTGCTTGAGTCCTTCGACGATTGTGACGTCGGCTCCGAAGGAGTTCCAGACGCTGGCGAACTCGACGCCGATGACGCCGCCGCCGAGCACGATGGCGGAGTTCGGGACCTTGTCGAGTTCGAGCGCCTCGGTGCTCGTGATCACGCGGTCGGTGATCTCGAGTCCGATGGTCTTCGACGTCGAACCGGTCGAGAGCAGAACATTCGTTCCCTTGACGGTGTGGTTGCCGTCTTCGCCGGTAACCTCGACGGTGTCCTTGCCGACGAGCTTGCCGGTGCCGAAGTACGTGTCGATTCCGCGAGCCTTGACCAGACCCTGCAGACCCTTGTAGTTGCGGGTGATGACGCCGTCTTTGTACTCGAGCACCTTGGCGATGTCGATCCCCTTGAACTCGGCTTCGATGCCGAAGGTCTCGGAGTGCTTGGCGGAGTCGGCGACTTCTGCGGCGTGCAGAAGAGCCTTCGTCGGCACGCAGCCGCGGTGCAGGCAGGTGCCTCCCACCTTGTCGCGTTCGATCAAAGCGACCTTCATGTCGAGCTCCGCGGCTCGCAGAGCAGCGGCATAGCCACCGGTTCCGCCGCCCAGAACGACAAGGTCGTAGGTCAATTCGTCACTCACGGATTTCTCCTCGTAGCTGTGAATAAGCCTGCAGTACGCAGCTTTCAGTCATATCTTTCCACTTTTCTTTGCCGGGGCGAAGAAAAACGCTGTCTGATTGGACACAGGTGGGCATCATCACGTTGCCCTCGACAGCGTGTAGAACCATTGTGCTCAGGCCTGTGCCTTCGCGATTTCGATGAGGGTGCGCACCGCGGCTCCGGTTGCGGCCTTCGGCGTGTAGCCGAAGGGTGCGGACCCGTTGAAGCTCGGTCCGGCGATATCGATATGCGCCCAGTTCGCATCCTCACCGACGAACTCCCGCAGGAACGCGGCTGCGGCGAGCATGCCGCCGGGGCGCGGTCCGGAGTTCGTGAGATCGGCGGCGGTGGAGTCGAACCCGGAGAGCATCTCCTCGGGGATCGGCATCGCCCACATCTGCTCACCGGCCACGGACGCCGAGGCGATGACCTCCGCCCGTGCGGTTTCGGAGCCCATGACGCCGGAGGTGCGTTCGCCGAGTGCGACGATCTGCGCACCGGTGAGGGTGGCCACGTCGATGAGCAGGTCCGGGTTCTCCTCGCCGGCGTCGGTGAGTGCATCGGCGAGGACGAGTCGGCCCTCGGCATCGGTGTTCGTGACCTCGACGGTCTTGCCGCTGCGCATCTTCAGCACATCGCTGGGACGCTGCGCCGAGGATCCGGGCATGTTCTCGGCCAGCGGCAGCCACGCAGTGACCCGCACGGGCAGTTTGAGGTCGGCGATGCCGAAGAGCGCCTGCACGACGGCCGCGGAACCGGCCATATCGGACTTCATGTCCTCCATGCTCTTCGCGGGCTTGAGCGAGATTCCGCCGGAGTCGAAGGTGATGCCCTTGCCGACGAAGCTGAGATGGCGCTTCGCCCCACGCGGGGCGTATTCGACCTTGACGAGTCGAGGCCCGCGGGTCGAACCCTGGCCGACGCCGATGATTCCGCCGTAGCCTCCGGCCCTGAGTTCCTTCTCACCGAGGACGGTGACCTTGAGCTTGCGGTCCTTGGCCTGGTCCTTGACGATCTCTGCGTAGGACTCGGGGTAGAGATCCAGCGGGGGAGTGTTGACGAGGTCGCGTGCCCTGTTCGTCGCTGCGGCGATGACTTCGCCGGCGCCATGGGCCGCCGCGAAGGTCTTGCCCTTCGGGCCGATGACGGTGATGACTCCCGGCGTCCTGTCTTCGCTGCGGTAGTCGAGGAAGCGGTAGGCGCCGAGTCCGGCGCCGACTGTGACCGCTTCGACTTCGGCCGGAGTGGCGGCGGGCAGGGCCAGCGCGATCGACTCGGCTCCATCCAGCGCGCGCAGTGCGGCACCCGCGCCTCGGCGCAGCGATTCGGCCGTGGCGGCGACATCGGAGTCGTCGGCATCGTAATCGCCGAGTCCCACGAGCAGCACGGAGTCCGCGGCGATACCCTTCGGAGCGGGAACCCGAGCGGTGGATCCGGCCTTTCCGCTGAACCCGATGGCCCGCGCGGCGTCGTCGAGAGCGGTCTTTGCCGCCTTCGCGCCTGCGAGCCCGAGGACCGTCGAATCTGCTGCCGCCAGCACCAGTACGGAGGCGGTGGCCTTCGCCGGTGAGGTCGTGGAGTAGCTGCTGAGGGTGGATGCACCAGCCATGAGTTCCCTTTCAGTCGTCGTCGAACGTTGGTTCGATCCTAATGCCTAACACGCCGACTTGCTGAAGCGGTGCGGCACGCGCCTGCTGATGCCGTGAGGGACTCTGACATATTCTGGAGTGCGTGTACTCATTGATCTTCAGACTCCTCTTCGTCCCGATGGATGCCGAACGGGCCCATCACCTCTCGTTCTCCGCTCTGCGGCTCCTGGACTCCGTTCCTCTGCTCGGGCGTCTGCTCCGGTTCGTCTGCGCCCGCGGCACCGTCCGGCCCATCGAGGTGATGGGACTGCCTTTCGCCAACCGCGTCGGCCTGGCCGCCGGTTTCGACAAGAACGGTGTGGGAGTCCGCGCGCTGTCGGCGTTGGGCTTCGGCCATATCGAGGTGGGAACGATCACCGCGCATGCTCAGCCGGGCAATGATCGTCCGCGGCTGTTCCGTCTGCGGCAGAACCTCGCCCTGCTCAATCGGATGGGGTTCAACAACGACGGAGCCCGGCAGGCATCGTTCAACATCGCCGCCGAACGGGCGAAGATCGAATCCCTCCCGCAGCGCCTGCGTCCCATCGTGGGCATCAACATCGGCAAGACGAAGGTCGTCGAGGCGGCCGACGCGGTGTCCGACTACGCCGCTTCGACCCGGGCACTGGCTCCATTGGCCGACTACCTCGTGATCAATGTCAGTTCGCCGAATACCCCAGGTCTGCGCGACCTGCAGTCCGTGGGCAGCCTGGAGCCGATCATCACCGCCGTCCGAGACACCGCCGCCGAGGTGGTGGGCAGTCCGCGCTCATCGCTGGGTCATGTGCCGCTGCTGGTCAAGATCGCCCCGGATCTCGCCGATGAGGATGTCGCTGAGATCTGCGACCTCGCCCTGCGCACCGGCGTCGACGGGCTCATCACGACGAATACGACGATCGACCGGTCCGTGCTGACCGGTGCCGAGGCGGAATTCGCCGAAGGTCAGGCCGGCGGCATCTCCGGACGTCCGGTGGCCGCACGCTCACTCGAGGTGCTGCGTCTGGTGAAGAGGCATGTGGGCGATGAGCTCACCGTCATCTCCGTCGGGGGAGTCGCGGATGCGAAAGACGCCCGGGCACGACTGGCCGCGGGCGCCGATCTGGTTCAGGTCTATTCGGAGATGATCTACTCCGGTCCGTTCTTCCCCGGCCGCATCGTCCGCGGCCTCGAGCCGAGCAGACTGCTCACTCGGGGTACTGACGGCGCTTGACCTGCGGTTTGGGCATGCGCAGCGGACGCAGCTGGATGCTGCGCATGACCGCATAGAAGGTGATTCCCCGTTCGACTTCTCCGAACTTGTTGCGCAGTCGGTTCTTGAGGATGTAGTTGAGCACGAACCCGTCGAGGATGATCAGTGCGATGAGGCCCCAGACGGCATACGTGAAGTACTGCTGAATCTGCACCGGCAGCGTGAACGCGATGACGAGGATGAGGATCGCGGCGGGGATGAAGATCTCCCCGACCGAGAAGCGGGCATCGATGTAGTCACGGATGTACCGGCGCTGAGGTCCCTTGTCGCGGCGGGTGAGATACTTCTCCTCACCGTTCATCATTCCGATGCGCGCGCGATCACGCTCCTGCCTCTGCTGCTCCTTGGCTCGTCGGTTCGCAACCTTGCGATCCTTGTTCACCAATGGCTGGCGGCGTGCAGACTCCTGTTGGCTGCGCTTGGGCGTGGGCCGTCCCTTCTTCGCTTCCGCTTCGCGACGGGCGTCGGCTTCTGCGGAGAGGTCGTCATGGACTGGCTGAGAGGCGGAGGTTTCGTCCTCCGCGCGAGATTTTTTGCTTCCGAACACGAGATGAATACTACCTTTGGAGAATGAGCGAATCGACTTCAGCACTTGACAGTGCACAATTGCATGCCGAACTGGACACCATTTTCGAGGAGGTCCTCGGCAATCTCACGGATCTCGTCGCCATTCCCTCGGTCGCCTGGCCGAGCTTCGACGCCGCGAATGTCACCGCGAGCGCCGAGGCGGTCGCGAACTTGGCGCGCGAGCTCGGCCTCGACGTGGACATCCTCAGCGCCGATCAGCCCGACGGAACGCCGGGCTACCCGGCAGTCGTCGCCTCGGTGCCGGCCCCCGCGGGTGCCCCGACGGTTCTTCTGTATGCCCATCACGACGTGCAGCCGCCCGGACGCGCCGACGATTGGGACACCGAACCGTTCGTCGCCACTCGCCGGGGCGATCGTCTCTTCGGACGCGGAGCCGCCGACGACAAAGCCGGGATCATGGTCCATCTCACGGCTCTGCGGCTGTTGGCCGACCGCCTCGGTGTGGGTGTGACACTGTTCTTCGAAGGCGAGGAAGAGGCCGGCAGCCCGAGCTTCCGCAACTTCCTCGAGACCTACCGGGATCGTCTGCGCGCCGATGTCATCGTCGTCGCCGACTCCGGCAACTGGGCTGCGGGCACCCCGGCCCTGACGACGAGCCTGCGCGGAATGTGCGCCGTCGAATTCGAGGTCTCCACTCTCGATCATGCCGTGCATTCGGGAATGTACGGGGGAGTGGCGCCGGATGCGATGCTCGCGATGACGAAGCTGCTGGCCACTCTCCATGACGACGACGGCTCCGTCGCGGTCGCCGGTCTGCACGCGGACACGGAGACGGCCATCGACTACGACGAGGCGACCCTGCGCACCGACTCCGGAGTGCTCCCGGACACCGATCTCATCGGCACGGGCACCCTGGCCTCCCGCCTGTGGACCCAGCCGTCGATCACGGTCATCGGCCTCGACATCCCCGATGTGGCGGTCTCGTCGAACACCCTGCAGTCCTCGCTCAAGGCCAAGCTCTCGATCCGACTCGCGCCCGGGGACACCCCCGCCTCTGCGGTCAAGGCCGTCGAAGAGCATCTGCGGGCGAACCTGCCCTTCGGCGCACAGCTGCGCATCGGTGAGACCGAGGGCGGCAGCCCCTGGCGGGCCGATGAGGACGACCCCGTCGTGCGGACCGCGCGTCAGGCGCTCACCGATGCCTGGGGCACCGAATCGGTGACGATGGGCATCGGCGGATCGATTCCCTTCATCGCAGACCTGCTCGACGTGTTCCCCGGCGCGTCGATCCTCGTCACGGGCGTCGAGGACCCGGACGCCCGGGCACACAGCGCCAACGAATCGCTCTACCTGCCCGATTTCAAGGCCGCGATCGTCGCCGAAGCACTGCTGCTGCAGCGCCTCGGCGACCGATCATGACAGATGTGGGGAATAGGTTCCCGAGCACCGATGTTGTCCCCGGTGTAGCCTGGGGACAGGAACGCGAGAAGGAGAAACCATGACTGTGACCGAAAAAGCCGAAGCCACCCACGAGGTGGAGCTGTCGTCGACCGCTGCCGACAAGGTCCGCAGCCTGCTCGAGCAGGAAGGTCGTGACGACCTGCGCCTGCGCGTGGCTGTCCAGCCCGGCGGATGCTCCGGACTGATCTACCAGCTCTACTTCGATGAGCGCTTCCTCGACGGGGACGCCGTCCGCGACTTCGACGGCGTCGAGGTCATCGTCGACCGGATGAGTGTTCCCTACCTGAGCGGGTCGACCATCGACTTCTCCGACACCATCGAGAAGCAGGGCTTCACCATCGACAATCCCAACGCCGGCGGATCCTGCGCCTGCGGAGACTCGTTCCACTGATCAGCCTCGGCTGAGGAGGACCGCTTCTCATGGACCTGGAAGATCTGCGTGCCGTGTCGTTCACGGCCACGCAGTCCCAGGTCCTTCTGTCGTATCGGGCCGGACTCTTCCCGATGGGAGTCGGCCACGGCGGTGCCGGTCGGATGGGATGGTGGGCGCCGCGACGCCGCGGTGTCCTGTTTCCCGGTGACCTGCGCGTGACGAAGAGCCTGCGCAAGTCGATGAAGCACTTCACCTTCACCACCGACCGCGCATTCATCCACGTCATGCGCTCCTGTGCCGACCCGCGACGGACGGGAAGCTGGATCACCGAGGAGATGATCGAGCTCTACACGGGTCTCCACGAGGACGGCTGGGCCCATTCCGTCGAGGTCTGGAAGGACGATGAGCTCGTGGGCGGGCTCTACGGAGTCGCCATCGGCTCATTCTTCGCCGGCGAATCGATGTTCCACACTCAGCGGGATGCATCGAAGGCGGCGTTGGCCCACCTCGTCGGACTCTTCGACGGAACTGACGTTCTCAGCGGAGAAAGCCGGTCCACCTCGGCGGAAGCGGGACAGAGGGACTGGCTCATCGACACCCAGTGGCAGACATCACATCTCGCGAGCCTCGGCGTGTCGGAGATCAGCGGCCTCGAATACTCCGCGCACCTAGAATCCGCGCTCACGGGCAGTCTCTGTCAGCATATTCTCAACAAATGAACATCTGCAGGTGAATTTCTACCGCGTGTAGCGGTAGTCTTATGAGTGACAGAGTAAGTACACGTCTCTCGGCCTGACCTGGAGACGCAGAACGTTGTGAAAGGCTGCACGTGGATTCTCCGAATCAGTCAGGACCGCAGCGGTCCTGGGCGAAGCGGCTCGGCATTCTGAGCGCCGTGTTGATACCGGCGTTGCTAACGGGTTGCACGAAAGAGCAGATCGCCACAGGATTTTTTCCCGTCGAATCGCAAGGCGCGACGAACCACACGGATGCCTATACAGCGCTGTGGAACGGCGGCTGGATCGCCCTTCTCATTGTCGGCCTCATCGTGTGGGGCCTCATCCTGTGGGCCATGGTCGCCTACCGCCGCCGCAAGAACGATCGCGGACTGCCGGTGCAGATGCGCTACAGCATGCCGATCGAAATCCTCTTCACCGTGACTCCGGTCGTCCTCGTCCTCGGGTTCTTCTTCCAGAACGTCCAGGTCATGGAGAAGACGATTGACGACACGACCCCCGGTGAGCAGGTCATCGAGGTCGCTGCCAAGCAGTGGGCCTGGGACTTCAACTACGAGACCGAAGACGTCTACTACTCCGGGACTCAGGTCGCGCTCGACGGCACCCCGGAGCCCGAGAAGGCCGCGCCGACTCTCTACCTTCCGGTCGACACCGACCTGGAGATCCGCCTGCACTCCCGCGACGTCATCCACTCCTTCTGGGTCCCCGCCTTCCTCGAGAAGCGCGACATGATCCCCGGGCATGACCAGAGCCTGCATCTGCGTGCCGAGAAGGAAGGCGAGTACGTGGGCAAGTGTGCCGAGCTGTGCGGCGAATACCACTCGGAGATGCTGTTCAACGTCAAGGTCGTGTCCAAGGAAGAATTCCAGGATTACACGCAGTCGCTTGCCGATCAGGGCAACACAGGCCAGCTGGGACCGGAGTACGATCGCAACTGGTACCCGAAAGAAGGTGCTGAGAAATGACCGCCACGATGGATCAGGCGGCTCTTGATGCCCCGGTAGTTCCACGGAGCAAGGGCAAGATCATCGTCGACTGGATCACGTCGACGGACCATAAGACGATCGGGTACATGTACCTCATCGGTTCGTTCTTCTTCTTCTGCGTCGGCGGTGTGATGGCGCTCATCATCCGCCTCGAGCTCTTCGAGCCCGGGATGCAGATCGTGGAGACCAAGGAACAGTACAACCAGCTGTTCACCATGCATGGCACATTGATGCTGCTGATGTTCGCCACCCCGCTGTTCTCCGGCTTCGCCAACGTCATCATGCCGTTGCAGATCGGCGCCCCGGACGTGGCATTCCCCCGCCTGAACGCCTTCGCGTTCTGGATGTACCTCTTCGGCAGCCTTGTGGCCATCTCCGGCTTCCTCACCCCGCAGGGTGCGGCATCGTTCGGTTGGACTGCCTACGCGCCATTGAGCAATACGACGTTCACACCAGGCGCCGGTGGCAACTTGTGGGTCCTCGGACTCGCCTTGCAGGGTTTCGGAACCATCCTCGGCTCCGTCAACTTCATCACCACTGTGATCACCATGCGCGCCCCGGGCATGACCATGTTCCGCATGCCGATCTTCACCTGGAACGTCCTGATCACCGGCATCCTCGTGCTCATGGCTTTCCAGCCGCTGGCAGCTGCGCTGCTGGTGCTCGGTTCCGACCGCGTCCTCGGTTCGCATGTGTTCAGTCCGGGCAACGGCGGGCCGATACTCTGGCAGCACCTGTTCTGGTTCTTCGGTCACCCGGAGGTCTATGTCATCGCGCTGCCGTTCTTCGGCATCGTCACAGAGATCTTCCCGGTGTTCAGCCGCAAGCCGCTGTTCGGTTATAAGGAACTCGTCTTCGCAACGGTCGCCATCGCCGCTCTGTCGGTGACCGTGTGGGCCCACCACATGTACGTCACGGGCGTGGTCGCACTGCCGTTCTTCGCCTTCATGACGATGCTCATTGCGATTCCGACAGGTGTGAAGTTCTTCAACTGGATCGGCACGATGTGGAGAGGCTCGATCACGTTCGAGACACCCATCGTGTGGTCGATCGGCTTCCTCGCCACGTTCCTCTTCGGTGGTCTGACCGGAGTCATCCTGGCCAGCCCCGCACTCGACCAGCACGTTTCCGACACCTACTTCGTCGTCGCTCACTTCCACTACGTCATCTTCGGCACAGTCGTGTTCGCGATGTTCGCCGGATTCTACTTCTGGTGGCCGAAATGGACGGGCAAGATGCTCAACGAGAAGCTCGGACACATCCACTTCTGGATACTGTTCATCGGTTTCCACGGAACTTTCCTCGTTCAGCACTGGCTGGGTGTCGACGGAATGCCGCGTCGTTACGCCGACTACCTGCCGCAGGACGGCTTCACCTGGATGAACCAGGTGTCGACGGTCGGTTCGCTGCTGCTGGGTCTGTCCATGGTTCCGTTCTTCTGGAACGTGTGGATCACCCACCGCAATGCACCCAAGGTGACGGTCGACGATCCATGGGGATACGGAGGATCGCTCGAATGGGCAACCTCCTGCCCGCCCCCGCGTCACAACTTCACCTCGCTGCCGCGGATCCGCTCCGAACGTCCTGCCTTCGACCTCAACCACCCCGAGCTGCTTGAGTACAGCGGTCACGGTCAGGCCGAACCCCAGCTCACAGGAGACAACGCCAAATGAAGTCATCGATCTACGTCTTCAACCTCTGCGGCCTGTTCTTCATCGCAGTCGGAGTCTTCTACGGCTTCTTCACCGACTTCACCGAGCTCGTCGGATTCCCGGCGCTGCTCCTCGTCGGACTGATGGCCCTGATGATCGGCGTCTACCTCTGGCTGACGGATCGACGCGTCGGGCGCCAGCCTCAGGACAACGACGACGCCGAAATCTCCGACGCCGATGCCGACTACGGTATGTTCAGCCCGTGGAGCTGGTGGCCGATCACCTCTGCTGCTGCAGCTGCCGTCGCGTTCTACGGCATCGCCATGGGTTGGTGGATCGTCCCGTTCGGTGTCGTGCTCGGCATCGTCGCTCTGGTCGGACTCACCTACGAACATGATCGCGGCGACTTCGCCCACTGATGCGGTGATCTGATCGCCCACCACTGTGGCCCGGACTCATTTCGAGTCCGGGCCACAGTGCTATTCACCGGACCGGTTGCGATGCACCGACGCGGTCGCTGCTTGGCGATCGGTCGCTGCTTGGCGCCCTGGTCGCTGTTTACCGGCCGGCCTGGACGCTGCATACCGGTTCTGGACGTTGCATACCGTTCTGGACGCTGTTTGGCGCCCTGGTTCCCGTTCCCAGAGATCCGTGAAGACACCAGACGCCACACTTTCGAATAGGCGCTCTCTTCCCGGAGCTCCGGGCCGGGGTCTGGGCCGTGCGGGAGTTCAGGGGCGTGTAGTTGCACTGGTGCAGGCGCAGGAATTCGTCGTTGGGAGCATCGCTGACGCAGAGTGATCGCATTGTGGACGGATCATCGGGTGCAAAGTCGATGCTTTGTACCAAAAGCGATGATCGACGGCGCAGATACCGGTGTTGATCGACGGCTATCGGAGCGCCGCGTTGGCCCACCACGGTTCGACTCGGCAGCGTCTGAGCCCCTTGGTTTGGCCTCGGGCGCTTTTGTCGGGCTCCACACAGGCCGTATACCAGGGCTCCACACAGGCCGGGCCCGGGAGCTCAACACAGGCCGGACCGGGGGCTCCACACGGCCGTGAGCGGGTTCAAGTGGGTCCTTTTGCCTTGCCTGACATGGCGGCGGCCGGCATCTTTTGCGTGCCGCTGCGACCCTGCGAGGAGATGGGGCGACCGCAATTGGGTCATCTGTGTCATTTCGCAGTCGCAGAACCGGGATCTCCGAACGCTGCGGATGTGCGTGCAGGAACGCTGGGTCGGTGACTGGTCCACCAGAGCTGAGTCGGTGACTCGTCCTTCAGACAGGTGCCCCGGCCAGGGGACTGCTTCAGCGTACGCCCGACGCTCGCGCCGGGAGACGACTGCAGGTGCTTGCCGAGACTCTCTGCAACAGTGGTCGTCCGCTGGGGTTCAGCCAGCATGTCTCTGGTGACGCTGTGAGGCACGCCTCTTTCCGATGCTGACTGTTGAGGGAGAGTCGACTGCTGCCGGCCGAGCAGCACAGCGAGGGGGAGTGGCGCTGAGTCGATGCTACGGCGATGAGCACCTCGGATGAATAGACCGAGGGGCCCAGCAGTTGAACTGCTGAGCCCCTCGGCTGTGGCCGGTCGAATCGATCAGTGCCCGAGCTGGTTGCTGTTCGAACCCTCGACAGCGTCATGGTCGTGGTGCGAAGCTTCGAGCTCCTGCTTCGTCACCGGAGCCACACGATCTTCGAAGAAGAACCGAGACAGACGTGCACGCAGCTTCTCCATGCCCGTGATCTTGCCCTCGGCATTCGGCTGAGCCGGCACGTAGGCCGGCGACTCGAATGCTGTGATCTTCCACAGCTTGTGCGGGGGAAGAGCCTCGTGGCGTTCGAGGAACTCACCGTGGGGCAGACGGATGATGTGAGCCGTCTCCCGTCCGTGCAGGGCTATCTCGCGGTCCTTGCGCTGGAGTGCCAGGCACATGCGTTTGGTGATGACGTAGCCGATGATCGGTCCGAAGAAGAACAGGAACCGGAAGATGTAGATCATGTCGTTGAGCGACATCTGGAAGAACACGGCGATGATGTCACCCGATGCAGCCGCCCACATATTGCAGTAGAAGATGACTCCTGCAACGCCGATGGCGGTCCGAGTCGGGTTGTTGCGGGGGCGGTCGAGAATGTGGTGTTCCCGATGGTCCTTCTGCAGCCACGCCTCGAAGAACGGGTAGATGAACATCACAGCGAACACGCCGCCCATGACGAGCACGGCACTGTTGATGTTGAGCGAGATCGGCCATCCGAAGATGTAGAACTCGAACCATCCCGGAACGATGCGGAGGAATCCGTCGGCCCAGCCGATGTACCAGTCAGGCTGGGTACCAGCCGAGACCGGGGAGGGGTCGTACGGACCGTAGTTCCAGATCGGGTTGATCGTGAACAGCGCCGAGATGAGCGAGAGCAGCCCGAAGATGAGGAAGAAGAATCCTCCGCCCTTGGCCGCGAAGGTCGGGAGAACGGGTTCTCCGACGACGTTCTTCTCGGTGTTGCCGGCACCCGGGTACTGGGTGTGCTTGTGCACGACGACGAACATCAGGTGGATGCCGATGAGCGCGATGAGCAGAGCCGGCACGATCATGATGTGCAGGGTGTACAGACGGGCCACGATGTCGATGCCCGGGAACTCGCCTCCGAAGAGGAAGAACGAGATGTAGGTTCCGACGAGCGGCAGCGACTTGAGGATGCCGTCGATGATTCGCAGTCCGTTGCCGGAGAGCAGATCGTCAGGCAGCGAGTAGCCGGTGAAGCCGGCTGCCATGCCCATGATGACGAGCAGGACGCCGACGACCCAGTTCAGCTCTCGTGGGCGACGGAACGCGCCGGTGAAGAACACGCGCAGCATGTGCACGCTCAGCGCAGCCACGAAGAGCAGGGCGCCCCAGTGGTGCATCTGTCGGATGAACAGACCCCCGCGGATCTCCAGGGAGATCGCCAGGGTGGAGTCGTACGCCTCGGAGATCTCGACGCCGCGCAGGGGCAGCCACGGTCCGTCGTAGTGCAGTTCGCCCATGGCGGGCTGGAAGAAGAACGTGAGGAACGTTCCGGACAGAACGACGATGATGAAGCTGTAGAGAGCAACCTCGCCGAGCATGAACGACCAGTGGGAGGGGAAGATCTTGCGACCGAACTCGCGGACGAGGACGGACGCCCCCGCGCGGGTTTCGGCGAAGTTCGCCGCCTTCCCGATGGTGGTGGTTGGCTGTGTAGTACTCATGGGTGGTTGATCTCCCAGAACGTAGGTCCGACAGGCTCAGGGAAGTCCGACTGGGCAACCAGGTAGCCTTCGCTGTCCACGGTGATGGGCAGCTGAGGAAGCGGTCGTTTGGCCGGGCCGAAGATGACCTTGCAGTGTTCCGTCACGTCGAAGGTCGACTGGTGGCAGGGGCACAGCAGGTGATGCGTCTGGTGCTCGTACAGCGCCACGGGGCAGCCGACGTGCGTGCAGATCTTGGAGTAGGCGACGATTCCGTCGTGTGACCAGTCCTTGCGGTCCGGATCCTCTTTGAGTTCCTTGGGATCGATGCGCATGAGGAGCACGGCCGCTTTGGCCTTCTCGTTGATCGGGTGGTCGCTGGCCTCGTGATCGCCGATGCCCGAAGGCAGGACGTGGTAAGCCGAGCCGATCGTGACCTCGTCGGCCTTGATCGGACGCTCGGAATCCACCGAGGGGATTCCGCCCGGATCGCGGATGAGGCGAGTGCCCTTCTCCCACAGCGTGTGGAACAGCTTGTCGCCCGGCAGCGGTCCGAGGTCGCGGAAGACGAGGACTGCAGGCAGCGGTGCGATCGCCAGTGCGGCGATGAGAGTGTTGCGAAGCAGGGGACGACGGGCGATGCCCGACTCTTCCTTGGCCTGGTGGAGGATCTCGAGCGCGATCGCCTGATCCTCTTCGCTGCCGCCGATGTCATGACGTTCGTCGATGCCCTCATGGTCGCTCATGAGGTTCTTGGCCCAGAGCACAGCGCCGAAGCCGATGGAGAACATCGCGACAGCGGCACCGAGGCCGACGAACATGTTGTGGAGGCGGATGCTCTGCATCGATTCGCCCGGAGTGAACAGGAAGTACGCCACGATGAACCAGATGGTTCCGATCATCGAGAGGATGAACCAGGCGGCTACCTGTCGTTCGGCGACTTTCTCGGCGCGTGGGTCAGAGTCGGCCAGGCGCGGTTTGTGCTCGGGCAGGCCCGGGTTCGTGAACCCGTTCAACTCCTCGAGCTGGCTGCCGCCGCCGGAGTGCTCTTTCGAGGTCATTGAATTCCCCGTCTTTTCTCGTAATTGATGGTGAACGACACAGTCGGACTCACTTGGCCCTCGAAGACAGCCACACTGTCAGACCGATGACGGCAGCAAGACCGAAGAACCAGATGAACAGACCCTCAGCCACTGGTCCCAGGGATCCGAGCTTGAATCCGCCGGGGGAGGGATTGTCCGAGACTTCCTTGACGTAGGCGATGACATCGCGCTTGTCGTCGGGAGTCAGGTTCGCGTCGTTGAAGATCGGCATGTTCTGCGGGCCGGTCTGCATCGCTTCGTAGAGGTGCTTCTCGGAGACCTCGGACAGGTTCGGTGCGTACTTGCCGCGGGTCAGAGCACCACCGGAGCCGACCACGTTGTGGCACATGGCGCAGTTGGTGCGGAACAGACCGCCGCCGGCAGCGGGGTCGCCCTTCGAAGCATCGAGGTACTCGTCCTCGGGGATTGCCGGTCCTGGGCCGAGCGAAGCAACATAGGCAGCGAGCTGAGCAGTCTGCTCATCATCGAACTGAGGTTCCTTGACACGAGCCTGCGGGCCGTTGGCCTGTAGCGGCATGCGACCGGTGCCGACCTGGAAGTCAACAGCAGCGGCGCCGACTCCGATGAGCCCGGGGCCGGCCTTCGAGCCTTCGGCGTTCATGCCGTGACAGGTGGCGCAGTTGGCTGCGAAGAGTTTCTTGCCTTCTTCGATGTCAGAGGCGCTGGCTGTGTCCGCCTTGGCGCTCGAAGTCTGCGTGAAGAGTGCATAGGCTCCGCCGGTCAGCAGCAGTCCCACCAGAAGCAGCGCGACCAGCGCCATGGGATGTCTGCGGCGATCTGCTAGAAGCTTCACTTGATCGTCCTTTGCTTGAAGTGTTGTGAGTCCTGGGGGCCGAGCATCTCAGTCCGCCTATTGGAGGAGGTAGATGACGCCGAACAGACCGATCCAGACGACATCGACGAAGTGCCAGTAGTAGGACACGCAGATTGCGAATGTGGCTTCGTGGTGACCGAACTTCTTCGCCCCGTAGGCACGTCCGATGACGAGCAGGAAGCAGATGAGACCGATGGTCACATGGATGCCGTGGAAACCAGTGGTCAGGTAGAAGACGGAACCGTAGCCATCGGTGTTGATCGAGATGCCCTCGCTGACGAGGGTCGCGTACTCCATGACCTGGCCGGAGACGAAGATCGCGCCCAGGGCGAAGGTGAGGTAGAACCACTCGACCATTCCCCATTTGGCGATGTTGAACAACGAGCCGGTCCGCCGGGGGCGGAACCTCTCGGCTGCGAACACACCGAGCTGGCAGGTGAACGAAGACAACACCAGGATCAACGTGTTGCCGAGAGCGTAGGGGATGTCGAGGATCTCGGTCCTCGTCTCCCACAGCTCCGGAACGACGGACCGGATGGTGAAGTACATGGCGAAGAGCGCGGCAAAGAACATCAGGTCGCTCGCGAGGAACACGATGAAGCCCACCGTGGTCACATTCGGACGATTGACAACCGGATGTGCTGGCGCTGTTTGAGATGCAGTGGCAGTTGACACAACCCCATTATTACCCGTCTCGGGGTGAGTTTTCATCTTTTACCCAGGTTTCGGGAAAGAAATTTCTACACGACGTAGCAAAAACCGCGATCTGGTGCCGAAATCTCGTTCCGGGGGCAGCTTCTGCCCGCGTGTCGAAGTCGCGATAGTATTCCGCAGGTAAGGAACGTCCCCTTCTGCGGGACGGTGAGAACGCCTAGTGAGAGTTCATACGGATGACTGATTCCACGCCCCTGACCACCCCGGCGCCGCACGTGTCGGAGTCCCGCAGCGAGGTCGCGGCAGCCACTCAGAACTGGCCCGACCTGCTGATGGCACTCATGCATCAGCAGGACCTCGACGGAGTTCAGGCAGCGTGGGCGATGGACCAGATCATGTCGGGCAAGACCCCCGATGTGACAATGGCCGCATTCTTGGCCGCCCACCACACAAAGGGCGAGACGGTCGAAGAGATCGCCGGGCTGGTGGCGGCGATGATGGACCACGCTGTGCCCCTTCCCGGGCTCGAAGACTCCGTCGACATCGTCGGCACCGGCGGGGACCGTGCGAAGACGGCGAACATCTCCTCGACCGCGGCCATGATCATCTCCGCGACCGGGCAGCGCGTCGTCAAACACGGCAACCGTGCGACGTCCTCGGCGTCCGGCTCCGCCGATGTGCTCGAAGCACTCGGGGTGCGGTTCGACATCACACCCGAACAGACCGGTCAGATCGCCCAAGAGGTCGGGCTGGCCTTCTGCTTCGCCAACGTCTTCCATCCCTCGATGCAGTTCGTCGCGGCAGTCCGGCGACAGATCAACGTTCCCACAGCGTTCAACATCCTCGGACCCCTGACGAACCCCGCCCGGGCGCGGCATACGGCCATCGGAGTCGCCGACGCCCAGATGGCCCCGCTCGTCGTCGGAACCTTGGCCAAGCGCGGTCACCAGGCCGTGGTGTTCCGGTCTCAAGACGGACTCGACGAGCTGAGCAACACTGCCGTCAACGATGTGTGGGAGGTCCGTCACGGCGAGATAGAGCACACCACCTTCGACGCACTCGACCTCGGCATCGAGCGGGCGACGAAGGACGATCTGCGCGGAGGCGGTCCGGACGAGAATGCCGCCATCACCCGGGCTGTCCTCGACGGTGAGCGATCAGCCGTGCGCGACATCGTGGCCATCAATGCCGCGGCGGCTCTCGTGGCCGCCGACGAATCGGCTGTGGGCACGTTCACCGAGCGCCTGGCGCTCAAGCTCGAGACTGCGGTGGAGACGATCGACAACGGCGGCGGTGCGGACAAACTCCAACAGCTCATCGACGTCTCACATCGGGTTGCCGAGACGAACCGCTCCTGATGACTGAGCGTGGCTGGTCGCTCCCTGTCGAGGCAGCGACCAGCCACGGTCGTCTGTGGGGGTCACGGAGATGAGTTCGGCAGTCTCCAACCAGCCGGCCAGCAGTCGCGTCTCCTCCGGCAGAGAGTCCGTCTCCTGCGGCAGCGCGCCCGGAGCAGGCACCCATTCCGCGGTCGCGGCCAGCACCGCCAGCGAATCTGCCATGGCCGGTCTGGCCGACACATGGCCGGCACCGGCGAGTTTGCCGTGCCGGATGATCGCCAGATCCCAGCCGGCCTCGGATCCGGGCGCCGCCGCAACCAGTTCGGGAATCCTGCGCAGAGCCGACACCTGCTCGGCCCGAGCAGCGATCGACACCGCCGTGCGCAGCGCGTCACGGACCTCGGCCGCCGTTTCGTAACGAGCCTCACCGGCCAGTCGCCGCATCCGTTCGGCGGCCAATCGCTGCAGAGACGACAGATCCCCGGCGACGAGCTCGAACAGCTCCCTGATGGAGCTCAGGTAGTCATCGACGTCCGTGATCCCCGCACATGGGCCGCCGCACTGACCGACCTGGGCGCTCACGCACGGACGATGCTCGCCGAGGCTGCGCTTCCTGATCGTCGTCGTGCACCTCTTGACCGGGTAGAGGGTGTCGAGGAGCTCCTTGACGGCTTGTGCGGACTTCCGCGATCGGAATGGTCCCAGCGGCGGCGCGGGGGAGCGTTCCAGGGCCGAATTCGCCCGGACCACCGACAATCGCGGGAAGAGCTCATCGCTGAGCACGATCCAGGAATTGCGGTCCGGATTCTTCGATCGTCGGTTGTACGGAGGCGCCAGCTCGCCGATGAGGCGGATCTCGCGGACCTCGGCTTCCAGCGCGTGCGCGCAGGCCAGGCAGCTGACCTCCTGTGCCGCGGTGATCATCTCGGCCATGCGTCCGCGGTTCTCCGAGGCGTTGAAATACCCGCGGACCCGTCGGGCCATATTCCCGGACTTGCCGATGTAGAGCACACGGCGAGTGCCGTCGAGGAACATATACACGCCGGGTTCGGCGGGAACGCCCTTGGCCAGATGGGATTTGGCCTGACGCTTCGCCCACCCCGACTGCCTGACGGTGGACAGCTCCTCGAGAGTCGTCACACCGTAGCCGCCGAAGCGTTCGAACAGATGGTGGAGGAGCTCACCGGTCGCGCGAGCATCGGAGAGCGCACGGTGGTCGGGTTCGACCTGGGTGCCGAAATGAGCGGCCAGGGTCGAGAGCTTGTGATTGCGCACTTCGTCACGACCGACGACGCGGCGGGCCAGCGTGACGGTGTCGAGGACCGTCGGAGCCGGCCAGTGATAGTCGAGACGTTCACAGGCCGAGCGGAGGAAGCCGATGTCGAAGGGAGCGTTGTGGGCCACCAGCACCGCACCGATGGAGAATTCGAGGAAGCTCGGCAGCACCGAGCTGATCGGCGGGGCGTCATCGACCATCGCATGGGTGATGCCGGTGAGCCGGGCGACGAAGGGGCTGATCACGGAGTGTTCCGGCTTGACCAGCGTCTGGAACTCGCCGATGACCTCACCGCCGCGGGTCTTGACCGCACCGATCTCGGTGATCTCCGACTGCCCCGCCCGGGTGCCGGTCGTCTCGAGGTCGACGATGACGAAGGTGACATCGGACAGAGGAGTGCCGAGGCTGTCGAACGACAGCTGGGAGTTGTGCAATGCGCCGGGGGCGCGGTCGAAGGGGACGGTCATGACGCTCAGTCTCTCAGGTGCGGCTGACGCGAAGCGATCAGCACCATTCACACCGAGGATCCGTCGCCGTCGTCGGCGGACCGGCGGCTCGGCAGGTGGAAGAACAGCCCGACCGCTCCGCCGATGCCGACGGCCAGTCCGATGAGCAGGTACCATTCCGGCAACGGTCGGAAGAAGATGACGCCGATGAGCAGGAGCACGACTGCTCCGAGGGCGGCGGCCCAGGACAGCACGAGAGTGGGCGACGCGGTGCGCCACCCGATGGGCTCCGCCGGTTCGGGTTCCCAGTGCTCGGTGTCCTCGAGCGCGTCGCGAACATCCTCGGCGGGCATATCGCCCATGGCGGCGGAGGGTTCGGCGATCTGCCGGACGAGGTCGTCCCACTCCTCGTCGCTGATGCGCGATCGGTCGTGCCCGATCTTCTCCGGGTCGGGAACGTCTCCTCGCCAATCCTCCCGACCTTCGTCGTCGGGAGTCGAAGCGCTGCCGTCGTCGTTCATATCTGCATCAGCAATTCCGTGAGCTCGGCTATTCCCCGGTCTCCGACGGGAACGGCACGGCCGCTCCGGTGCGAGCTGACTCCAGGACCGCCTCGGCGATGGTGTGCGCATCGAAGTCGAGGGTGGCGACATGCCGGGACCGCCGCAGGGCGACGATCCTCGGCGGCTGCGGAAGGTCCGAACGCAGCACACGCAGCGTCCGCGGGCCGACGACATTGTCCTCACCGGAGATCATTGCGGTCACGGGGCGGTCGACCTTCCACAGATCGTCGCGCAGCGTCTTCAGCGCACGATGGAACGTCGCCAGGGGAGCCACAGGGGTCCGCTCGTAAGCGCACTCGTCGCGGTCCGGGTGGGCGATATCGCCGCCGATCGACGGAATCGTCCGCACGACATGCCGGAGGACCGGCAGCAGGGGAGCGAAGGGGGAGTCGACGAAGAGGGCCGGATTGACGACGATGATCTCATCGGGGCGCCCCTCCGCGGCGCCGAGCGCCAATGCCAGGGACCCGCCCATCGACAGCCCGGCGACGATGACCCTGTCATGGTCGGCCTGCAGACGACCCAGCTCGGTGCGCGCCGCGCCGAACCAGTCGGACCACCTGGTGGCGTCCATGTCCTGCCATGAGGTGCCGTGACCGGGCAGCAGGGGAACGCTGACGTCGATGCCCCGACCCTCGACCGCACGGGCGATGGGCACCCAGGAGACCGGCGAGCCGGTGAGTCCGTGCAGGAACAGGACCGCGGTGGACGAGCCGTTGCCGCGGCTGCGGTAGGCGGCCGTCGGATCCGCTCTGAGTGTGAAATCGATCTCCATGGTCCCAGCATGGCACGGATGTGTCGCAGCGGACTTCGCTGTTCACCGTTCGTGTCGATATATGATTGCCGAGGACGACAAAGAGTCGTAGTCGGAAGGGTGCGCGTGTTCTACTGGTTTCTCAAGCGAATTCTCGCCGGACCCATCCTGCGTATTCTCTTCCGTCCGTGGGTGCGCGGCCTGGACAATCTTCCTGCCGAGGGCCCGGCGATCATCGCGGGAAACCACAACCACTTCATGGACTCGATCTTCGTTCCTCTGCTCGCTCCGCGCCCCGTCGTCTACCTGGCGAAGAAGGACTACTTCACCGGTCGCGGAATCAAGGGCGCGGTGACGCGCTGGTTCTTCAAGCTCAACAACCAGCTGCCCATGGACCGCGGCGGCGGATCGGGATCGCAGGCCTCTCTCGAATCCGGGCTGAAGGTCCTCCGCGAAGGCAATTCCCTGGGCATCTACCCCGAAGGCACCCGCTCGCCCGACGGCAAGCTCTACCGCGGACGCACCGGCATCGCACGCCTCGTCCTCGAGTCGGGGGCTCCCGTGGTTCCGGTGGCGATCATCGGCACGGACAAGCTGCAGCCGGCCGGTCGCCTCGTCCCCAAGCTCGGGCGTGTCGGCGTCGTCTTCGGCACACCGATGGACTTCTCGAAGTATGCGGGACTGCCGGTCGACCGTTTCATGCTGCGGTCGGTCACCGATGAGATCATGTACGAGATCATGCGCCTGTCGGGTCAGGAATACGTCGACACCTATGCGTCGACGGTCAAGACCAAGCTGCTGACGAGCGCGAAGCCGAAGAAGTCGGAATCCGATAAGGACGCGGCCACGGGCGCGTCCAAGGACGGCGATGCCGCGACAGGCAATGGAGAGGCGAAGACGCAGGGCTCCTCCGGCCGGGGCGCGCCCGAATCCGACAGCGACGAGCCGTCGCCGTCGGCCTGATTCCCTGATTCCTCGCCTCGGCCCACCCTCAGCCGCCTGAATGACATCCATGTGACATGTTCGAATACTGCGGTAACAGCGACACGCGGAAATTGTTACCTCGGGGTGTTTGTCCTGGCCGGGACGGCAGAATAACTTGGAGTTGTTGAATCCCACTGTAGGTTCGCTGGGAAGAGGGCTAGAATGACTATGTTCTCGGTCCTTCCAAGCGACCTTCGCTTCCCCCAGGGACTTAAAGGAGGAGTCGGTGTGAACCGCTCAAGTCATGAAAGCGTCGACATGACGCCGATGCCGTCAGCGGCCCAGGGCCTGCTGTTCGATGATGATCTGCCCGTGCTCGATGAAGAGGCCGGCTACCGTGGTCCCACCGTCTGCAAGGTCGTCGGCATCAGCTATCGTCGTCTCGATTACTGGGCGCGCACCGATCTGGTGACCCCGTCGATCCGCAATGCGACCGGATCCGGCAGCCAGCGGCTCTACAGCTTCCGTGACATCCTCGTCCTCAAGATCGTCAAGCGACTCCTCGACACCGGCGTCGGGCTGCAGTCGATCCGCACGGCGGTTGAGCACCTGCGCTCTCGCGGCGTCGAGGATCTTTCCCAGATCACTCTCATGTCCGACGGCGCGAGCGTCTTCGAATGCACGTCACCCGATGAGGTCGTCGACCTCCTCCAGGGTGGTCAGGGCGTCTTCGGGATCGCCGTGGGGCGCGTCTGGAACGAAGTCGAGGGAACGCTCTCCGAATTCCCGAGCGAACGCATTCCCGAAGACGATGCGGCGCTCGAAGCCATGGACGAACTCGCAGCACGACGCGCACGCAAGTCCGGCTGACAGCCGACAGAGTTTCTGCACCATCACCGAGGCGGCCC
>OMJG01000304.1_pt1 | contig 37688 bp, 34 predicted proteins | sample 1646431 | NCBI WGS metagenome assembly OMJG01 (sample SAMN03771674, study PRJEB25209) | food metagenome | isolation source: Cotija cheese | place: Mexico:Jalisco,Michoacan | collected 2011-12-12
CAATATAAGCCGTAAACAACAAGAAGCAGGTGCCCGCGCTAGAAATGGCGCGGGCACCTCTCTGTGGAAGTCGTGAGAGCATGGTAAGACTGCCCGAACCCTGTTCGCACGATTGCTGGTGAGTAGTAGCCTGTGATCGTGAATACCACATACGCAGTTTCGATGGGTAATTGTGGACAGCTCGTAGTTCCACAGGATCTACGGCTCAGTCAAGATTGGAAGCAGGGAGCCAACCTCCTCTTGGTTGAGATGGAGAACGAGGTGATTCTTGTGAGTCAGGAACAGGCACTCAGAGTATTGAGGGACCAACTCAAGGGGAGCAGCCTCGCTGAAGAGCTGGCAAGTGATCATCGTGCCGATGCCGAGAGGGAAGCACGTTCCTGACGGAACAAGAACCTTTAGCGGTATTAGTATTTCTGTGGACCGGGCGTGGAGACAATCGGAGCGCATCTAGGGGCTGCAGTCGCATAGGCGCCACCTATTCCGCGGCACGCAGGACGGCCAGCGTGGCGGACGTTGGTGCTAGCGCCCGGGAGGCCGCCACCGCCACGCACGTGGTGATCAAAGTGGCTAACGCAATAACTCCCACTTCAATCCATGGCCCTTCGCTCAATACCTGAGAGTTATCCACTTGGAAAATGTGCGCCCCTGCCAACAGGGAGCCAAACGTGATGGCCAAACCGGCAACCACGGCAGTCAGTGCGTGAACAACGCCCTCGCATATGTCTATGCCCGTGAGTTGGCGTTCCTGAGCGCCGGCCGCAACTAGCAGGACGCCGTCGCGCCGCCGCTGCCCGGCGCTCATTGCGATCACCGCAACGCCACCAACCCACGCGACGATCAGGGCGGGCCCGAAGAGTGCGAACATTCCCGCCGGTGTAACCCCCGAAGCTCCGAGCGCCTTCCACCCAAAGAACAAACCGGTGAGCCCGATGGCTATCGTGAAGGGAAGGACGGTCGCGCTGGAACGGCCCGATTCCGCGGCGCAAGTACGGGTGGCCACGTACCAGCTAACGGACCTGGAGCCGAGTACACCCAGCGCACGCTCGACTAAGGGAGAGACCCATGGCGTCAGCAAAATAACTAGAGCCAGCACGGCGAATCCAGATCCGGTCACAATGCTGAAGATGTCCTCCACCTCCTGAGGATTAACAACCAGCGTGGCGATGAGTCCGGCCGCTGCGCCACTGGCAAGGGCCGCACGTACGAGCCCACCTGCAATACGCCGCACCACGGAAACACTGTTATTACCCCGCATGAGCCTTGCCTCAGGTGTCCGCATAGCTCCACGAACCGCGAACCAGCCGCTCACCGCACAGGTCCCAGCAACGATGACTGCACACCATACCGCGCTCGATCCCGCCAAGGTGGGACGTGCAGTGGGAAGCATGACCTGCTCGGACTTCAGCAAGGGAAGGAGAGCTTTCGCGCACGGCACGGCAAGTACGCTTCCCACAATTCCTGCCAGCGTCCCGATCACGCACAGTTCACCCACGATAATGCCGCCGGCCGTCCGCGGCTTCATGCCGAGTGCACGCCATAGCCCGATGTCGGGGCGCCTGCCTTCGATCGCCAACCGTGTGGTGGAGCTGAGTACTGCCAGCGCGCTCAGCGCCACGAACACAATGACAGTCACAGAAACGCTCATGGCTGCATCAGCCATGTCCTGATCGTCCAAAGCTAGCGCGGCGTGCCTCCCTCCCTCAAGCAAGGCAAACTGTGAGGAAACGGCGGCGCCACACACAGTGGCCACAACAAAGGTCCATGTCCAGATCCGGGCGTTTTGTCGCAGATCGGCAAAGAGTAGACGAATCATCGGAGTGCTCCTTCACAAGATTTATCTGATGCCGCCAGTGCATCGTGGCCAGTCCGCTCGTCCAACACCGCCCGTGACACGGCTTCCGAATCTCCGCCAGCCAGTTCGCTCGCAATCCGTCCGGAATCCATCACGAGCACCCGATCGGCCCGCGCTGCTGCTTGCGCATCATGCGTGACCATCAAGACGGCGCTTCCGGAGTCGGCAGCCTCGCGCAGCCACCCGAGCACTTTGTGCCCCGAAGCAAGATCAAGAGCCGCCGTGGGCTCATCCGCAAAGATTACAGCCGGTTGCGACGCCAGCACGCGAGCCACGGCAACCCGTTGGCGTTCGCCGCCGGATAGTGCTGAGGGCCGCCGCCGAGCCTGACCCGTCAGCCCAACTCGCTCCAGTGCCTCGTCCACCGCTTCCCGTTTCAACGCCCTGTGGCGCAGCTTCCCTGGTAGCGCGACGTTCTCCCGCGCGGTCAGCGAACTGACTAAGTTGCCATCCTGGAAGATGAATCCCACGTTTGCGGCGCGGAATGTGGCGCGCTGAGACCGCCCCATAGCGCTCGTCTCCTTCCCGAGTATCTGGACGGTCCCGGAGGTTGGCTGATCCAGCCCCGCTACGCACAGCATCAGCGTGGACTTACCGGAGCCAGATGCACCCACGATCGCGGTGAATGATCCACGCGCCAAAGAGAGGCTTGCCTCGTCCACCGCCCGCACCCGTTCACGTCTGCCGGGGATCTTGAATTCTCTGGCGAGTTGCTCAACATGTACCGCTAGTTTTTCCGTCATGTCACTATTGCAGCCCCTGCGCCGTCGCGAGACACTGGCGGCCGGTACCGGCCGGCGGTGGACTTTACTCCACACTTTCCGGGTACTCGGCTACCTTGGGTTCGTTGGGGCGGGCCCGTATTGTCGGATTTGTGAAGAACGACGACGGAAACCGCGCACCACATCCGGCTGCCATTATCCTGAGTGAGCTGGCTCATGCAGTCTTTTGGCTATTCGAGCTGATCGGGATCGTGATTCTGGTTCTCATCGCACACCTGACGGTGCCGCTGTTGGCGGAAGCCGAACGGTGGGGAGTGCGGATGGTGGGTGGCCGCGCCCCAAGCGGACGAGTTGATCAACGCTTGGGTAAGTGGCTATACAGCAGGGTGACTACTGCGGAGTTTTGGCGCAAAGATCTTCCTCTGGTCCTTTCCACTCTCCTGCTCTCAACTGTTACGTTTGCGGTAGCATTCTTTGGACTAATTGTCGGCGTCACTCTTATCGTTTCGCCGTTCATATCCCCGCCAACCGAACCTGTTCTCCTCATTGGAGAATGGGAGGTTGCGGGTACGTTCAAGGACCTGTGGTGGCTGATGCTCCTAGGCCTGACGATGCTGATTCTTGTCTTATGGATCATGTGGCTCCTTGGCAAGATCCGCCTGCGGATTGTTGGCTCCCTCAGCAGAACACTGGAAGATGAACGCGCTGCGGAGCTGGAGGGGCAGGTCAGCGGGCTGCGGCGCGGTCGGGTTACACTCGTGGATGCTTTCGAGGCGGAGCGCTCGCGGATTGAGCGGGATCTGCACGATGGGACCCAACAGGAGCTTGTGGCGCTCACCCTCAAACTTGCGCAAGCGCGCATGGCGGCCAGAGACCCAGAGGCGCGTGATCGGGTGCTCACGCTGATTGACGATGCCCAAGCCCAGGCCGAATCCTCGCTGAGCCACCTGCGCGAGGTGGTTCACGGTATTCACCCGGCGGTGCTCACGGACCTAGGGCTGCGGGCCGCCCTAGAAGATCTCTGTTCACGATCGGGCCTAGACGTTGCCATCAAAGTGCGAGGCGATCAGGAGCCCTCGCTACCCGTTGCCACCGCCGTGTATTTCGCGGTGTCCGAGGCGTTGACGAACGTGGCTAAGCACTCGGGTACGGACTCGGCCACCCTTGAAATGGAGCTGGGGGCTACGGGAGTTTTCGTCGTCGTCCAAGATCAGGGAACCGGTGGGGCAACACTGGAAGGTCAGGGACTCGCCGGAATTGTGGAGCGGCTGGCCGTCGTGGGAGGAACGGTTCGGATCGAATCTCCGGAAAGTGGCGGGACCGCGGTGCGCATATGTGCGCCGGCCGAGCCGGAGTAGCTACGGCTTTTCTGCGCGCAGCCACGTCAGGACGGCGCGGACTCGGCGGTTTTCCTCGCCGGGTGGCAGATCGAGCTTCATGAAGATGTTCGCCACGTGCTTGGAGACGGCCGTGCGGGAGAGGACGAGGCGATCGCCAATTTGGGAGTTGGAGAGGCCCTCGGCCATGAGGGAGAGCACGGCGCGCTCGCGATCGGTCAGGCGGGCCAGCGCGCGGGACGAACCGCTCATGAGGTGGGAGACAACCTCGGGATCAACCACAACTCCGCCGGCCACAACCACTTCAAGCGTGTGGAGGAAATCCTCGATGCGGCCGACGCGTTCCTTGAGGAGGTAGCCGGTGCCGCCCTCGGAATCGGCGAGGAGCTGATCCACATATGGGCCGGCTACGTAGGCGGACAGCACCACAACGGGTAGGCCGGGATACTTGCCGCGAAGATCAACGGCAGCAACCAGCCCATCGTTCGTGTTGTTGGGTGGCATCCGGATATCTGTGATTACCACGTCCGGCGAATCGGGCGTTCCCATGAGTGAGCGCACAACGGTTCGTAGCTCATCTGCATCCGACGCCGTCCCCACGATGCTGTGCCCGGCTCCCTGCAGGAGTGCCGCGAGCCCATCGCGGAGGAGGGCAACGTCATCTGCCAGCACAAGCTTCATGATCTGAACGTGCCACACTCGCGCCAAATAGTCTAGTTGCGCCGCTGCGAGCGCATCGACGGTGCCAATTCCCCGTCTAATCGTCGTATCTGCGCCCCAACATGCGCATTTGTGCGAAACTGGAGGCCCCGTTGTGGCCTAGGACACTCGGTGCTACCGTAAGTGCGGGGTCAGCAGCGCGGCTGGTCCCGCCCAACTGGAGAGCCGACGGTCAGGAGAACCCAGAATGGAGGCATTACGCTTTTACGCCCCACATGATGCCCGCTTGGAGGACATTCCTGAGCCAGCATGTGGAGAGGGCGAGATCAAGATCCGCGTGAAGAACTGTTCGGCGTGCGGTACCGATCTCAAGACATTCCGCAACGGACATCGCGAGATGACACCCGTGACTACGATGGGGCACGAGATCGCCGGGGAGATTGTTGAGATCGGCCGGGACGTTGTTGGCAATTGGAAGGTTGGTGACCGGGTCCAGTCCATCGCAGCGGTTCCATGCGGAGATTGCTACGAATGTGCAAAGAATTGGCCCTCGTTGTGCCAGAACCAGAAGCTAATGGGTTTTTGGTACGACGGCGGATTCGCCGAATACATGATCATCCCCGCGGCAGTGCTTGACGCAGACGGGCTCAATCGCATCCCTGACGGAGTTGCGTTCGCGGAGGCGAGCGCCGCTGAACCGCTCGCATGTGCGCTCAACGCTCAGGAACAGCTAGGCATTGAGGAGGGCGACGTTGTTGTAGTGTTCGGTGCTGGCCCCATCGGTTGCATGCACGTTCGGATTGCTCGCGGTGTGTATGGTGCCGGCAAGGTCATCATGGTGAACCGCAATCCGGATCGCATGGCGATCGCGGCGGACCTCGTGAAGCCAGACGTCACCATCGATTCATCGGCGACAGATGTAGTGGCTGAGGTGATGGCACTAACCGGCGGAAGAGGAGCGGACGTGATCATTACGGCCACCCCATCGGGAAAGAATCAGGAGCAGGCGGTCGCGATGGCCGCGCGCAATGGCAGGATTTCGTTCTTCGGTGGGCTGCCGAAGGATTCGCCAACCATCACTTTGGATTCGAATCTGGTGCACTACCGCCAGCTGCATATTCATGGCGCGAACGCTTCGGCGCCAGCGCAGCATCGAAAGGCAATGGAATACATAGCCACCGGCCAGCTCCCGGTGGCCGACCTGATTACCAAGCATGTTCCGCTTGCGGAGGCGGAGGGAATCTTCGATGCTCTTGCCAGCGGGCAGGATATTAAGGTGACTGTGGAGCCTTAGGCGAATTCCATGTTGCTACATATGTGCAGTTTTGCATCGGTTTTCCTGCAGGACGTGAAGGCGCACTTAGTGTAGAAACGTCGAGAAATTGGATACAGGGAGGTAAACCAATGGTGCAGATGAATGCTGTGATGATGTACGGCGTTGGAGACATTCGGCTTGAGCAGGTGGAGAAGCCGGAGCCCGGGCCCGGCGAGGCATTGATCAAGGTGGCCGCGTGTGGCGTATGTGGCTCGGATATGGACCGGATGTACAAGAAGGGGCCGCACAAGCTCCCTCTGATTTGCGGACACGAGTTTTCTGGTGTCATCGAGGCTGTTGGCGAGGGCGTGACAAGCGTGGCCCCCGGTGATCATGTGACGGTGCCGCCGATGCTGCCCTGCTTTAAGTGCGGCCCGTGCGAGCAGGGGCACTACTCGCTATGCGAGGACTACGATTACTACGGTTCACGGCGTCACGGCGCCTACGCCGATTACGTGGCGGGCCCGGCGGATCTGCTTCTTAAGGTCCCGGACAGTCTAGACCTGAGGGCAGCGGCCATGGTGGATCCTGCCGCGATCGCTCTCCACGCGATCTTGAAGACTAAGCTGACGATCGGCTCTCGTGTTGCCGTAACGGGCGGGGGCGGACCAATCGGCCTTTTCGCGATCCAGTGGGCAAAGCTCATGGGGGCGAGCGAGGTTGTCTCGATTGACGTGTCGAAGGAAAAGGTGGCTCTGGCCCTTGAAGCTGGCGCCACGGCCGCGCCGATTGGAGCCGATGAGCTGGCCGCCGTTGTGGGTGATGGCTTCGACGTGATTATTGATACCTCCGGGGCGAAGGCCGTGCCGGATCAGGCAGTAGCTATGACGGCTCGGCACGGGCAGGTAGTTCTTATCGGAATTCCAAACGCGGATATCACGATCTCGGATAAGAGCTGGGCGCGGATGATGCGCTTGGAGACCCAGATCCTCGGCTCGTGGAACTCCTTCTCCGCTCCATTCCCAGGAACGGAGTGGACCACCACGGTGGAGAAGCTGGCTTCCGGCGATCTCAAGTGGGAATTCATGATTACCCATGAGCTTGGGTTGGACGCCGTGGCCGAGACGATCAAGAACATGAAAGAGCGGACCATCCACTCCTCGAAGGTCATCTTCATGCCGGAGAAGACGCAGCTCTGAGGCAACACTGAAGCGAGCGAGAACCAGTAGTCCGAGGTGGTGTAATGAAGCCTGACGATACCGAGCGCCGCGAAGCGGTGATGAAGGTGTGCCAGCTCTTCTATGTGCGCGGGCTGAATCATCAGCAGATCTCGGAGGAAATCGGCTTCTCGCGGTGGAAGGTGAGCCGCCTCTTAGAGGTAGGCCGCACCGAGGGATTCGTGCAGTTTCGGGTGCAAGATCCGTACTCTCGCGATGGCGAATTAGAGGCTGAGCTACTCCGGCGGTATTCGCTCGAAGAGGCCGTGGTGGTCCGCGATCGGAGGACTCTATCGCAGACCATCCGGGAGGTGTGCGCCCATGCTGCCCAGCTCATGGCGCAGATCCGGCCCACTCCCGAGGTTGTAGGCGTTTCGTGGGGCAACACCATGGCGGAGGTTGCCGCCCAGTTACCCGATGGCTGGGCTGACAGCCCTACGGTGGTTCAGCTTAATGGGGGCGTGGCCACGCTGGGACGCGTTCCGTCCGCGGCGCAGACCATCGTCAACGTTGCGAAACGCGCGAGAGGAGAAGCCCTCGTGTTGCCGTGCCCGGCAATCGTGGGGTCAGCGGAGTTGGCGTCCGCGCTTGGTCAGGACTCTTCGGTTGCCAGCGTGCTTGCGCAGGGGCGCAGGGCTAGCGTTGCCCTCTTCTCGCTGGGGGCGTTGCGTGCCGATTCGGTACTCGTGGAATCCGGGTGCCTAACCCGCGCCGATGTCACATGGCTGCGCGGCCAAGGCGGTGTTGGCGATGTGTTGGGTCATTTTATTAACGGTGTAGGGGACATTGTGGACAAAGGCTGGGAGGCCCGCACGATCGGGCTTCCCGCGGATGAGCTCAAGCAGGTAGATACGTCTATTGCCGTAGCAGTTGGCTTGCAAAAGAGCGCGATCACGCGGGCCGCCCTGATCGGTGGCTACTCGAACATCCTCATCACTAGCCAATCCACGGCCCGCGAGGTCTTGCGGGAAAGAGATCCGAGTTAGCGGAATAAGTAGTTTTACAAAGACGTAAGGAAAGAACATGGCTGAACAATTATTACTAGCGGTAGACGTGGGAACGGGTGGGGTGCGGGTAGCGCTCCTCGATCCTCACGGAAACCTTGAGGCAACGGCATCGGTTCCGGTGGAAACCGCCACGCCTCGCCCTGCATGGGCGGAGCAGAGGCCAGAGGATTGGTGGGAAGGTCTGAAGGCTGCGCTCCCCAAAGCGCTCGAGGGAATCGACACCTCGCGTATTGCGGGAATCTGCGTGGATGGAACTGCCTCCACTCTGATCGCCTGTAATCAGGATGGCGTTCCGCTGCGCCCAGCGCTCCTGTGGATGGATGTGCGAGCGGCCCAAGAGGCCGATGACCTGACGAACACCGGAGATCCCGCCCTCAAGTACGCTGGCCAAGAGACGGTTTCGGCCGAATGGGGTGTTCCCAAGCTCATGTGGCTCAGCCGCCACGAACCCGAAACCTACGCGAACGCGGAAGTGTTCGCCGATTGCGTGGACTGGATGAACTTCCGGCTTACGGGCGAATGGACCATGTCTATCTGCACGGCCACGTGCAAGTACTTCTACGATTCCAACTGGTCGGGTTGGCCAACGAACCTATACTCCCACGCAGGCATTAGCGATGCCTTGGGCAAGATCCCGTCTAGGGTACTGAAGATGGGCGAGAAAGTCGGGACCCTCGGCTCCGCCGCCGCGGCCGAACTTGGGCTGCCTACCGGTATTCCGGTAGCAATGGGCGGCATTGACGCCCACGTGGGTGCAGTTGGACTGGGCGTTGTGGTTCCAGGATCGCTCGCCCTCATTACCGGCTCTTCGCACGTCATGCTCGGGCAAACCGATCAGGCCATCTATTCGAAGGGGCTCTGGGGCGCCTACTTTGACGCTATTGTTCCCGGGCAATACACGGTAGAGGCCGGGCAGATCTCCTCCGGATCCGTCAACAACTGGTTCGCGAAGAATTTCACGTTGCAGGCGCACCTAGAAGAGTCAGCAACCGGCCGCGACATCTACCAGATCCTCGATGAGAAGGCGAAGGATGTCCCGATCGGGTCTGACGGTGTGATTGCTTTGGACCATTTCCAAGGCAACCGCTCGCCGTTCTCGAATGCATACTCCCGCGGTGCATTTACCGGACTCACGCTGAGCCACACAGAGAATCACCTGTACCGTGCGGTCCTCGAGAGTGTTTGCTTCGGTACACGCACCATCTTTGACACGATGCGCGAAAAGGGACTTGATCCCACGACCGTCATGGTTTCGGGAGGCCCAACCAAGTCTGAGTTCTGGATGCAGATGCATGCGGATGTGACTGGTGTGCCGATGTCCCTTCCCAACAACACGGAGGGTCCTCTGGTTGGCTGCGCCATCTTGGCGGCAGTGGGTGCCGGCCTCTACGAGAACATTCAGGAGGCCGCGCAGAACATGATGAGCATTGCTCATACCATCGAGCCGCGGCCAGGCGCATACGAAGAATACGATTTCTACTTCCATCGCTACCTTGAGATCTACCGCGCCCTTGAGCCAATCGCGGCCCAAACCTCGCGGCACATCGGAGCCCGGGAGTAGTAACTACCGATGACATCAACACGTGGCGCGGGCCAGCCGATAGAATAGTGGCCTGCGCCACGGTGTTGTGTGGGGAGCGCCGTCGTCGTCAAAAAACCTATCCGAGAGGAACTGAAGTGGATATCGCAGTAATTGGTTCGAATATGGTGGATCTGATCTCATACGTGGACCGCATGCCCGAACAGGGCGAAACGCTGGCGGCTCCCGATTTCCAAATGGGCTGTGGCGGCAAGGGCGCCAACCAAGCGGTTGCTGCGTCGCGGCTTGGCTCGGACGTGCTGATGGTGACGCGCGTGGGCAACGATATTTTCGCGAAGAATACGATCGATAATTTCGCGAAGAACGGCATTGACACGCGGTTTGTTCTGGAGACCGAATCGACTTCCGGCGTGGCTCCCATCTTCGTGGATAAGGATTCGAACAATTCCATCATCATCGTGCTCGGCGCGAATGAGAAGCTCTCGCCAGCCGATATTGACGCCGCCGCGGATGAAATCGCCGCCTGCAAGCTCATCGTGCTACAGCTGGAGGTGCCGCTGGAAACGGTGTACGCCGCGATCGAATTCGGCAACGCCCACGATATTCCCGTGCTGCTGAATCCAGCGCCCGCCCATCCAGACCTCGATATCGAGCGGGTCAAGAGCTGCACGTACTTCATGCCGAACGAAACTGAGCTTGCGCTGTTAACGAGCAAGCCCGTGGATACGATCGAACAGATCCGCGAGGCTGCCCAAGGGCTGGTTGATCAAGGCGTCAAGGACGTGATTGTGACGATGGGATCGCGCGGGGCCCTCTGGGTGAATTCGACTTTCACGAAGGAAATTCCGGCCGTGCGTGTGGAAGCGAAGGACACGACTGGGGCGGGGGACGCCTTCATCGGATGCTTCAGTCACTACCTCGTCAAGAGCGGCGACGTGGAGAAGGCGATGGCGATGGCCAGCAAGTATGCCGCCGATTCGGTCACCAAACTTGGGACACAGAGCTCCTACGCCACCGCGGCCGAATTCGTGGGGGCGCGTTAGCCCGTTAACCCAGATTTCGCATCAGAAATTCGTTCTGGGGACAACGACGTTTCTGACGCAAGCCCCACCGCGGCAAATCTCATGCTGAGGTGGGGCTCCGTCGTCGTTCTAAAAAAGGATTAAACCTCTTCTTGCTGGCGTACCCGCCGCGCGCAACCCGCGTAGTACCCAACGAAACTGGTGGCCATCGCAACAATCACGCCGATGTTGCCGGCCGCCCACACGCCGTCCTTGCCTCCGATGAGCCCGAGCAGGTAACCCTGCCAATCATTCCAGGAGGCATCGGAGTAGCCGTTGATAACAAGGCCCCAGCCGATCGCGCAGCTGACGGCCATCAGCACCAGTGATACCCAGTTGAAGGCACCGTAGCGTCCGGAGGAGTTGAACAGTGCGAATTCGTCGTAGCTGCGGCGGCGCAGCGCGATGTCGGCCATCATGATGCCTGCCCACGAGGCCAGTGGCACGCCCAGCGTCACGAGGAATGACTGGAATGGCCCGATGAACGTGGGGGAGAAGAACACCACGTAGATGGTTCCGGCAGTAAGGATCACGCCGTCAATGAGCGAGGCGACCGGGCGCGGGATCTTGATTCCGAGGGTCAGCAAGGTCAAGCCCGAGGAGTAGATGCCGTTGATGGCGCCGGAGAGCAGAGAAAGAATCGCGGTCAGGAGGAAGGGAATGAGGAACCACGTGGGTAGCAGCGAGGCGAGCGCACCCACCGGATCGTTTCCGATCTCCGTGGAGAGATCGGCCGAAGAGCCCGCCAGCGTCAGTCCGAACGTAATGAGAACGACCGGCCCGAGCGATCCGCCCAGTGTGTTCCAGAAGATGATTGAACTGCCCTTGGCGTCCCGCGACTGGTAGCGCGACCAGTCCGCCGCGATGTTCACCCAGCCGAGTCCCATCCCCGTCATCACCATTGTCATGCCACCGATCATGGCTGGCACGGAACCGTTCGGGATTGCCAGCAGCACGTCCCAGTCGATGCTCGGAACCACAAGGAACACGTAGATGATCGTGGTAATACCGGTGAGCCACGTGAGGACGGCCTGCATCTTCATGATGATGTGGTAGCCGGCCACGGCCCCCAGAATAATGAGGGCGGCAACTACCACGGCCGCCGCGATGTTCACCATGGTGTGATCGCTACCAACCCAACCGAGCCGCTCAAAAACGGTCGCGGTGGCAAGCACCGCGGTGATGGCCAGCGAGGTCTCCCAACCGATCGACGTCAGCCACGAAACCACGCCAGGAATCTTCGCGCCTTGCACGCCGAACGCTGATCGCGACATGACCATGGTGGGAACAGACCCGCGCTTGCCGCCCAGCGCGATCACGCCACAGATGGCGAAGGAGAGGATCACCCCAATCACGGCCACAACGGTTGCCTGCCAGAACGAGATTCCGAAGCCGAGAACCCACGCGCCGTAAGCCATTCCGAACACGGAGATATTCGAGGCGAACCACGGTAGGAAGAGGTTGCGTGGCTGGGCCGTGCGTTCAGCCTCGCTCACGATTTCAATGCCGGTGAGCTCGATACCCGAGCCGCCCTGAGTTTGTGTGCTCATCGAAGCACTCCTTCGTGGTGGTGTTAGACGTGACCTTAGGATACTGCCAGTTCTCCCCAAAGGGGCACGTGTGCACGCCCATGATACGGAATAGCGCCTCACCCGCTACTATCTAGGCAGCACGATTCGCGAGTTTCAAGGAGGTCCGTGATGGATTTTGGGCCCGATGTTTCCACTTATGAGGGCAAGCGAGTGGGGCTATTCGGTGACTACTTCTATCCGCTCCATCGCGGCCACCTCACCCAGATTGATGAGGCCGCCACGCGCGTTGACGTGTTGTTTGTGGCCGTTTTTGCGAACGATCCCCACGAGCAGTCACTGATCGCAGGAACCGAGTTCGCCCAGTTGAGCCCCCGGCTCCGCGAACGATGGCTCTCCGAGCTTTTCGCCGCACGCCCGAATATTCGGGTGCTCACCGCTCCTGTTGGCTCCGATCACACGGCGAGCTTCCACGAACTGGCGCTCCGCTGTCACCACATCGACGAGGTGTTCGTCCAAGACGATGAAACTGCAGCCGAGATGGAGACCGCCCTGCCCGGTACCGCACGCGTCACGCTGCCTCCCAATACCCCGGACGCCGCTACGATCCGCCGCGAAGGCACCAGTGCTCACTGGGAAGCCCTGCCCCGGCCGGTCCAGCTTCATTACACGAAACGGGTCGCGTTTTGCGGCTGGGAAAGCTCCGGAAAGTCTTTCACCGCCGAACACATCGCCCGCGTGCTCGCCACCACCTGTGTCCCCGAGTACGGCCGCGAATACTACGAGCAATTGGGTGGCTACGAGGACATCGCCGAAAGTCAGGACGCCTTGAACACCGCTTCCGGCCAGCTCCATTCCCTTGAGCGGGCTGTAGGTAACCGGATTCTGTGCGTGGATACGGACTTGATATATACCCAGTTTTATCATCTGAAGGATTTTGGGTGGATGCATCCCGCGCTTGACGCCCTGGTCCGAGCGAACGCCGAGAAAATCGACGAGTGGATTTTTCTAGAGCCCCGGAACCCTCTCGCTGATGACGGCTCCAGATTTAGGTATAACGACGACGAACGCCAATCCACCTCTAACTCCCTCCAAGAAGTGTACCGGCATTATGGGGTTAACCTGCATGTTGTCGATGAGGCGGATGACGCGAAGCGCTTGCAGGTATGCGAGGAGTTGGTGCGCTCCTTCATGTGAGGGCACGTCGTCGTCGGAAAAACTCCTCAACCACATTTTTCACGCAAACCCGGGTTTTGGATTAGCGGAAGGGTCCAAGGTTTGAAATTGGCATCCCACGTACTGGGATAACTCGTATTATCTGGTTACGCGCCCAAGCGCGGGGGAGGGGACAACACACACGCCTCCCATGAATGGAAGGGATGTACCCGTGAAGAGGACACGTTCTTTGGCAGCGACGCTCGCCTGCGCAGCTCTCGTGCTGACCGCATGCGGATCGTCTGACGATGCCGACACAAGCAATGGCTCAAGCGATGAGTCTTACAACATCGCGGTGACACAGATTGTCACGCACGATTCACTCGATCAGTCGATCGAGGGATTCAAGCAGGCACTCGAAGATGAGGGCCTCGATGTCACATACGACGATCAGAACGCCAACAATGACCAGACGGTTGTTGCTTCGATCTCAGGGACGATCGCCTCGAGCGATACCGATCTGGCACTCGGTGTGGGCACGCCAATGGCTCAGGGACTAGCGCAGTCCATCGCGGACAAGCCGATCCTGTTCACTGCGGTGACCGATCCGGTGGACGCCGGGCTGGTGGATTCCCTTGAGGCACCTGGAGCAAACGTCACTGGAACAACCGATGCGAACCCTGTTGTTGAACAGCTGGAACTCATCAAGCAGATCGTCCCAGATGTGGAGACCGTGGGGGTTATCTACAACTCTGGTGAGGCCAACTCCGCCGTGCAGGTGCAGTGGCTGAAGGACGCTGCTGCCGATCAGGACATTGAGGTAAAGGAAGCGACGCTCTCCAACACCTCCGAGGTGCAGCAGGCTGCCAATTCGCTCGATGTGGATGCCATTTACGTCCCCACCGATAACACCGTGATTTCCGCCTTCGATTCCGTGATCCAGGTGGGCGAATCCAAGTCGATTCCCGTGTTCCCGGCCGAGGGCGATTCTGTTGCCAAGGGCGGGCTTGCCACCTACGGTCTTAACTACTTCGATCTGGGCTACCAGACGGGCGAGATGGCCATCGAGATCCTCGTTAACGGCGCCGATCCTGCCAGCATGGCGGTAGAGACCCAGAAAGAGCCCGTCATTTACCTGAACCTTGGCGCAGCTGAACGCATGGGCGTTGAGCTGCCTCAAGAGGTTATTGACCAGGCCGACGAAGCCAACATCACCGAATAGCTAGGGTTTGACGGATGTCCACAAAGGCCTCCGTCAAAACGCCGCCCTGGCCCAGCACTTAGGACCACACATGATAACTGCCGTTGAACTGGGATTGCTCTACGCCATCATGGCGCTAGGCGTCTATCTGACGTTCCGCATTCTCGAATTTGCGGATCTAACGGTTGACGGCAGTTTTACTACGGGAGCCGCAGTTGCCGCCATTTCCATAGTGAATGGCGTGAATCCCTTCCTTGCAACTGCTGCAGCCTTCGTTGCTGGGCTCGGGGCTGGTGTGATCACCGGTATTCTGCACACCAAGGCGAATATCGATGGGCTACTGGCCGGTATTCTCACGCAGATTGGCCTGTATTCGGTCAACCTGCGGATCATGGGGGCGGCCAACGTTTCACTGCTGCGTAATGACACCTTGTTTTCGGGACTGCGTGCGGACGGTAACCTAGGCGGCGGATCTTGGCTTGGCACCGCCTACTTGGCGCCCGTGGCACTCGTAGTTCTCCTCCTCATGATTTGGTTCCTCAACACCAATCTTGGGTTGGCGATGCGAGCCACCGGCGATAACTCCGAAATGATCCGCTCCTTCGGAGTGTCAACCGACGCCCAAAAGATTCTCGGGCTATCACTCTCCAACGGGCTCGTTGCGCTCTCGGGTGCACTCGTGGCCCAATATCAGGGATTTGCTGATGTTTCGATGGGAATCGGCATCATCGTTGCGGGCCTCGCTTCGGTCATCATTGGTCAGGCGATCTTCGGGCGCCTGACTATCGTGCGGGCCGCTACCGCGGCGGTATTTGGCGCGGTGCTCTACCGCGTTGTTATTCAGCTCGCCCTCATGGCGGGGCTGAACCCGAACGATATGAAGCTGATCTCCGCAATCCTTGTGGTGATCGCACTCGTGGTTCCCCAGATGAAGATCGTGAAGAAAGTGCCTCATCGCTTCACACCCGCCTGGCGGACGGGAAAGTCCGAGGTAGTTCCCGCCGAAGGGGTAGAGCCCGCCGAAGGAGAGGAAGCCTGATGCTCGAACTAACTGGTATCACCAAGACCTTCTTCCCCGGAACGGTCAATGAGCGCAAGGCACTCGTCAACGTTGATCTCAACCTGCGCGAGGGCGATTTCGTCACCGTGATCGGCTCCAATGGCGCCGGCAAGTCCACCCTCCTCAACGTCGTGTCCGGTTCGATCCGTAGCGATAGCGGAACCGTTGTGATCGGCGGCAAGAACGTCACAAAGCTAACCGATTACCAGCGCGCCGCCTATATTGGCCGGGTCTTCCAGAACCCCTCGGCAGGCACCGCGCCGCACATGACCATCGAGGAGAACCTTGCGATGGCCAAGAAGCGCGGCAAGCGCCGCGGGCTCGGATGGTCCGTGAAGAAGTCATTGCGGCAGGAGTTTCGGGACGATCTGGCAACTCTGGAGCAGGGCCTGGAGGACCGGCTCGATGATTGGGTCGGTCTACTTTCGGGCGGCCAGCGCCAGTCCCTTTCCCTCCTCATGGCCACCTTCACCAACCCGCAGATCCTCCTACTGGACGAGCACACGGCCGCCCTCGATCCCCAGCGCGCCGCCTCGGTCACGAAGATCACCGCGGAACTGGTGGAAGCTCAAGGGCTAACCACCCTCATGGTCACCCACAATATGGAGCAGGCCCTCGCCATGGGCAATCGCCTCATCATGATGCATCAAGGCGAAATCATCCTCGACGTTGATGGTATTGAGAAGGCATCGATGACAGTGCCCGATCTCCTCGCCGAGTTCGAGAAGCACCGTGGGGCCGAACTGAGCGATAAGGATCTGCTTCAGTAGCGCGGCAGCGGCGTCGCGTTCGTTGTCTCGTCGTCTTGTCGTAGTCTCGTCGTCGGTAAAAATACCCGTTCTCATAGGACCAACTTCAGTGGCACGGGACCCGGCGGGCGTGGGAGAATAGGGGCCATGACTTACACCCTCGTACTGCTCCGCCACGGCGAGAGCGAATGGAACGCGAAGAACCTCTTCACGGGCTGGGTTGATGTGCCGCTCTCCGAAAAGGGCCGCGCGGAAGCCTCCCACGGAGGTGAGCTTCTCAAGGAAGCTGGCGTGCTACCCGACAAGCTGTACACCTCGATGCTGCGCCGCGCGATCATGACGGCCAACCTCTCGCTGGACGCGGCCGATCGCCACTGGATCCCAGTGGAGCGCAACTGGCGCCTGAACGAGCGCCATTACGGCGCCCTGCAAGGTCTCAACAAGAAGGAGACCCGCGACAAGTACGGCGAAGAGCAGTTCATGGCATGGCGCCGCTCCTATGATGTGCCGCCGCCCGCCATCGAAGCTGGCTCCGAATACTCGCAGGATACCGATCCCCGCTACGCAGGCGAGCCCATCCCCATGACCGAGTGCCTCAAGGATGTTCTTGAGCGCCTGATGCCCTACTGGAACGACGTGATTGTTCCGGACATCAAGACTGGCAAGACGATTATGATTGCCGCACACGGTAACTCCCTGCGCGCGATCGTCAAGTACCTTGATGACATTTCCGATGATGAAATCGCCGGCGTCAACATCCCCACCGGAATTCCGCTCGTCTACGAGCTGGACGAGGAAACCTTGAAGCCCATCAAGAAGGGTGGCAAGTACCTCGATCCCGAGGCTGAGGCGAAGATCGCCGCCGTTGCCAACCAGGGCAAGTAGGCTGCGAAGCTAGAAAAGCGAAGAAAGGGGAGGCGGGACTTGGTGTCCTGCCTCCCCTTCGTACGTGTTCATGCGTATTGGGCGTATTGGCCCGGTCGAGATTCGGATTTGGGCTCGCGGCTCGGGATGGGGACTAGGATTTGGGGTCAAGGTTGAGACCCTAGATCAAGTTGGGTGTCAGGCGGTGGCTCGAGTTTTGTGACGGTGACGCTTCGGGTGTGACAGTGACACTCCGGGTGTGACAGTGAGGTCTACGCCCGGGTTTAGAGGTCGCTGTCAGCACTGAAAGGGCACTCTCACGGGTTGAGGGAGGTCGAAAGGGTGCTCTCACGGGTTGAGGGAGGCGTGCTACCCGAGCATCTCCTCCTCGGTTCCGGGCACGGACTCGTGTTCAGTGTTGAGCCCGGTTACGAGGAACACCATGCGCCGGGCAACGGAGACCGCGTGGTCCCCGTATCGCTCCAAGAAGCGTCCGAGCAGCACAACGTCTACCACTTCCTGGCGGGTGAGCGGGTGGTTCTCATCAAGGACAATCTCGAACGAGCGGCGATGGAAGTTATCCAGAATCTCATCGTTCTCCTCAATTTCTCGGGCCAAACTGAGGTCCTGAGTCTCGACTAGCTTTGCCACCATCTTCCCCACAGAAGCGGCCTCATCGGCCATGGAGATGAGGAGTTCGTAGGTGGGGCCCTCGGCGGCGGTTTGCGGGAACCGTCCTCGGGCAATGTAGGCGACGTGCCGGGCCAGATCCCCCATGCGCTCTAGGGTTGCCGCAAGGCGCATTGCGGACACGACGGTGCGAAGATCGCCGGCTACAGGAGCCTGCCTAGCCAGCAGCGATACCGCCATCTCGTCAACGTTCTGCTCGAGGAAATCGATCTGATGATCGGCGTCAATCACGGATTCGGCTAGAGCAAGGTTGGCGTCTTTCAGTGAGGCCGCCGCGCGTTCCATCGCGGTTGCTGCCTGTTTGGCGAGCATGGCGAGGGTGTCCTCTAGGAGGGACATCTCCTTGCGGAATTCGTGACGCATGGGGCTCCTTAACCTCGGTGGGCACAAAGTGAAGGCGGATGTGCCCAAGCTGCTCTCCTACGTTAACCCAAGCAGGTGAACGGGCGCTTTGACTTCGGTGAACACTCGGAAAAGTTTGGCTTCTACGAGTGGGAGCGCGCGCTCGGGACCGTAAACTGGGTTCATGCCTAATGGAGTGATTCTGTTACTTGCGGCCGGGCTCGGCTTGCTCGTGGGCGCATGGGCCACCGCCGCATTCTTCAATTATGAGCGAAAGCGTGAGCGCGACGTTGTTCTTCCGCCCCTGACCGATGATCAGGTAACAGCCAGCCCGATTCTGGATTCGCTTCCGCAGGATTACATCATCATTGAGAAAAGTGGCAAGGTTTCGAGGGCATCCACACGGGCTTATTCTTACGGGATTGTGAACGATGACGAAGTTATCCGCGCCGAATTCACCCGCCTCATCAACGCTGCTCATTCCGACGGGCTCATCCATGGCCAAGAGATCCGGATGAAGCGTTCCACGCTCACTGAGGATGTGGAATCCCGATTGATTGTACGGTCGGCACCGATGAACGGAGGGCGTGTGCTGGTGCTGTTCGAGGACAGCACAACGAGGTTGAGGCTTGAAGAGGCCAGGAGGGATTTCACGGCAAATGTGTCGCATGAGCTGAAGAGCCCTATTGGGTCCATTTCTCTTCTGTCGGAAACGATCGCTGATAGCGCGGATGATCCGGACGCTGTCCGGCACTTTTCTAGCCAGCTCATGACGGAATCGCGCAGGCTTGGGGTGCTGGTTCAAGAGTTGATCCAGCTGTCTCGGCTTCAAGAGGGGGATGCGTTCCGCACCTCAGAGCTAGTGAGCATCGATGATGTTGTTGCAGAGGCTATGGACCGCGTGTCTGTGGAGGCAGATACGAGGGACGTGACGTTGGTGACCGGAGGAACCCAAGGCTTACATGTATATGGGGATCAGGCGATGCTCACCACTGCTGTACGTAATCTCATCGATAACGCGGTGCGCTACTCGCATCTTCATGGACGTGTTTCAATGGGGATTTCCACGCATGACGGGCTGGTTTCGATCGCTGTAGTTGATCAGGGAGAAGGCATTGCCCCTGATCAGAAGGATCGAGTATTCGAACGCTTCTATCGGGGAGATAAGGCACGCTCGCGCGAGACGGGCGGAAGCGGGCTAGGCTTATCCATTGTGAAGCATGTGGTTGCGGATCATGGTGGGCGGATGAGTTTGTGGAGCACGCCAGGGCAGGGATCAACCTTCACCATCTTGTTGCCCGAGGCAAATCGTCCGCAAGCCGAGGCTCTCGAACAAGAAGCCGTCACTGAGGAACCTGAGACCAACGAGTAAGGATAGACGAATGGCCAAGATTCTTGTGGTGGATGACGAGTTGGTTTTTCGTGACACCTTGGCATTTAATCTCAATCGAGACGGATACGAAGTTATCACAGCTGCTGACGGACTAGCTGCGGTGGAGATAGCATTAGCATCCCATCCGGATCTGGTGTTACTTGACCTCATGCTCCCTGGCATCTCTGGGATCGAGGTGTGCAAGCAGGTCCGTGCATACTCCAATGTCCCGATCATTATGGTGACGGCCAAGGACGATGAAATCGATAAGGTTGTTGGCCTTGAGGTTGGGGCAGACGATTACTTGACGAAGCCGTATTCATACCGGGAACTTGTTGCGCGGATTCGGGCGGTCCTGCGGCGATCCTCCGCCGATCAGGCGGAGGAAGAGGCGGGCGATACTCTGAGCGTTGGTCACATCGTAATGAATACGGGAGCGCACGAAGTGAGCGTGGATGGCCAAGATGTCCAGATGCCGTTGCGTGAGTTCGAGCTACTTGAGCTTTTCATGAATAACCCTGATCGTGTGCTCACTCGTACTCAAATTCTTGATCGCATATGGGGACTGAATTACATCGGGGATACAAAAACGCTTGATGTCCATGTCAAGAGGATCCGCGCAAAGATTGAGTCAGATCCGAGCAATCCGTCTACTCTCGTGACTGTGCGAGGGCTTGGCTACAAGCTCGTTTCCTCGGACGAATAGCGGCGGATCAGGGTGCGGGCCCCGGGGCCGAACGCCATCTCCGTTGCAGCGGGAAAGTTCTGAGCCTATACCTGCCGTGGTAGAATGTCTATCTGAACACTCATTCGCAACGAAGGAGCCTCAACCGAATGGCTTTCAAAATCGGCGAGACAGTCGTCTACCCGCATCACGGAGCTGCCTACATCGAGGATATTTCAACGAAGAAGATTCGTGGTGAAGAAAAGCTCTATCTCACCCTCCGGGTTATGCAAGGCGACCTCGTGATTCAGGTTCCGGCCGATAAGGTGGAGGACGTAGGCGTTCGGGACGTCTCCAATGATCAGCAGCTTGAGAATGTCTTTGAGGTGCTGCGCGCTGATCACATTGAGGAACCCTCGAATTGGTCACGGCGCTTTAAGGCTAATAGCGAAAAGCTCACCTCCGGCGATGTTATCAAGGTTGCCGAGGTAGTCCGTGATCTCACGCGGCGCGATACCGGCCGTCACCTCTCCGCTGGAGAAAAGCGGATGTTATCGCAGGCCCGTCAGATTCTTGGGTCCGAAGTTGCTCTGGCACGCGACGTTGATGAGGAAAGGGCGCTAGAGTTCCTCGATGAGATCCTCCAAGAGTCCGCTCCTGAAGTGGAAACAACCGAAACTGAGTAAGCTAACGCCATGAGCGTTGCAGCAGTGATAGCGGGTGCCGGAAACGGCACCCGCCTTGGTTTAGATGGGCCGAAGGCCCTCATCAAACTTGCCGGCGAGCCACTTATTGTCCACGCCGTGCGATCCATGGCCGAATCGGGCGTTGTGGACCGTTGCGTCGTGACTGCCCCCACTGAAAGCGTCCAGCTTTTCGAAGAGACTCTCGAGCGGGCTGGTTTTGAAGCGACAGTGGTTGCTGGGGGAACAACGCGTCAGGCATCTGTGGCTGCGGGGCTGGATGCTGCGGGTACGGCCAATTTTGTCCTGATCCATGACGCGGCCCGCGCGCTCACTCCGCCCGGTCTCATTCGCAGGGTGGTGGAAGCGTTAGAGGCCGGCCATGCGGCCGTTGTGCCCGCGCTACCTGTGGTGGATACGATCAAGCTGGTGGGCGAGCGTGCTACGGACGGGACGGAACCCGTCCTTGAAACTTTAGACCGAACCAGCTTGCGGGGTATGCAGACCCCGCAAGGCTTTGATATGGCGGCCGTGCGGGAAGCTCATGCACGGTTCGCGGCGGACGCGGCCGAGGAAGCTAGTTCGGCCCCCGATGATGCCTTCCTTGTTGAGGCGGTGGGCTATCCCGTTGCCCTCGTTGAAGGAAGCGAATTGGCTCTGAAGATCACTCGTCCCCTTGACCTGCGGATCGCTGAGCTTCTAGCGGCAAACGAAGGGTAACCATGGACATTCGAGTGGGCACGGGCGTTGACGTGCATGGCTACAGTGATGATCCTGATCGGACGCTCGCACTCGCGTGCCTGCAGTGGCCCGGGGAGCGGGGTCTTGACGGGCATTCAGACGCCGATGTGGCTACCCATGCGGCCTGTGACGCCGTGCTGATCGCCAGCGGTGTGGGTGATCTGGGTACGGTGTTCGGCACGGATCGGCCAGAGTGGGCCGGAGCGTCTGGGGAGCAGCTGCTTGGTGAGGCCGCGAGGCTGACACGCGAGGCCGGCTGGAGCATCTCGAATATCTCCATCCAGATTATTGGCCAGCGCCCCCGGTTCCTTCCCCGTAAGGCAGAAGCCGAGGCAGCCATGTCCGCCGTGGTTGGCGCGCCAGTGGGCGTGAGTGCTACAACCACCGATCACCTCGGTTTCACGGGTCGAGGTGAGGGCTTGGCGGCGATCGCGACGGCGCTCGTCACCCGCGGTTAACAACCCCTCCCAGAGACAAACCCTCCCCGGGAATTGATGCACTCCCGGTTTTATTTCCCGAGATTTGACGCAGACCCGGTGTGTTTTTTGGAGGGTTGACGCAATCTCGGGTTAAGGGGCGCGCTGGGGCTTCACCGGGATGAACGCCAACAGGCCAACCAACAGAACCAGCACGATGCCGAGGATGCCGAAGTATGCGGCGTCTGCCCGCGAGGTCCCCATGACGTTCGCTGCAATGGTGATGCAGGTGGAGTACATGAATGGTGCAAGGAAGGACACTGCACGGCCAGTGGTGGCGTAGAGCCCGAAGAGTTCGCCCTCCTCGCCGTGGGGCGCGATTCGCGCTAGATAGGTTCGCGAGGCGGATTGGGTTGGCCCCACAAAGACACACAGAATCAGACCAAAGATCCAGAACATAGCTGTTGGCGTGAGCTGAATTGGCCCGAGATCGATCCCCGCATGCGCGAAGAAGATGATGAAGGCAACAACCACCATGGTGGTCAGGGACAAAAGGATGACGGCCCGCGAACCGCTCCGATCATCTAGCCGTCCGAACACGATCGTGGCAATGCCTGCTACTACGTTGGCGGCGATGCCGAAGATGAGCACTTCGTCCGCCTCAAAGCCGAAGGCCGCGGCCGCCAGCACGCCACCAAAGGAGAAGACTCCGGCTAGCCCATCACGGTAGATAGCGGACGAAATGAGGAACCAGACAACGGATCGGTCCGTCCGCCAGAACTGGGCGATGGATCGGAATACCTGACGGTAGGCCTCGATAATCCCGTGCGTTTGGCTTCCAGAGGGTTCGCGATCTTTGCCCTTGATCATGAGGGGGAGGGCAGAGAGGAGGAACCACGCCGCGGAGATCACCATGGAAACTCGGATGTTCGTTCCATCTTCGCTGGTAACACCAAACCAGCCAACGTCTGGCGCAATGAATCCAACGTAGAGGATTGCCAGCAGCACAATGCCGCCAACGTATCCCATACCCCATCCAAAGCCGGAGACACGGCCAACGGTCTCCTTCGTTGAGATGTCTGAGACGGTGGAGTTGTAAACCACCGATCCGGTTTCAAAGATGATGTTGCCGAGCGCAACCAAGATGAGGCCAAGCCACATGTAAGTTCCGCCCCCGTCCGGCTTAACGAAGAACAGGAAGGCCATGATCACAACTACGCCCAGCGTTGCCCATGTCAGAGTGCTGTTTCGCCTACCTGTCCGGTCGGTCCACTGACCCAAGGCAGGAGCAATGATGGCAACAACGATACCCGCGGCCGCAAGTACCCACCCGAGGTAGGAGTTCGCGTCCGGTCCAAAGAGATCCTTGTTCGTCAAATAGGCGGCAAAGACGAAGGTGGTGACTACCGAGTTAAACGCAGCAGATCCCCAGTCCCACATGGCCCATCGCCACACGGCAGGAGAGAGAAAGCCCTGCTTTTTGGGCTGATCGGTGGATGTGTCTGCACTCATGACCCACAGCTTAGCGGGTAATAATGCTGCGCCGGTCCTCAGGCGATAGGCTATGACCGTGAGCCTCACGATTTATGATTCTGCCACTCGGACTCAACGAGAATTCGTTCCCTTAACACCGGGGAAGGTTGGCGTGTACCTGTGTGGCGCCACGGTGCAAGGCGCACCACACATCGGGCATATCCGATCGGCCGTTGCATTCGATGTCCTCGTACGGTGGCTGCGCCGCTCGGGCTATGAGGTCACGATGGTCCGCAACGTGACGGATATTGACGATAAGATCCTTGATAAGTCCGCCGATGCTGGCCAGCCGTGGTGGGCATGGGCCTACACGTATGAGCAGGAGTTCGCCAAGGCGTACCGTACGCTCGGCCTGATTCCGCCCACGTACGAACCTCGCGCCACGGGCCACATTCCGCAGATGATCGAACTGATCCAAGAGATCATCGATGCTGGCCACGCCTATGTGGGCAACCCTGGCAACGTGTACTTTGACGTGACCTCGCTGGACGATTACGGCTCGCTCACCCACCAGAAGGTATCCAACATGGTGGTGGATGAGACGGATATGGAGGCGGATAAGCGTAGCCCCCACGATTTTGCTTTGTGGAAGGCTCCCAAGCCGGGCGAACCGGAGACGGCCGGATGGGATTCCCCATGGGGCAAGGGCCGCCCGGGCTGGCACATTGAGTGCTCCGCAATGTCCGGCCGATACCTCGGCGAAACCTTCGATATTCACGGCGGTGGCATCGATCTCCGCTTCCCGCATCATGAGAATGAGCAGGCACAATCCCATGCCGCCGGCCGCGGCTTCGCCCGCTACTGGATGCACAACGCTTGGGTCACGATCGAGGGCGAGAAGATGAGTAAATCGCTCGGAAACTCCCTCACAGTAGAGAACATCGTGAAGAACGTGGATCCCGTAGTTCTCCGCCTAGCGCTCGGAACGGTGCAGTACCGCTCCACGGTGGCCTATTCGCCCGAAACCCTAACTGAGGCCACGGCTGTATGGGAGCGCCTCTCAGGATTCGTGGATCGCGCAGTCGCCGCCACAGGGGAGGTGCCTGCGGAAGAAATAGCTGCCCTCACTTCGGCCGATCTGCCGGAGGCCTTCGTGGTGGCCATGGATGACGATCTCAACGTTTCCGCCGCGCTCGCGGTAATCCATGAGACCGTGACGGAGGGAAATAATGCCCTCGCCGCCCATGACGATATCGCCGCCGCAGATGCCCAGCGCAATGTCCGGGCGATGCTCGATGTTCTGGGCCTCGATCCACTGGCAGCTCCATGGCGCGGCACCGGCGGGTCAGACAAGACCCATGAGGCGCTCGACGCACTGGTCACCCACGTGTTGAATGACCGCGCCGCTGCAAGAGCAGACAAGGACTGGGCCCGTGCTGATGCGCTGCGCGATTCCCTCCAAGCGGCAGGAATTGCCGTGGAAGACTCCGCAGAAGGCGCACATTGGCATTTGGAGGCACGCTGATGGCTGACAATCACACGAGCCGCCCCAAGGGGAAAAAGGGGCCGTCAAAGGGTTCGGGCGGCAAGAATAGGCGCCGCCTCGAGGGTAAGGGCCCTACACCTAAGGCCGAGGACCGTACATACCATCCCGCTTACAAGAAGAAGCAGGAAGCGGATGCGGCAAGGCGCAAGGCAGAAGCCCGCGCCACCAGCCGCGCGCTTCGTCCGGGCCTCCAGCTCCCCGAAGGCCACGAACTCATCGCTGGCCGAAACCCAGTAATTGAGGCAGTCCGCTCGGGAATCCCGCTGACCCGAGTGTTCATGATCGGGGCGGCAGTATCCGATGAACGCGTAGGCGAGGTAGTCCGCACGGCAACCGCGCTGGGCGCCCCACTCCTTGAGGTCTCTCGCTCGGAGCTGGACCGGATGACGGATGACGCCGTCCATCAAGGCGTCGCCATCGAAGTGCCGCCTCATGAGTACGCCACGATCGACGATCTCATCGTCCGAGGCAACCAGAAGGAAGCCCCTGGCCTGATCGTCGCGCTCGATTCGGTGACGGACCCTCACAATCTTGGTGCCGTCATGCGTTCGGCCAGCGCCTTTTCCGCGGACGGCATCCTCATCCCCGAACGCCGCTCGGCCGGTGTGAATGTGACGGCGTGGAAGGTGTCCGCTGGCGCGGCGGCCCGCGTCCCGGTTGCACGCGAGACAAATCTTGTTCGCTCCCTCCAGCATCTGAAGAAGGCCGGCTATTTCGTGGTGGGCCTAGACGGCGGAGGCGACACGGAAATCGGTAACCTAACTGTCGCGGATATGCCGCTGGTGCTGGTCACCGGATCGGAAGGTAAGGGCCTGGCCCGCCTCACGCGCGAAACCTGTGACGTTGTTGCCTCCATCCCCATCGCCCGTGATCTCGAATCGCTGAATGCGGCGGTTGCCACGGGGATCGCGCTCTACCAGATCGATATGCTGCGTAAGGCAGCGGAATAGGAAACATCATGGCTTCATGGCGTCCAGTCCGCGGCGAGATCATTCGCTTCGATCACACGCTTGCCAGCGTGGAGAGCATCGAGAAGTTTTTCGCCGATAACCGGATCATCGCCCGTGGCATTGACGCGGGGGATACCTATGAAGTCGAGTTGGCCGTGACGGGCCGGCGCCGCCGTGTGGCCACGCTGGACGAAGCGGGCGAGGTGGTGGTTCCCGGCCCATCGGTTCCCGATCTCGTGGAGTTGATGGATAAAACCCTGCGCAAGGTACAGATCGATATCGCCGGGGAAGTGGCCTGGGGCAACATTGATCTGGGTGAAGTGGACGTGTCTTGGGACCTCTCAACTCCCAGCCCCGAGCCCGAATCGGCGGATACTCCACCCACTGCTCTCCCTGCCGAAACCGAGCTAGCTCCTGGCGCGGACGAAGAAGGGGTTGAAGGTGCCTTCCCCGATCTGCCCGAGGGCCCGATGCTCCTTCTCTCGGATCTTTCCTTCGCCGAACTCCCCAGATACGCCGCAGCAGTGGGCACTCCAATTGCGGCGTTCGAATCTGGAGAGACCAAGGCGGTGCTCGCCGATTCGCGCATCCCGGGCCGCGGAGCGCTGGATTCGCCCAAGTTCGTCATCTTGCTGTCCACCGATCCCAGTGGCTTAGAATCCCCGGTGCTGGTAATTCGTCAGGACAATCAGCGGTTCGTCTGGGAGTGGGACTATTCCTTCACCGATATGCCGTGGGTTAGTGGCAATGAGATCGCAACGAATTTCGCCCACGAGCAACTGGGCGCGGGCGCGTTCGTTCTCCGCTTCGCGCAGGATCTCCACGATGTGGATGAAGAGGCCGTGCGCGCCGCGCTCACCGGTAACGCCGAGGAAGCGCCGCGTGCACTGATCCGCGCAATCTCCCTGCCCGAAGAGGTGGCCGATTGCCTGGAGGGCCTGCTAGATGCCCGCCTTGTCCCTGGTTCCGTTGTATTCGAGCCGAAGCCGTTTTCCGAGCGCTTCCAGACCTCGGTTGCCTACGAGGTGTCCGGCAAGGGCCGCGCCACCCCAGAGTTCTGGAGTGTGTTCCGCAAGCTCTACCTAGATCATCCCCACATTATGGAGATCGTCGCTTCCGTCCAGGCTGGCGCCGGATCGGTGGCCGTTGCCGCAGCCGTGAGGAATTGGTCTAAGCCGCGCGGGAAGATCCTCGCTGGAATTGGCGGGGCCCTCATTCTGGACGCTGGTACGCGTATCTTCACTACCCTGTGGGTCCAAGCCGCCCTAGAGTACGAAGGCTTGCGGCCCCGAAACCCGCTTTCGGCCGATACGGCGGAGTAGTTTTTAACGACGACGGATTCGTCACTCTCCCCACACTCAGCCCTGATAGAGAGCTAGCCGCTGATCGGCAATAACTAGCTGCCGCAAGGGAAAAGGGGTTGCGGCGGTAGTTCGTCGTCGTCGGAAAATAACCGAATGCTGGACCAGTAGCGTCCACGTAGTGAACCTAGAGCGTAAACAATGGCGCCCAATTCCTAGGATAGGCCGGGCGCTCGGCGGACCGGGTGACCAAGGCATACACCGGGAGGCACTTCGGTCATGGCATGGAAACTACACGGAGACGGAAAGCATATCGCACCGGGGGAGGTTGTCCAACCGGACGAACGCCTCGCGTGGCCCGCAACAATTGGCATCGGAGCGCAGCATGTGGTTGCCATGTTTGGCGCCACGTTCCTGGTGCCGCTGCTGACGGGATTCAATCCCTCCACCACACTGTTTTTTACGGGTATCGGAACGCTGCTATTTATTGGGATCACCTCCGGCCGGCTACCCAGCTACCTCGGATCGTCCTTCGCACTGATCGCACCAATCGGTGCCGTGACCGGATACACGATGGATTCCGGTGTGCCGATCGATTCGCACAAGATGTCCTTGGCTCAGGGCGGCATCGTTTCCGCCGGACTTGCGCTGGCGATAGTGGGCGTGATCGTTCATTTCGCCGGATCGAAGTGGATCGATAAGCTCATGCCACCGGTAGTGACTGGAACGATCGTGGCGCTCATCGGCTTCAACCTAGCGCCGGCCGCGTGGAATAACGTTAAGGCGGCACCGGTCACGGCCATTGCTACCATCGCGGGAGTACTGCTGGTGACCGTCCTATTCAAGGGAATTATCGGGCGGCTTTCCATTCTGTTCGGTGTGCTTTTTGGTTACGGCGTGGCAGTTGTGCGCGGCGAGGTCAACTTCGATGCTATCTCCGAGGCCGGCTGGGTTGGCGTTCCTGAATTCCACGGCCTCGCCTTCGATCCCACGCTGCTGGGCCTGTTCATTCCCGTGGTGCTCGTGCTGATTGCGGAGAACGTGGGTCACGTGAAGTCCGTTTCAGCCATGACGGGGCGTGAACTCGACGATCTGACTGGCCGGGCACTCTTCGCCGATGGCCTCTCCACGATGTTCGCCGGAAGCGGCGGCGGTTCGGGTACCACCACCTACGCTGAGAACATCGGCGTGATGGCGGCAACCAAGGTGTACTCCACCGCGGCCTATATCGTTGCGGCCATCTGTGCGCTCGGCCTATCCATGTTCCCGAAGTTCGGCCAGATCATCGCCACCATTCCCCCGGGAGTTTTGGGCGGTGCGGCAACTATCCTGTACGGCATGATCGGCATGCTAGGGGTGCGCATCTGGGTACAGAACCGCGTGGACTTCTCCGATCCGGTTAACCTCAACACGGCAGCCATTGCCATGGTAATCGCTATTGCGAACTACACCTGGCACTGGGGCGACATGGTGTTCGAGGGCATCGCGCTCGGCTCTTTTGGCGCCATCATCCTGTACCACTTCATGCGCACAGTATCGCGGTGGCGTGGTACCTCGCTCGAATCGGCATCGCCGGCCTCTGCGCCCGCGGGTACCGAAATCGAAGAGCATTCGCTTTCTCGCGAGCATAGCTACGGCTGGTGGAAGCGAGTTGGGCGTAAGCTCAATGGGACCGACAGCGAGCCGGCCGATGCTTCGCCGGAGGATGCGCCAACGAAGTAGCTTTAGGGCCCGCCTATCAGGTGGTAGACGCGGAGCCGCCGCCCAAACGTGAAGGTGTAACTTGACGTTTGGGCCGTCGCTTCACGTTTGGGCGTAACTGGCGCTCCCGAGTTGCTTCAGTGAGGCGTGCGCGATCTAGTCAGCGATCGTCTCTGGTAGACAGTTCGGAAGGTAAGATTCTGCTCCGGCCGTGTCGCCTGACAAGAGAGGATCAACGCTCTCTGCGAGGAATTCATCGTAATCCGGGAACATAGAGGCGTATTCCATGTCAGTAAAGGAGTGAAGCATATCAACCGTTTCTGCTACTCCTGTAGTGTTTCCGGCTTCAACCTGATTGATACCGGTGGAAAGCCAGCCGCATTTCCAATCAATCGCCATAAGGGAGGCAAAGAAACCTTCTTCGTACCAATAGGTTTGGAGCTCATCGTCGGAGGTATCTTTCGCCGATAATTCTCCTGCCGTTAACGCCTTGATTTGCTGATCGATTTCTTCGAACTGTTCAGGACCCCCAAAGCTGACTCCCTCGGGTAACACCAAAACGCTCGTGGCTTCGGAACGTTCTGCTTCCTGCTGGTTCATAACATCTGACTTGTTTTCCTGGAGTTCTGCAATCGCGGTAGCGTTCGCTTCTTCCTTGCTCAACGCAGCGGGTGATGGATCCCGTTGAGCGGCTTCAGAGGCCTCCACGCTGCTATCTCCCGCAAGTTGGATGCCAATGAATCCACCAAGCGCTAAGGTGGCGACTCCCGTGCACAATGCTCTCATTCTTTTTTGCATCTGTTTACCCGATCCCTGTAGCAATCAGTAATTCAATGTGCCCGAAAAGTTTGCGTAGGCGTCCGAGGCGGGCATTCCGGTGCCTTTTGTGTTGAGTGCGAACTCCATGCGGGTTGTAACACCCGACGTGTATGGGAATATACCACTTCCGTTGTAGGGCTTGAATTGTAAGCGTGTGAACTGTGTTCCGCTCCGATTGCGGAGTCCTATTGCCCAGGTTCCATTCGTCCATCCGAGAGAGCCGAAGCAACAGTACGCCTTTGAAACCGTGCCTTTGAACGAGACTCCACCGCCTGGAGTCTTGACACGCCACGTGCTGTACTGTCTTAAAGACTGCGAGACTACACCGCTGACAGCCGCTGATTTAGCAGAAGCCCCAGAAACCGGACCGCCTCATATGCCAACAGTCCCGAGCGCGAAGACTAGAGTGATAACTGTTAATACTCTACGAAGTCTCATCATCGAGATCCCTCCTGTTTTCATAAGGAAACCTGGTGTATTTCAATACAGCACGGTCTTTCGTTCTGCTGTGACGACAGACAAACTAATATTCTGGTGATGTTCGCACCTGAGAGCGAGAACCTGAACTACGGTTGACGGCAGACAACGATGGGGTCGATTGGCTTTATAAGTGAGAAAGAGCTTCGGATACGGGTTAAGTCGGAACATGTAGCTCGCTGGTATTCCGTTGAAGGATAAACAATAGGCCCGTCGCTCTTGTCAAGATTTCTGGAGAGAACTATGGCAGACCAAATGGTATTGCAGACGCAGCAGTGGCTGAACGATACTTATCGCAATTCTACAGGTTTTGGGAGTGTCGTCGAAGATGGTAGGACGGGCTGGGACACGATTTACGGGTTGATCCGGGGTCTTCAAATTGAACTCGGGATTACGGCTCTAGCCAACAGCTTCGGTCCGAGCACACAAGCAAAGTTCCGGACCCGTTGGCCAGATGGTATTCCAGAGCAAGATGCTGGCGCAGAATCGGTAAGTAACGTATATGCGATTATTCAAGGTGCGTTGTGGTGTAAAGGATATTCAACAGGTTCTGATATCACGACGCATTTTTATGCCGGGACCGGCAATGCGATCAAGAGGCTGAAAACTGATATGGGAATCAGTGGAGACTCCACGGTCACGCTTGATATTATGAGAGCATTGTTGTCTATGCAGCAGTTTGTGCTTCTGCAGTCATCTGGTGGTACTGCAGCTATTCGCAGTGCACAGATGCTGATCAACCAGCAATATCGTGACTACACGGGGATCATTCCGACAGACGGGTTATACGGCCGTGATATGAACACGGCACTCATTCAGGTTCTTCAGTCGATCGAGGGCTTTACTCCTGCGGAGTCAACGGGACATTTCGGTGATGGTACAAAGGCTCGGCTCAAGACAATCACCGCAAGTAACGCAAGCACCTACTCTGAATGGGTGCGTCTCGCAAGCATCGCCCTGATATGTAATCGGGTATCGCATGACTTACACATTTCGTGGAACGCGGCGTTTGCTGATTCCATTATCTACTTCCAAAACACATACCAACTGCCGAAAAGCGGCAGTATCGATTCAACTACATGGATGAGCCTCTTGATTTCGAGGGGCGATCCTGATCGACCGTGTGTTGCGTGCGATACCCAGTTTGAAATCACCGGGGAACGCCTTGAAGTTCTAAAGGCCAATGCCTATGAGATTGTTGGACGTTATCTGACTGAGCCTGATCAAGAGAGTAAGGAACCAGAACAGTACTTTAAGGCTATTCGTCCTGGTGAGCTGGAGCGCATTACTAGCGGCGGAATGCAGTTCTTCCCGATCTTTCAAGAGAATTCTCGGTTACTCTCGGATTTTACGTCACCTAATGGGGCAAGACATGCCCAAGAAGCGCGCATTGCCGCTCAGCGACTCGGTATACCGCCCACTGTGGTTTATTTTGCAGTGGATTTCGATGCAACTGACCCCCAAGTCACTAGCCATATTCTCCCCTACTTTTAGGCGATAAACTCTGGTCTTGGCGGTGGCTACAAGGTGGGGATCTATGCCTCACGTAACATTTGTAGTCGCATTATCACCGCTGGGTTCGCGAGTAGTGCGTTCGTGTCAGACATGTCTACCGGATTCTCCGGCAATCTCGGGTTTCCGATACCGCAAGCGTGGAACTATGACCAATTCACTGAGATCAGTAATTTTCAAGGAAACGGCTTCGACCTCGACCGAGTTGCATATTCCCAGCGGGTCCCACCGGTAAACTATGTAAGCGTTGTGACAGCCGGTGACGAAGAAGTCGACTCAGGCACTAATTATCCGAAACTCTCTCCCATCGATCTTGTCTGGCACTTAGAAGAGCGATTTGAGGAACTTCGTGGCCAAGGTAAAGTAGGCAAGGATTATATAGCTGATCCTTCTGGGGGTACGGGTACATGGAGCAACGTTCCTACTTGGCAGTGTATTCTCAACTACCTTGCCAAGGATTATCTAAGGGACGGGGGCAGCGGCTCAGCAGTAAACTGGGCCCTCTCCGCTGAGAGCTTTCGTTCCACGGACGCAAATTTGTTGGAAAATGATCCCGTCGCATCCAAAGTTATAAAAGCGCTTGATCGTTACATTAGTGGACGGCGACAGTCTATGGTTGACAAGTCGGGTGAATCGGTTGACTTGTCCCATTTGAGTGCTACCACGTTGGGATACACCAACTGGAATGTAATCCCGGACGCGTGGACTGGCTGGGCGGGAGACCTCGCTACCGCAATGGGTAACGTGCAGAAGGTAATCGATTGGAATCCTGAAGCTGACTTGCAGCAAGTATCTGCCGGGCTTGTTGGAATGGGTGACGACTACCGGACCCATCCCGGCCTAGTTGGTCTCACTCTCGACAAGATTGATGCCGATGGTTTATGGGAATCCGTGAAGAACAATTGCAATCGAGATGATCTGTGTTGTGATGGCGACGCTGTCTTTCTTGCAGACATTCTCAATACTGGAAATGCTGATAATGTTCATCTGCTTTCTCAGACACTGCGGACGTATTACAACTCGACATCACAACTTGCCAACCGTTTCAAGCAAATTGCTTGGAGTATGGAGGCGGGAACTGGCGCACTAGCATATGACCATTTCTACGAGGCAGTCACGGTGGAAGAAGCACCACTTCGTAGAAAACTTGCGGGGTACGTTAGTGATGATGTGATACGAAATACGTGCAGAGCTCTGGCTAGTTTCATCTTTTAACCTGAACATTCTCCAGCATGCTGAAGCTCGTGTACGGGTTAATTTCTGTCTCTTAAGGAAAAGAACAAATACCCCACATACCAGATTGCCGAAGGAATGCCATACAACCCATAGAGCTTCAAATCGCTAGGGGAGCTCTCGCGTATTGGTACGAGATAATCCCCTTCAATCAATCCAAACGCTGCGCAGTTTGCCAAGAGGACTGCTCCATAGGCGAAAACTGCTATGAGGACCAATTCTGATGGCGAAGGTACGGTCTTGAGGCTCCTTCTTACGGATAGAACCATCACGGGAACAACGATGAGTCCAGGGATGTAAAGCCACCAGAAGATCCAGCCAATAGGCGAGAACAAGAACAGAAGGAATACGAACACTAAGGCGGATAGTGCGAAGACTTGAGAGACGGCGTCCTTCATAGTGACTTTTTAGTACTCAGCTGTATGAACTCGGTAAAACACATTGAACCCGAGCGTTTCGACCAAAACAATTGTCGCAAGCACTGCTGGAAGAGTAAATTGCTTGACGAGATTCCAAAGGCTGTCTGTGCTGGTGATGGAACCGACTCCATCGGCCACGATCAAAAAGCAGCTGAGAGAGGTGAATACCGCAAGCCAAATAGAAGCAGGGAATACCTGCCTGATCTTAACAAGTCTAGAGATACCGAGTAGGAAAAACCAAGTGGCTGCGATGAATGTGGGCAGAAGTAACCACAACCAGAGAAGTCTCGCATCCTCGGTGTCCAAGTGATTCAAGGTAACGAAATAGATCCATGCGCCAATAAAATACGCTAGGAAAGTCAGAAAGAACGTTGCGTATCGTCGGGACTTCACTGGCAAGAAACGCTGATCAGGTTCCATTTGTCGCACTAATTATTAGTGGCCTCTTCAAGCGGCGTGCACTCAGGAACGTTCTCGAGCTTGCCCTCAGGGTATTCCTTCGCGACCTGCTTTGTGGTCAGGCGCCCGTCCCAGTCTGCTCCGATCACAACGTCGAGTGTTTCGGTTGCCTGATCCGGACTGAACTGGATCACGGCATCAGGAATGAACTGAGCGAGTGTGTAGGCCGCCTCGACGCCAGCGGAACCTGTACGGATTCGGGCAGGTTCTTGTAGAGACTCCCCGCCCCAGTTATCGGTGTTACTCACAACGATGTCGAGCTTCTCGAGGGAGCCGGCCACCTCGCCAGCGAGGCCTGTACGAGTAGTTGAGTTATAGATGTTCACGTTGATCTTGGCAAGGTCAACTGGGTCCGTGGCGCCTTCCGGGAGGCACGGAGTGATGATTTCGTTGGGATCCGGGGCTTCGGAAAAGTCGCGCTTGAATGGGAAGGGAATGACTCCGGACCAAACAAGCATCGCGAGCAGCAACAACACCGCCATTATCGCCGAAACGGTCCCAAACACAACCGTTTGCCGTTGCTGAATACGCCGGCGATATTCCTCGCGTGCTGTTACGTTGCCATTACTCACAGGATAAACCGTAGCCGAGAGCGAGCGATTCTGCATGGCCCGTGCCAAAATCGCTGCAATAAGGGACTCCCCACGCACCCGCCAGAGCTCTCATACCCTTGCTGCCTTCCGGCCCTGGGGGAGTTTTGAAAGATGGCGCCACGTGGGGAGCCGAGTGCTAGTCTACGGCACGCTGGGACAGATTCGCCAACTCGTGGATTTCTGTGCCGGGTACTGTCCGCTATTCGCGCATCATGTGGCAATGCGAGAGACGATCATTAGGGTGGATGTATGGCAGTACAAGGAATGGGAACGGCCCAGTGGGTCAAAGCACTAGATAATTTGGACTTGCTGGCTGAGCCAGTGGCGGCGGCACTCTCCACAATGAGTGAGGCGGCGCCAGAGCTGGCTAATCAGGCAGTTGTTGCCGCAATCGATCCGGAATTCGCGGATACACAGGCCATGACCGATCACTACCAGATGGATCTCTCGCTCTCCTGTAACTGCGTGCTCGTAGCTGGCAAGCGGGCAGGCGAGGAACGAATTGCGGCGGCGGTTGTTCGTGCCACCACGCATGCCGATGTCAACCACGCCATCAAGAAGCTGCTCGATGTTCGGAAAGCCTCGTTCTGGCCACAGGATCGGGCAGTGGAGGCCTCCGGTATGGAATACGGTGGCATTACCCCGGTTGGCGTGCCTGATGATTGGCGCCTGTACCTTGATAGCCGTGTGTCCGAAGGCTTCTGTGTGATCGGTTCGGGGCTTCGCAGCTCGAAGCTTGCAGTGCCCGGCGCGCTCCTCGCGGCGCTCCCAGGCGCTGAGGTTGTGGAGGGCTTGGCTACCGAAATCTAACGTGCTGGGCGTCTCACCCGGAGAATTCGCGAACCCATTAGGGCATCGGTTAAGCTAGGTGGGCGCGTTAGCGCAAGGAGGATTCGCCTAGTGGCCTATGGCGCACGCTTGGAAAGCGTGTTGGGTGCAAGCCCTCGGGGGTTCGAATCCCCCATCCTCCGCCATCTCCCCGTAACCCTTGTGGTTGCGGGGTTTTCATTTTCGCCGCGCTTCAAGCGTTTTCCGCCCGCGACGAAGTGTTAAGGGCTCATGGGATCTTGGTGGGGTGGTGAAGGTGTCTCATACTTTTAGGTGTGATCCAAGAAAAGAATAGAAACACCTTCACCGTTACTGATCCTACTTTGATTCTTCAGGCTCTGGTGAGCTTGAAAGATGTTCGTGTGCTTGATTATCACAGGGACCGCCAGAATGTGTGGCTCCGAGTTGAACAGGTCCTGAAAGGCCCGTCCTGTCCCACATGCAGGACCCGGGCATGGGTCAAAGACCGCCCAGAAGTCTCGTATATCGATTTACCGGTTTACGGTAAATCAATGCGCCTGATCTGGCGTAAGCACCGGTTGACATGCCCCAACCCGGCCTGTGCGGCCACCACGTGGATGAACACGGATCCCAGAATCGCGCCAGTGAAGGGATACATGACAACCAGAGCCGCGAAATGGGCAACAAAACAAGTCGGGACCGGTCGCACTGTCAAGGAAGTAGCCCACGAGCTGGGCTGTGACTGGCACACCATCAACGATACCGTCACCAGATACGGGGCCGCTTTATTGAAAGCGGATCGTCAACGTGTCAATCGCACATGTGCGATCGGACTGGATGAGACCAGCTTCGTCAGATTGAAACGTCATCACACCAGCTTCGTCACCACCGTGTGTGATGTCGAGAATCATCAGATCATCGATATTGTGCCAAGCCGTAACTATATCGATGTCGCACACTTCCTGACCGATCAACCCAAGCAATGGAAAGAGCGTATCGAGTTTGGGACCCTAGACATGTCGCCTACCTACCGGGCAGTGTTCAACGTGATCCTGCCCAAGGTCACCCAAGTCGTTGATCATTTCCACGTCATCAAACTCGCCAACAACACGTTGGATCAGGTCAGGCGCAGAGTCCAACAAGACCAACTCCACCACCGAGGACGCAAAAACGATCCGTTGTTCAAGATCCGCCGGACCCTACTGGTCGGTCAAGACAAACTATCGGAGAAAACCAGTGAGCGACTCACCTGCCTGCTCACGCTAGGAGATCCCAACGGGGAAGTAGCAATCACCTACCGCATCAAAGAACGCCTACGCGAGTTCTACGATCAAACCAACATGGAAAGCGCGAGAGAACTCTTAGACGAACTCATCACCGCCTGCCGGAAAGCCTCCATGCCTGCCGAAGTGCAAAAACTCGGGGCAACACTGAAAACCTGGCACCCCCAGATCCTGGCCTACCACCACGCTCATCACTCCAACGGAATCACCGAAGCAATGAACAACCTCATCAAAAGAGTCAAACGCGTCGGCTACGGGTTCCGCAACTTCAACAACTACAGAACCCGAGTCCTGCTCTACGCCGGCAAACCACACTGGCGCACCCTCGACTCCATCACCATCCCATAACCCCACCAAGATCCCATGAGCCGCTTTGACGGAATCCCTAGAGCAACTGCCTGAGCCGAATACAGCCCAAGGGACAGTCCCTGCCGGAGAGCAGGGCACATACTGGCTCATTGCGGATCAGCCAGACTTATCTGAGGCTTACACCGGTGTTGAGGTACTTTCTGCAGTCTGGGACTCCGACGGAACTGGACAGATGGGAACAGTTCAGGCTCAGCCCATGACCAAGGCCCCCGATGAAGTACTCGACTTAGTCGAGTAACCCGGTCTCCCGAGGAAGCCCCGTAACTGCCATGGTTGCGGGGTTTTTCCTTCCCCAATTTTGTTCCAAGGGTGGTGGCTAGTTTTCCGACGACGACGTCTGCTTACGTACGTGCTTACCACCGCAAGCTCGTGCGCAGGTGAGGATTCGCCGCCATTCCCTAAAAATATGGAGAGATTTTACCGATCGAATTCTGAACCTGTACCGTCAGACCCCGAGGCGCCACGCTTGTGACCGCCAAACAACAAACTCAAATATCCACCGGCTGCTTCATTGATGAGATTGCGCGTTTTTGAACGCTTTGCCGCCCAACTGAATCTCGTTCACTGTGGCCTCGTTGCCCCGAGTGACCTAGCCCTTGAGGAGACCTTGTGATAACTGACGGCTTGATGTTGCTTGGCGTGCT